>BNJV01001415.1_pt1 | contig 297519 bp, 495 predicted proteins | sample 8540591 | NCBI WGS metagenome assembly BNJV01 (sample SAMD00202457, study PRJDB9452) | human saliva metagenome | host: Homo sapiens | reverse complement strand
AGGAAAGAGCAAGTTTCTTTCATTTTAGAGGACGATAGTATAAATTATCGGGTTGGTTAGAAAATCCATCTCTAAACTATCGGGTTGGTGATTATGAAAGCCAGCGCCTTTAGACGCTGGCTAGTAGCAGGGCTTATAGCTCGAGCAAACCACCCGTTTGACGGGTGGTAGTGATTCCCAATCTCCACAAACTTCTCCTGCCTCTCTCAGTCAGAGCATAAATATTCTTATCTATATCTATTCTTATTAACCCTTTTTATAAGTCTTTCTGCTATTTTATCAACCTCAGCCTGTTTCCATTTAAGATGGTCTTTGATTGAGCCTAATTCCAGTTCCTCTCTTCCTCCTTTTTGCCTGAATGGTTTACCTATATGGGTAAGGAAAAGTTCAGATTTTAACTCACTCTTTCTCTTAAGCCTTATAAATATAGCAGTAATCAGTCCCTCTCTATTAAACAAAAAGGTAAGCAAAAATGTAACTCCTGCTACTGTAGCCGTCATTCCCCGACATAGATACATTCATAGAAGAGAAAGTACGTAGCCTATACTGAATTAATAACTGCATAGCCTACCGATATAGCTATCATCACCTTCAAATCTTTGCTTACAAGATAGAGACGCCGCCCCGGAGTAATCAAAAACGAAACTACCAAGATAGCTCCCCAACCGCATCAAAGGCTGTAACTGCTGTAAACGATGAAAGAGTCATCAGTGCATAAAATAAAGCTCCCGAAGAAAACCACTGTAAGCTTTGCAAACCCTCTGTCAAATGTAGTTACCTTTAAGTTCCTTAAAGAAAATGATGACAAAGAGTAAGTTTACCACAAGCAATATTCCCATCTGCACAAATGCCTTGGGCAGGTCGATTTCCATAAATTCTATCCTGTTTAACGGAGCAACGATGACCTCTCCCATCAGCACTACGTCTGTATCCAGATGTACATTCCTTGCAAATTTCGTAATCAGAACTACTGCAAGGGCAAAAACATCGGGAAGACTATCCCAACCGCATCATCATTTTTAACAAGTCCTGTCCCCGAAAGGAATTCTACCGCAAGTACTGTAATCACGCCAAATATCGCCGCTCCCACTATTAAAAATGGAGAGCCCACATCCTTTACTATGAAAAATGCAATAACTATGCCCAGTAAAACAGAATGTGAAATGGCATCTGAAACCATTGAAAGCTTCCTTAAGACCAAAAACGGGCTTAACACCGCACAGGTCATGGGCTGTTGTAAGAAAGTACAAAGTAAGACTCGTAGGGATATGGCAAAAATAAGATAATAATGACTCAATCATTTCCTCCATGCCTCCTCATCCTAAGGTTCTTTATCATCCCATGCGGCCCTCTATTACAAGAGAAATGATTGCAAAGCTTCCCATTATGAGTATTATGGTTGCCCCTGTGCTCATTCCGTTAAAAGCCGTTGAAATATATGTTCCGATAAGTGCTGATACTCCGCCAACCACACCCGCTATTATAAGTACCCTGCTAAATTTATTACTCCATTGAAGGGCAGTGATGGCAGGGGATTATAAGCAGTGATGATATGAGGATTGCACCAACAAGCTTAAGCCCTGCGGCTATTATTCCCATTGTCATTACAAGAATTATCCCATACAGCAAAACTGTTCTTATTCCTATGGTCTTTGCATATATTTCGTCAAATAAAAACAGCTTGATTTCTTTTATAAAATAAAAACAAGTAAAACCAAAGTAGGAACACCAATATACACTATGAGCTCACATCATCTTTTCATAATGTATCAGACTGTCCAAAGATATAGCTTGAAAGCCCTGACTGAGCAAAGATCCTTATAATTGCTGTTACCCTGAATATAGCTTTTTAGCACCATTCCCACTCCAAAAATGACGATAAAACTACCGCAAGTATCGCATCTAATTTAAGCTTTTGAATTCTCCTTTATGACTTGAATGAGCATAAAGGCTGTAGCGCCGAGGCTACTGCTCCCATCGTTAAGAGCACAGGCTCCTCTGCATAAAAAGCATAAAAGACAGGATTATCCCCGGAAATGCCGCATGTCCTATGGCATCTCCTATCAGCGACTGTCCCTTAAGTACTGTAATACAGCCCACAGCCCCTGCTATGGCTGCAAGCAAAAAAGTCCCGCTGCCAACTATGATAAAAGAATAGCTTGTAAGTATGTCCATGTTAAGCATTTTTCATCATCGCCTTTTCTAAGTTTTCATTTGTAAATGCCTCACTAACTCTGCCCGTGGCTACTACCTTTTTGTTGATAATTACGACATGGTCAAAATATTCCCTTATGGTGGCGAGGTCGTGGTGGACTATTACTGCAGTTTTCCCCTTTTTCTGCTCTTCTTTTATAAAATCTATGATTACCTTCTCCGTAACCTTATCTATGCCCGCAAGAGGCTCGTCCATAAAGTAAATATCCGCCTCCTGTGCTATTAACCTTGCTATAAATACTCTCTGCCTCTGTCCTCCTGAGAGCTTTGATATCTGTCTGTCCCTATAGTCATACATGCCTATTCTTTTTAGCGCAGCCTCTGCCTTTTTCCTATCCTCCCTTCCGGGATGCCTAAACCAGCCTAGGTGTACATATCTGCCCATTAGCACCACATCCATAACAGTGGTCGGAAAGTCCCAATTTACCTCTGAAGTCTGCGGAATATAGGCTATTTTCTTCTGGACTTTTTAATGGGCTCTCCCAAGATAAGAATCTCACCTGCAAGCTTATTTTGAAGTCCCAATATTCCTTTATCAAGGTGGACTTACCAGCACCGTTTGGTCCAATAACGGCTGTAACAGATCCTGCCATTATATCTATATCACAATCCTTTAGCACAGGCTTGTCGTGGTAGGCTATGGTCAAATCCTCCACCTTTACTATCACTTTTTCCATGCCCACCACTCCTTTTATCTTAAATTCTCAGTAATCAGTTTAACATTATGCTTATACATATCTATGTATGTATCCCTGCTTTGTCCCTTCGGTGCAAGCGAGTCGGAAAAACAGCTCATTTCCCTCGCCACTTACAACCTTTACATCAAAGCCCTTCGCCCTGCAAGCCTCTTTTAGCTTCTCCATCCTTGCAGGATCTGTGGTAGATTCTGCAAATATAGCTTTGACCTTGTGCTCCACTATGAAGTCCACAGTTTTGTCTATATCCTTATTTGCTACTTCTGAATCTGTACTGACACCCTGAGGAGCCACAACTTCAATACCGTATCTCCTTGAAAAATAATTAAAGGCATCGTGTGGCGTAATCAGGTACCGTCCGCCTTCAGGAATCTCTGCAAGTGATTTTTATTTTTCTTCATCAAGAGCTGACAGCTTTTCTAAGTAAGCTTTTGTAGTTTTTATCTATTTCATCTTTTTCTCAGGTAAAAGTTCAGAAAGCTTTTGCACCTGCATTCTCGGTGACTTCTTTGTAAAGATCTATATCAAACCAAAAATGCGGATCTACTATTACCGCCCCATCTTCCTCCATCTTGCCTATTTTGTCCTCAGGAAATGTGGATACTACCGCATCCTTCTTTTCAAGCACCTCCTGCATCTTCCCCTCAAAGTGCAGTCCATGAAAAAAAGCGACAAATCAGCCTCTGCTATCTTCTTTTAAGTCCTCAGGCTTTGCTACATATAGGTGAGGATCCTCTCCCGCAGGGATAATCAGCTCTTTATCCACCATGTCACCTGCAAGTTGATTTACCATGTCGTACAGAAATGAAGTTGTTACATTGTTACCTTCTTTTTAGGCTGAGGATTAGCATTACTTACAGCCTTAGTACTACCCATATTCCCACAGCCTGTTAAAAGCATACCCAAGTAGTAAAAATAATATTGTTTTTCTCAATTTTCTATTCTCCTTTTTAGAATTAATGTAAGCTTAAAGTAGTTAGTCTTAACTCAACTTATTCTTAGCATATTCTTACAGGCATTTTATGTCAAGTAGATTTTTCAGTACCGGGTTTTCTCCCTACATATCCACCTGTTTCATAATCCTCTACTACAGCTTAAAAATAATCTCAACCTTTTTAAGATATCATCCGATATACTTAGTATAACCCATAATATGCAGTTATATTTTTATGTACATTCTTACAGGAGGGGAAGAAATATGAAGAAAAAGAAATTTCAAATTAAAGATTTAATTATTACAGCACTAATGGTATTATGCTCACAGGTTTTATATAGAGTGTTATCTTTTTCTGTTCATATCGCCATACACAATGTTATTAGCAGTTCCGATATGGTCAATTATTGGAGCAATTGCCTATTTCTTAGTACCGGTAAAAACAAAAATCCATGGATGATTTTATTATTTTGTATACTTACAAGCATTATAGGTTTTTATCCACCATATATCATTAGTTGCATATTTGCCGGGGATTATAGCTATGTTAATTGCAAGAATAAAAAGGGGTTTAGCAATTATAAAAGGATTAACAATTGGATATATGATATTTTGTGTTCTCGTCAGCTTTTGGTGGAATGTATGTACCATTTCTTTTTTATGCAGATCAAACACTTAAATTTTATGAAAAATGTTTGGGAGCGAATATTTAGGTACATTAACTAAAATTGTTTCTCCTATGACGACAGCAATAATGCTTATTGTAATAGCCATTTGCGGATTGATTGAGCAGTAATTTCTAAGAAACTATTGAAGAAACATTTTGAAAAAAGCAGGGATTATTTAGAATTTTTATAGATGAAATTGGAGGAGACCAACTATGAAAAAATCAATCCTAAATTAGCAAAAATTCCTTTTTCTATCGATGTGATATACAGACCTCTTAGTGGAGGTTGAATTCCAAGTCGTTTGTCATCATTTTTCCAGATGACTCTGACGAGCTTACCGGGACTGGAGAAACGGTGAATATTACCTATTTCACCGAGTATCATTTCGCCGTTGATTCAAGACCGATGATGATGCTGTCGGGCTCTGTGTTAAGCGAAATGAGCTTCGAGACCAGTATTTGAAAGCCACCAGCGTCATTTGTAAATTTGAACAGCTCAATGAGTACTTCACCGTCAGATGAGATTGCTGAGGCGAAATGGTTAAGTTTGGCAATATCAACGCCAACATAGATCATGAGGTTGTACCTCCCTTCCTAAAAGTCTGATGCCGTGATATCCACCAATCTGTATCATCGTAGACTTGCGTGAGATAAGTACTCGAGGGTAAAATCCTATGGCATATCCAACTAATAAACAATTCAGATACAGCTAGCGGCAATACACTCCTTCGAGTAGTCAAAGCTACAGAATAAAATCAAAAGTACACAGTATCTGAATGTATTGAACTACGATATTAAAAAGAAAAGGAAAGTGGTGTTTTTGCTTTTTGAAAAACATCATACAAGATCATTTATGGAAAAGAAAAAATTATATGTTTTAACAGGCTTTTTGGGAGCCGGAAAAACCAGTCTTTTGCTACATATACTGGAAGAATTCTCCGATAAAAAGCTTGCAGTCATTCAAAACGAATTTGGAAAAACCGGAATTGACGGCAGTATTCTGGAAAAGAAGGAACTGACCATCAAGGAAATCAACAGAGGATCCATTTTTTGCTCCTGCCTGCAACTTTCCTTTGTGGAGGCATTGGCAGAGATGAGCAGGGAGAGATGGAATACCTTTTTGTGGAAAGCTCAGGGCTTGCTGATCCTTCGAATATTCGGGACATTTTAAAGAGCGTGGAAGTTCTGGCCGGGGACGTCTATGATTTTCAGGGGTAATCTGCCTGATTGACGGGGTACATTTTCCGAAGCAGGTAAAGGATACGGAAACGGTAGATCGGCAGTTAAAAGCATTGTGATGTTGCCATCGTGAACAAGATGGATTTGATTTCGAGGAACAATATAAGAAAGTACTTTTGATTCGAGAAGTGAATCCCCACTGCCTGATTTTACATTGCGAAAAATGGAAGAGCAGATCTTAGCTTTATTCGAGAAGGCTTTGAAAAGGGAAGCTGGGTAGATTCGGAAGAGAGCTTAAATACGGTGGACAACAAGCCGAAAACCATTTCTCTGGTATGTACGGAAAATGTTTCCAAAGAGCGTTTTCATCAATTTTTGCAGGAAGTTTTGCCGGACTGTTATCGGATTAAAGGCTTTTTCCTTTTGGACAATTGCTGGATGCAGGTAGATGTGGTGGAGGAATTAGTCGACTATAAGCCCCTGCCCAAAGAAGGAGATTTCGAGTTGGTGTTTTTTTGTCGAAGGTTGGACCGAAGGTGATTCGGAGCATTGATGAAGCTTGGAAAAACTATATGGATTCTCCTATGAAGTTAAAGAATTAAAAATCGGAAAAACGGAAAAGAGACGTAGAAAAGAGACGTAGAAAAAGATACCTAGAACAGAAATACTAATTAAAAATTTAGGAATTGGAATGGCGAAAAAAAGCGGAAAAAGTGTTTTGGTGAGGGATGAATATGGAGATCAAAGTAATCGGTGCAGGCTGTAAGGAATGCGATACATTATATCAAAATGTAAAAAGAGGCGGTAAAAAGAGCTGGGGAAGGATGCTAAAATTGAAAAAGTAGAGGAGTTAATCGAGATTGTAAAAGCTAGGGGTACTCAGTGCTCCTTCCCTCATGATTGACGGGAAACTTATCGTAAAGCGGACGGGTCCCCGGAGTCGGAGAATTGACAAAGCTATTGTCTTAAAGGAAGGAGAGGCGTGGTGCAAAAGGTAAAAACTGTAGCCATTGTCAGTCTCTCCAGCGGTGTTCTGGGGAGAAGACTTTTGTACAGCATGAAGTAAAAATAGGCTTGGAACGCCTACGTCGTTTTGGGCTGGAAGTGAAATTCATGGAAAAATGCCTTGAAAGGCTTAGACTATCTGAAAAAGCATCCGGAAAAGAGGGCAGAGGATCTCTTACAGGCTTTTTCCGACGATTCGATAGATATGATTTTATGTGCCATAGGGGGAGAGGATACTTATCGCCTACTTCCCTATCTTTTTGAAGAGGGACAATTGGAAAAGGTCGTAAAGCAAAAGGTTTTCCTTGGCTTTTTCCGATACCACGATGAATCACTTGATGCTTCATAAATTGGGGATTAAGAGCTTTTTACGGGCAGGCTTTTTATTCGGATATATGCGAATTGGAAGAGGAAATGTTGCCCTACAGCGAAAAATACTTTTTGGAATTGATTCAAAGCGGAAGCATTCGTTGTATTGAGCCGAGCCGGGTTTGGTATGAGGAACGGACAGATTTTGGACCGAAAGCCATAGGAACAAAGCGAGTTAGCCATGAGAATGAAGGCTTTTTACTCTTACAGGAAAGCCTGTTTTTCAAGGAGAAATCTTAGGGGGCTGTATAGATACCCTCTATGATATCTTTGACACAACGAGACACGAGGATTCTGTTAGCTTATGTAAAAAGTATGCTTTATTCCCGGATTTGGAAGACTGGAAAGGCAAAAATTCTTTTTATTGAAAGTAGCGAGAATCAGCCTAATCCGGAGAAGTATCGGAAAATGCTTAAAGCTTTAAAGCAAAGCGGTATTTTTCGAAGTCCTTAGCGGTGTGCTGGTGGGAAAGCCGATGGATGAGCGTTATGCCAAGGAGTATCAGGAAATTCTTCCGGAAGTGATTGAAGATCCCTCTCTTCCCATTGTCTTCAATCTGAATGTGGGGACATGCCACGCCGAGAGCGATTGTTCCCTTTGGCATTATGGCGAAGGTGGATGTTTCGGCACAAAGAATCAGCTTTTCGAGAGAGTAAGACCGGATTTTGACGAAACAGGAAAGGGAAAGCAAGACACAAATTTTTTTCACAACTTAATTAGCACTCAACACTTGACAGTGCTAACAATTTGAGTATAATCATAATCAAGCAGAGGAACAGAGAAGACCGCAAGGACTTTTAAAAGGTTCTCAGAGTGATGAAGATTCTTCCCTTGCTGAAAAACAATGACGAAAGAAAGTCAGAAGTGAAATAAAGAGTATAAGGAGGAAAAAAAGATATGTTAGCACCTAGCATTTTTTTGGAGAGAATTTATTTGATGATTGGTTTGATTTCCCGAGTTTCGGAGGTCTTGGCAGAGTAGAAAAATAAGCTTTTACGGAGACCGCAGCGGAAGACTAATGAAGACGGATGTTCATGAGAAGGACGGACAGTACGACATGGATATCGACCTTCCGGGATTTAAGAAAGAGGATATTAAGGTAGAACTTCATGACGGCTATCTTCAGGTCAGTGCCGTGAAGGGCTTAAATGAAGAAGAGAAGGATGAGAAAGGTAAACTCATTCGTCAGGAGCGTTACTCCGGCTCTATGCAGAGAAGCTTTTATGTTGGAGACAGCATTAAGCAGGAAGATGTAAAAGCAAAGTTTGAACAGGGCGTTTTGAAGCTTTCCTTCCCGAAGGAAGGGGAGAAGAAGCTTCCGGAAAAACAACCGATTATGATTGAAGGTTAAAAAACGGGACTGTTTTGAATGTGCCCCGAAAGTTAGACTTTTTTTAAGCGTAGCAGTTTTATGGTCGCTACGCTGTTTTTATGCCCTAAAATACAGAAAAGGAATGCCTCCTAATTGCCATACTCCGGCTTGAAAACATCGTCGCTCCGAACTTTTTCCCTGCTTATAGAGATAGTAGAGAACGCAAAACATCGGAATGATGCAAATGTAGGAGAGAATGGTGATAAGATTGTTGTTGAAATTGGTATCCAGAGCAGGAGGCAAGCTTCCGCTTAGATTGTTGACGGCGTGGGCTAGTACAACGTAGAAAAGCCTTCGGGTTTTTTTCATATAATAGCTCAAAATAATTCCCATCATAGCAGTGTATACAGCCTGAATAAAGTTACCGTGCCAAATTCCGAACATCACACCGGAAAGAAGAAGGGAAACTAAGGAATATCCGTGGCTTCTTCAAAGCTACGGAAAACAACCCTCTGAATAATATTTCTTCCACAAGAGGACCGATTGCAACAATAGCTAAGAAAGTCCAGATATACGATCCGCTTTCCAAATCATCATACATACCGGAAAAAGCCTCGGCTTGTTCTCCCAAAGAAGAGGACATTGTAGCAAGAAAATCGACAAAGTTAAGCCAAATGGTAGATAGTCCGCCTGCACCAAAAACCGATTATCACGGAAAATAATAAGCCTTTCCACAAAGAAATCTTCGTTTCCGCTTTTTCACCGGAAAGACCTTCCGATAGAAAAATATAAAAAGATAACGGATAAACATGTTGCCAGAAAGGCATCCAAAAAGCAGGGTTGTTGTTCACCCAATCAAAGGGAATACGCAAGCAGGTCTAAAAACAAAGAAGAGTGCTTCCGTAATACCATTTCCGATAATGTCGTAGCTCACTATTGCCAAAAAAAGGCAGAAAAAAAGAAGAGTAGTTTTTTTCTTGCTTAATAAACCGTTTTCCATTTTTATCCCCCTACATCTATATAATTAAAGAACTTTTTCTATCGACTCAGTCGGTATTTTTTTATTAGAAAAAAATACTATAATTCGTTTTTGGCTGTTGTACAAGAAGATTTCTTCTTTGCTGTTTTCTTTGATTGTTCACACTAACTTTCCAGTTGACCTCCCTGTTACTTATCGCTTTCCTTTTTCTCCTTACTTATTGCTATCTTCCCTTAACTTTTACTTTATAAAAAAACAGATTAGCCATTACAATAAATGAGAAGAAAGTAAAGAGTTTGGTAAGGAAAAAGCAATTTACGCCGGGCAATCTAAAAAGCTTGGCAAAGAGGGTGCCGTATGGGAAAAAGAGTGCTATTGTTACTGAACAGTAAAAGCGGGCAGGAGAAGAGCAAGGAGCTTTTCTATAAAATTGTGGAGGAGTTTGCCAAGAAGGGCTGCATAGTAACGGTTTTTCCGATTCTCCCGAAGTCAAAGAAGCTCAGCACGGAAAATATCGTTCATAAGTACAAGGATCAGTTTGATTTACTGGTGTGCGCAGGAGGTGACGGAACACTGCATTATCTTATCGATGCAGTGATGAAGGAAGGCCTAAAGCTTCCCGTTGGCTATATTCCCACAGGTTCAACCAATGATTTTGCCAGTTCTCTGGGGATTCCGAAAGATTTACGGGAAAATATTGAAGGAATGGTCAAAGGGGAAGCATTTTACTGTGATATTGGGAGGCTGAATCACAATTATTTTAATTATATTGCCGCTTTTGGGGCATTTACCAAGGTGAGCTACGGAACAAAGCAAGAGCTGAAAAACAGTTTAGGGCTCACATGGCTTATCTTTTGGAGTCTATTCGCACCATGCCGGAGAATTTGAGTAAGACTTATACGTTAAAAAAATCCGTTCGGATGAGTTTTTCCGCTGAAGGGATTATCTCTTTGGCGCTATCTCGAATTCGCGCTCCGTGGGAGGTTTCAGCGGTTTCCCGGAAACAGTATCGAGGAACGGCTTTCCGTAGATTTACAAGATGGAGAGTTTGAGACTTTGTTGATTCGTGCGCCGAAGACAATAGGGAGATTTCAGCGAAATCATGGCTACTCTTCTTGGGGGAAGCATTCCGAAAGATAATCCCTTGGTGCAATTTTTTAAAACAAGAAAGTTGGAGATTTCCTCCGAGGAAGAACTGGGTTGGACTTTGGACGGTGAATTTGGCGGTGCGTACAAAGAGATGCAGCTTGAGATTATAAAAGAAGGCTGTGGGAGTTATGCTCCGGAAAAAGAAAAAGGTCTTTTGTTAAGATGAAAAAGAAAGTGGAAATTAAGATGCCGAAAGGGCGGAGTTCATTATCCGATCTCTGGAAAAGTCCGGCTTTGAAGCGTATATCGTGGGGGGCTGCGTCAGAGATGCCGTACTCGGTGAGAGAACCGGAAGATTGGGATATTACGACAAGTGCCAGACCGGAGGAAGTGAAATCCATTTTTTTCGTACAACTGTGGATACGGGAATTGAGCATGGGACGGTAACGGTTTTACTTCCAAAGGATGAGACGGGAGAAGAGGTTCGAAGCTTTGAACTGACGACCTTCCGTATTGACGGAGAGTATGAGGATAGCAGACATCCGAAGCGGGTAAGCTTTACTTCTTCCCTTACGGAGGATTTGGCAAGGCGGGATTTTTACGATTAATGCCATGGCCTATCATATGGATATTGGCCTCATTGATCCTTTTTCCGGTATGATAGATTTGAAAATAAAACACTTCGTGCAGTGGGAAAAGCGGAGGAGCGATTTGAAGGAGGATGCTCTTAGAATGATGAGGGGGATTCGCTTTTTCTGCGCAGTTAAACTTCAGTTTGGAAGAGGATTGCTTTATAGGAATGCGGAAGTTGAAGGAAAAATCTGGGCAAGGTTTCCAAGGAAAGAATAGCGGTGGAGCTTTGGAAGCTTTTGGCCAGTGAACATCCGGAAAAGTGGAGATGTTGTTCAGCACAGGGCTTTCTCCTTATATTACAAGGGATTTTCCGAAAATCGGAGAAGCCGGCATACCGATACTGATTCCGAGGCTCCTAAGGAAAAAAATCCTTCGCTTCGGCTTGTTCCTACGGAATGTACCGATGTATGCCGAGAAAAATCCTTCGAGAGCTGAAACTGGATAGAATGACCATTGACGGTGCAAGCCGTTTTGCAAAAGCTGTTTTCCGAAAAACGAAGTGGAGAATCCCTATGCTCTTCGGAAGAGAATCGCTTTGGACGGGATGAAAATGACTCGTGATTTCTATGTGATGCAGGAAGCAATCCTAAAGAAAAAGAGAATACGGAGTCGGACCGTCTTTTTCTTACTATTCTTCAGGAAAGAGTAGAGTGGTTAAAAGAAATAGAGAAAAGGCAAGATTGTGTTTCCTTTTCAGAGATGAAACTTGGGGAAAGATTTGATTTCCTTGAGTGTCTCCCGGAAAAAGCTTTTAGGGTGAACTTTTACACTGTGCTTTTGATTATGTTTTACATTATCCTTCTGAAAATGATAAAGAAAAGTTAATTTCTACCTTAGAAAACAAAAGTTACTGTAAAGGGAAAGTATTACTGCTATTTTTAGAGGAAACGTAGTAAGATGTATAGCAGGAATAAAAAGCGAAAAAAATAGAAAGGTGGAGCTTATTATGTTGGACTACAAAAAGGAATACGAACGCTGGAAAAACGGATATGCCGGACTTTGATTTGACCAGAGAGTTGCAACTTATGGACGGAAAAAGAGGAGGAAATCAAAAGAGCACTTTTGCCAGAGCCTTGGAGTTCGGTACTGCGGGGATTCGCGGAACTCTCGGAGCAGGAACTAATCGCATGAATATTTTTGTGGTTCGACAGACGACGGAAGGCTTTGGCTCGCTATATCCTTGAGGAAGGTCTGGAAAAAGAAAGTGGCTATCAGTTATGATTCCCGCTTAAAGGGCTGGACCTTTGCGAAGGAGGTCTCCGGAGTCCTTGCGGCAAACGGGATTTCAGTAAGACTCTATGACGCTTTAATGCCTGTTCCGGCTCTTTTCTTTTGCAACGCGATATTACGGATGCAGTGCGGGGAATTATGCTCACTGCTTCACACAATCCCGCAATCTATAACGGTTATAAAGTGTATGGCAGTGACGGATGTCAGATGACGGATGAAGCGGCGGACAAGGTCTACGCAAAAAATCAAGAATACGGATGTTCTGACCGGGGCAAAAGCGGATGTCTTTTCCGAGGCGGTTCAACAAGGCTTGATTCAATTTTGTAGAGGAAGGATGCAAGGAAGCCTTCTATCAGGCCGTTTTGTCTCAGCAGGTTCATCCGGGACTTTTGCAAGGAAGCGGGACTTTCCTTAGTATACACTCCCTTGAATGGCACCGGGCTGGAGCCTGTTACGCATATTTTTCAAAGAAATGGGGATAACGGACGTGAGCATTGTGCCGGAGCAGGAATACCCTAACGGATATTTTACGACTTGTCCCTATCCTAATCCCGAGATTTTTGAAGCGATGGAGAAAGGGCTGGATCTTGCCAAAAGAAAAAGAATGCAGACTTACTCCTTGCCACGGATCCCGATACGGATCGTGTGGGAATTGCTATGCGTACGGAAGAGGGGGAGTATGAGTTAGTCAGCGGAAATGAAATGGGCGTTCTTCTCCTGGATTATATTGCGTCAGGAAGAAAACAGGAGGGAACATTGCCTAAAAATCCTGTGGCGGTGAAGTCTATCGTAAGTACACCGCTCGCAGATAAGGTGGCGGCTGATTATGGGGTTGAACTTCGGCACACTCTTACCGGCTTTAAGTGGATTGGAGAGCAAATCAAGTTTTTGGAGGAAAAGGGAGAGCAGGAACGCTTTATTTTCGGCTTTGAAGAAAGCTACGGCTATCTTTCCGGAACGGCGGTAAGAGATAAGGATGCGGTTGTGGCTTCCATGTTGATTTGTGAAATGGCGGCGTATTATCGTAAGAACGGATCTTCGATTAAACAGAGATTGGAAGAGATTTACAAAAAATACGGTTATTATTTGAATGCAGTGGACAGCTTCTCTTTCCCCGGACTTTCAGGAATGGATAAGATGCAGAAAAATCATGGAAGATTTAAGAAAGAATGGACCGAAGGAGATTGCCGGAATTTCGGTGAAGAACTGTGTTGATTATTTGGACAGTGAGAAGACAGGTCTTCGAGAGCCAATGTATTACTTTATAAGCTGGAAAATGGAGAAAGCATTATTGTTCGTCCGTCCGAACGGAGCCTAAGATTAAGGCATATTTCACTACCTTCGGAAAGAGTAGAGAAGAAGCCAAGGAAGAAAAAGAAAAGGCTTGCAGAGGCTGTTGCACTGATTTTTCCGCTAAGGCGTGTTTTTGGTCTCTAAAGGCCTGTGCAGAGGATTTTGCGAAGAACTATGCTGAACAAAAAATTCGGCTAGGGGAAGAATATAAAGGAGGCATTTTGCGTGAGAGGATAGCGGCAGGACAGAAAATGTTACGAGGAAAAGAGGTCTGCCGAAAAAATTCTGAAGGAGAGCATAGAATCAAAGAAGTGGATGCTTTTAAAGGGATTTCTGATTTTTTTGCTGTGGTTTTCGGACATTTTCTGCTCCCCTTGAAGGATAGTCCCTATTCCTTTTTGGAAGAAGCTTTTACCTGATATACAGTTTTCACATGCCGGGCCTTTTCTTTTTCTTTCGGGCTATTTTAGACAGAAGAGTAAAAGAAAGAAGGGAGCGAAGCTTCGCTCCCTTCTTTCTTATCTTTTACTTTATCTCTTTATGAAGGTTTTTCTCCATTTTTTTCCGATATTTTATTCTATGGAGAACAAGACCTTTTTCCCTGATTTTTGGCATGAATCATCTACACCTTGGTTTATGCTGGTCCTTTTTCTTTCTGGAATTAACACTTACTCCGCTAGACTTTTTACAAGAGAAAAATACTAAACTATTCAAGCAGGACTCAAAAGAGATGATTTTTCTTTTTTGTGTACTTGTTTTTCTTGATGATTCTCTTTATTCCCTTTCTTTTTCCCCTGATTGGGCATAAGGTGAAGGATTTTCTTGCCCTTGACCGATTTTTGAGTTTCAGCCCCTTCTTTTACCTTTGGAATGATAAGCGGAGAAAGTCATTTTTTTCTTTTCAAAAATCCCTAAACTTCCTTGCTTTTTGGGAGGGATATTCGCGATTTCCCTCTTCCTCTTTCTTCCGCATGTCTATCCTTATACCCGTGTGTTTTACGGGACCTGGGGGCTATAGAATAGAGAGAGAAGCGATACTGCCGTTCTTTAAGGCATATGCTGTGCTCCTGCGAATCGGATTCATTCCCTTTTTCTTTGTGTATTGCTAGTATCATCTTATCGTGCTCTTCTTGAAAAGAGGGTCGGGAAAGCTGTCTTCTTCCCTTTCCTCCTTTCTGGTCAAAATGGGGAAATATACGATGCTCTATCTCACGTTTTTTTCACCGGCCTTTTAGAGATGCCTTTTTGCAAGTGGAGCAGGCGGCTTTGTTCTTTTGGGAAGAGGAAATATGGCACAGGCACTTCTGTTTTACTTTTTGCCTTCTCTTTCTTTCCGCGCGCTTCTTTTTCTCCTGGCAAGGGACAGTCTGAATCTTTTTTTGCCGTTTCCGATTTTGGGGAAAATAAAAAGGAGCTGTAAAAATCAAAAATATAAAAGCTTTTTCGGCAATATAGGTCTGAATTCGGGGAGTCTGAGCCCGTGCCCCGTTTCAGACCTACATTGTTTAGAAAAATTTTTTTGATTTTTACAGTCTCTCGTTCATTCTTAAGTATCGCGCATGTAGCTTGCGGTACTTTTTTTATTCTACAGAAATCTTTTTAACATCCATATCCTTGGGAAGAATGAAGCTAAGAAGAAGAGCTACCACGAAAACTACGGCAACAACATTGGCTCCAAAAACGGTCTGGATGATGGGTGGGAAAAATATGCCAGATTTCGGCTTCCGTACTTGCGGTGAATCCTACACCGATAGCTAAGGAAAGGGAAGCAATCACGATATTTCTCTGAGAGAATCCGCAAGAAGCTATCATCTGCATGCCGGAAACTACGATACTTCCGAACATCATAATGGTGCGACCTCCCAAAACACACTGGGGAAGGGAGGAGAAGAACTGTCCTACAGGAGGAAGCAGTCCCGCCAGCATCATAGCGGCAGCACCGGTTGCGATAGTAAAACGGTTAACCACCTTGGTCATGGCAATAAGACCGACATTCTGAGAGAAGGAGGTAACCGGCGCACATCCGAAGAGGGCGGAGATGGAGGACGCATAGCCGTCACAAGCCAGTGAACCAGAGACTTCTTTTCTCGGTAATATCCCGATCCAGTCCGGAAACAACCATTGCCGTGGTGTCACCGATAGTTTCCGTTGCCGATACCAGGAAGATGATACACACGGAAATAATGGCACCAAGATTAAACTTCGGCATATAGGGTAAAAATTTTCGGAAGGGAAACAAAGCCCTTGGAGAGCGAGCGTACTGTAGTCTACTTTTTCCTACAATGACAGAAAGAATATATCCGACTACCAAGCCTGCTAAAAACCGAAAAGTCGCTTCATGTATCCTTTGACGAAAAATGCTCCAAACGATACAGGTTAATAAAGTAATACTGGCAATAATCAGATTGGTTGCGGATCCGAAATCTTCGGCATAGCCTCCGCCAAAGGATCTTGCTCCGACCGTGAAGAGAGAAAGACCGATGGAAGTTACCACTGTCGCGGATACGATGGGGAAATCATTTTTCTTCCAATACTTTGCTAAAAGTCCAAGCGTTCCCTCAAAGATACCGCCGATTAGGACTGCACCGATTACGGTCGGATAGCCGTAGTTTGCCGCAATGGTAGATAAAATGGTTACGAAAGTGAAGCTTACACCCATTACGATGGGAAGCTTCGCGCCGACCTTCCACACAGGGAAGAGCTGAATCATGGTAGCGATTCCGGCAACGAACATCGCGTTTTTGAATCAGAGATGCAATCTCCTGTTGAGAAAAGTGCAGGGCTGTGCCGCTCCGGCAATGATGGTAATAGGAGCAAGGTTAGATACGAACATGGCAAGTACGTGCTCGCAGACCGAAAGGGATAGCCTTTAGCAACAGGTACTCGCCCGTCCAGACGGAAGATGTTCTCCATAGAAACATTTCCTGCTTTTTCTTGACTCATTTTTTTCCTCCTTCTTCTTATGGAAAAATACACAGAAACTAGTCCATAATCGTCCATAAATATGAAAAATAGACTAAATAAACTTAATTCGCATTCTAGCACTTAGTTAAAAATATTGTCTATTACAGAGAAACTTCAGGGTCAAAAATAAAAAAATTTATACGATTTTTCTTTTATGAAAAAAACAGGAGGAGGAAAAAGATAGAATAATTGCGGGTATTTAATTAAAATTTAATTCAAACCTTCTTCTTAGAACGTGGCAAAGAGGCAAGAATAGAGCTTATCTGAAAAAATTTTTTTGTTAAAAAGTATAAGTTTATGGGAAAATAACTGTAGATATTTGTGAATAGACTCTAGAAAAAAACAAATTTTATACTTAATAAGGGATAAAAGAACGATTGGCATATTTTCATATAAAAATGAAAAAAATCAAGATATATTTACTTACATCGTTTTAGATGTGCAGGAGGTCAGTCAGGAGGTCAGGAGGAGTTCTATGAGAGAGGTAGGAAAAGACAAGATTCGAGTGGATGCCTATGGCAAGGTCACGGGCGAAGCAAAATATACTGCGGACTTGGAACCGAAGAATATTTTGCACGGCAAGGTTTATCATTCCACGATTGCAAACGGTTTGGTAAAGAGCATCGATACGACAGAGGCGGAGAAGGTTCCCGGAGTGGTAAAGATTATTACCTGTTTTGATGTACCGGATATTCAGTTCCCGACTGCCGGACATCCTTGGTCTGTAGAGAAGGCACACCAGGATATCTGCGACAGAAAGCTCTTAAATCAGAGAGTTCGTATCTACGGAGATGATATTGCCTGTGTTATTGCGGAGAATGAAGTAGCTTGTTCTCAGGCGCTTCGCCTTTTAAAAGTGGAGTACGAAGAGTACCCTGTTATGACGACTGTGGAAGAAGCCTTAAAGGAAGGGGCAACTCCTTTGCACCCGGATCTCCGTAAGGACAATGTCATCGTTCATAGCCATATGACCATGGTGGAGAAGGACTTTACCTTTGAAGAAGGGGTAAAGAAAGCGAAGGCGCAGTACGGAGAGGACAATGTCGTAGAGTTTTTCGGCGGTCTATGATACGCCGAAGATTTCCCACTGTCATATCGAGCTTCCGGTTTCCTTTGCTTATGTGGACGTAAACGGAAAGATAACCATTGTCAGCTCCACACAGATCCCGCATATTGTGAAGCTCTATACCTCCATGGCGCTCGAGGTTCCGGCGGGAAAGGTACGAATTATTAAGCCCTATATTGGAGGCGGCTTTGGAAACAAACAGGATTTGCTTTACGAGCCGTTAAATGCCTACATGTCCATGCAGGTTGGCGGAAGACCAGTTCGCCTTGAGATTTCAGAGAGGAAACCATTTACGGAACCAGAACGAGACACCAGATTACGGGACACACAAAGGCGGTTGTGACCAAGGACGGACAGTTTTTGGCAAGAAAGCTGGAAGCCTTTTGCAAACAATGGCGGTTATGCTTCTCACGGGCATGCCATTTGTGCAAACTGCGGAAATGTCTATAAAGAGCTGTACCAGGATAAACTCGGTACGGAGGTGGATTGCTGGACAGTCTATACCAATGCGCCTACAGCAGGTGCGATGAGAGCTTACGGTATTCCGCAGTCGGTTTGGTTTACCGAGTGTCAGACGGACGATATCGCAAAAGAAGCTGGGAATCGATCCCTTGGAGCTTCGAATGAAAAAAACTGCATGCCGGCAGGCTTTAAAGACCCGCATAACGGCATTACCTTCCATTCCTACGGTTTAAAGCAGACCATGGAAAAGGGCGCGGAACTCGTGCACTGGAAGGAAAAAGAGCGGAGTATGATAAGCCGCAGAGTGGAGAGAAGCGCAGAGGGATCGGCATGGCTATTTTCTGTTATAAGACCGGTGTGTACCCCATTGCTTTGGAGACAGCTTCTGCCCGTATGGTATTAAATCAGGACGGTTCGGCACAGCTCTTTATGGGAGCAACGGAGATCGGGCAGGGTGCGGATACCGTATTTGTGCAGATGGCAGCAGAGTCCTCCGGACTTCGATTCGAAGATATTTATATTGAATCCACACAGGATACCGATACGGCACCCTTCGATACCGGCGCTTATGCTTCTCGCCAGACCTATGTTTCCGGTAAGGCTTGTAAGAAGGTGGCGGAAGAGTTTAAGAGAAAACTCATCGACTATGCCGTGTATATGGTGAATCATGCAGTAGAGGATTTCTCTAAGACCGTATACTTAAATGAAGTGACAGCTGCCGCTAAGGCAATCCGGGAAGCGTATGGCTTAAAGGAAGACGAAGAAATCACCAAGGAGATGTTAGATGTTCTGGAGTCGGAGATCATCGAGAAGAAGAACGGAAAAGCCGTGCTTCCTCTTCGGATCTTGGCGGACACCGCATTCTATTCCCTGGATCGTTCCGTACACATTACCGCTGAGCTTACGAACCATTGTAAGGAAAACAGCTTTTCCTCCGGTGCTTGCTTTGTAGAGGTGGAGGTGGATATTCCGCTTGGACTTGTAGAAGTAAAGAATCTTGTGCAGGTGCATGACTCCGGTGTGATTATCAACCATGCAACCGCAACGGGACAGGTACACGGCGGTATCGCACAAAGTATCGGTTTCGCTCTTTCCGAGGAGCTTCTTGTAGATGAGAAGACAGGAAGAGTCTTGAATGACAATCTTTTGGACTTTAAGATTCCTACCGCTATGGATGTTCCGGATATGCAGATAGACTTTGTGGAATTGGATGATCCCACAGGCCCCTACGGCAACAAGAGCTTAGGTGAACCTCCTATTATTCCGGCAGGACCGGCTATTCGAAATGCCATTTTACAGGCTACCGGTGTAGCAATGAACAAGGCGCCGATGACTGCCCAGAGACTTACCGATAGCTTTCAGAGAAGCCGGCTTAATCAAGACTATTTAAGGGAGGGTGAGCAATGTTCGATATTCAGGAGTTTTACGAGGCAAAGAGCGTAGAGGATGCGGTAAAGGCATTGTCGAAAAATGAAAAATGCGGGAAGTGATTTCCGGCGGAACCGATGTGCTTATTCGTGTCAGAGAAGGAAGAGATGCGGGAAAGGCATTGGTTTCCATTAAAAATATAGAAGAAATCAAGGGCGTGAAGATGCTGGAGAACGGAGATCTCTTTATCGGTGCCGGAACAAGCTTCACTCATATCACTAGTGACCCTCTGATTCAGAAGCACCTCCTTATGCTGGGAGAGGCGGTGGATACCGTGGGTGGCCCGCAGATTAGAAATATGGGAACCATTGGAGGAAATATCTGTAACGAGTGCAACCTCTGCGGATTCCGCGCAGCAGTATCAGAGCGCTGGAGGCGATAGTACATTTGGTAGGGACCGGAGGGAGAGCGCGAGGTGCCGATTTCCGAGTTCTATACCGGACCGGGAAAGACCGTAAGAAAATGGAATGAGGTCTGCACAGGCTTCAGAATTCCAAGAGAAAATTATGAGGGCTGGAGCGGAAAGTACATTAAGTACGGAAAGAGAAAGGCCATGGAGATCGCTACTCTTGGCTGTGCCGCTATGGTAAAGCTGAGTGAAGATAAGAAGACCATTGTAGACTGCAGACTGGCTTACGGTGTAGCGGCTCCGACGCCGATTCGTTGTCAAAAGGCGGAGGAAAGCTTAAAGGGTGCGGATATCCATGATGAAAAAGCGAATTGAGGAATATGTAAATATTGCTTTTAACAGAAGTGAATCCCAGAAGCTCCTGGAGAGCCTCTAAGGAATTCCGTTTACAGATTATCGCGACTCTGGCAAAGAGGGCATTAGAGGAGGCAATTCGCCTGCAGGGAGGAGAGATTCATGCTTAAAATCATACATTTTACCGTTAATGGAAAAAAAGTAGAGCTTGCCGTGGACGAACAGGGAATCCCTGTTGGACACCCTGAGAAATCGTTTGGATCTCACTTCAGTGAAGAAGGGCTGTGAGGTAGGAGGTGCGGTGCATGCACCGTTTTGGTAGATGGAGAAGCAATTGACAGTCGCATCTACCTCGCAATGTGGGCGGATGGAAAAATCGGTCTTGACAGTTGAGGGCTTAAAGGGGGAGAATGGAGAGCTGAGTCCGATTCAGAGAGCCTTATCGAGGAAGCGGCAGTACAGTGCGGTTTCTGCACGCCGGGGATTATTATGTCCGCCGTGGAAATCGTGGGATCCGGTAAGCGTTACACGAAAGACGAGCTTCGGAAGCTAATTTCCGGACATCTTTGCCGTTGTACCGGTTATGAAAATATTTTAAAGGCAGTAGAAAGAGCAGTAGAGAAACTACTTGGCAACACATAAGTAAGCTGCAGGAGGTTGAAATGGAGCAGTATCGTTTTGTTGTAAATGGTCGGGAAGTGATGACGGAGGAGGATAAACCTCTCCTTCGCTATCTAAGAGATGATTTAAAGTGCAAGTCGGTAAAGGACGGTTGCAGTGAGGGAGCTTGCGGAACCTGTACTATCATTATTGATGGTAAGGCTATGCGTTCCTGCATTTTAACAACCAAGAAGGCGGTAGGAAAAAATATCGTTACCGTGGAAGGCTTAAGTATTAAAGAGAAGGAGGCCTATGTCTATGCCTTCGGCCGCTGCGGTTCCGTGCAGTGCGGTTTCTGTATTCCCGGTATGGTGATGAGTGCAAAGGCTCTCATTGATGAGAATCCGAACTCGACGGAAGAAGATATTAAGAAAGCTATTCGCGGAAATATTTGCCGTTGCACCGGATACAAGAAGATTATCGAAGGAATTGACTTGGCGTACCAAGGTGCTTCGCGGAGAAGAGAAGATTCTTTCCGAATTGGAGTGCGGAGAAGACTTCGGCATCGGGCAGTCCGCATTCCGTGTGGATGTCCGGGAGAAAGTACTCGGTACAGGAGAATACCCGGATGATGTGGAGATGGAAAATATGGCTACGGCGGTGCGGGTACGTACCGAGTATCCGAGGGCGAAGATTTTGAAAATCAATACGGAAGTCGCGGGAAAGTCTCCCCGGAGTACTTTGCGTCTTAAAGGCGGGAGGACGTTCCGAACAATAAGGTCGGACATATCCAGCAAGACTGGGACGTTATGATTGCCGAAGGGGACATTACCCGCTGTATCGGAGATGCGCTTTGTCTGATCTGTGCCGAGACTCCTTCTATTCTGGAGGCGGCTAAAAAGCTGGTGAAGGTGGAGTATGAGGTCTTGGAGCCGGTGAGAAGCATAGCGGAAGCCAAGGCGGAAAAATGCCCCTGAAAATTCATCCGAACGGAAAATCTCTGCCAGCAGAGACATGTCAGCAGAGGTGATGCAAAGACGGCTATGCGAATGCAAAGTACGTTGTGACGGATACCTTTAAAACGCCGTTTACCGAGCATGCGTTTATGGAACCGGAATGTGCTGTTGCCTTCCCTTATAAGGACGGTGTAAAGGTCTATACCACCGACCAGGGGGCATACGACACCAGAAAAGAAATTTCCATTATGATGGGTTGGGATCCTTCCCGTATCGTGGTGGAGAACAAGCTGGTCGGCGGCGGATTCGGCGGTAAGGAAGATGTATCCGTACAGCATATTGCAGTGCTTATGGCTTTGAAGGCGAACAGACCTGTAAAGGTAAAGTTCTCTCGTCAGGAATCCATTAACTTCCATCCGAAGCGTCATGCCATGGAGGAACCTTTACTCTGGCCTGCGATGAAAACGGCATCTTCCAGGGGCTGGATTGTGAAATCAACTTTGATACCGGAGCTTATGCTTCTCTTTGCGGCCCGGTTTTTGAGAGAGCCTGTACGCACTCCGTAGGCCCGTATACCTATCAGAATACGAATATTTTGGGATATGGGTATTATACCAATAACCCTCCTGCAGGAGCTTTCCGAGGCTTCGGTGTTTGTCAAAGTGAGTATGCTTTGGAAATGCTGATTGACCGGCTTGCGGAAATGGTGGGAATCAGTCCTTGGGAGATTCGCTTCCGTAATGCCATCGAACCCGGAAAGGTGCTTCCGAACGGGCAGATTGCGGATTGTTCCACGGCACTTAAGGAAACGCTTCTTGCGGTAAAGGATGTTTATGAAGCCCATCCCGGAAGAGCGGGCATTGCCTGTGCTTTAAAGAATGCCGGAGTCGGTGTAGGACTTCCGGATAAAGGTAGAGCAAGAGCGGAAGTGCTGGACGGAAAGCTTAGAGTCTATACCGCAGCTTCCGATATCGGACAGGGCTGTCGTACGGTATTCACCCAGATATTACAGAGTGAAACCGGCCTTCCCATAGAGAAACTCAGTATTTCCAGAGGATCCACCGAGGATTCCCCGGACTCCGGAACGACCTCCGGATCTCGTCAGACGCTGATTACCGGTGAAGCGGTTAGAGGACTGGCGACCGAGGTTAAAAAGATCTTGATGCAGACAGGAGGAAGCTGGAAGAGCTGAACGGAAAAGAATATTTTTACGAGTTCTTTGATCCGACAGATAAAGCTTGGTGCGGATCTCCCGAACCCGAAATCCCATGTAGCTTATGCTTTTGCAACCAATGTGGCTATTTTTGGATGATGAGGGAAGAGTTACGGATGTATATGCCGCTCATGATTCCGGAAAAGTTGTGAATCCGGTATCTATTCAGGGACAGATTGAGGGCGGTGTACTTATGGGAATGGGCTATGCCTTAACCGAGGACTTCCCTTGAAGGACTGTGTACCTACAGCAAAATTAGGAACCTTAGGGCTTCTTCGTGCAAACCAGATTCCGAACATCCATGCTATTTATGTGGAAAAAGATACACCTCTCCCGTTCGCACACGGTGCAAAGGGAATCGGAGAGATTTCGAGCATTCCTATTGCACCTGCCATTGCCAACGCATATTACGCTTTTTGACCATGTGTTCAGGACGAAGCTTCCGTTGGAAGGAACTTTCTATCGGAAGAAAAAAATAAGAAATACCCGACGCTTTTCGGCGCTTGCCATTGAAGTGGAGCTAAGATTTTTACAATGTCAACGCTTATGCCGTAAAGTCCATTTACTCATCGTAGCTGTGAAAGAGAGAATCTTTTTCACAGCTTTTTATAATGCAACAAACCATATCCGAATATGGAGTATAGGAAGAAAGTATGTTCTGTGATATAATTTCCAATGTCAAAAGCTCTGCGAGAAGCGCGGAGCCTGAAATAGAGATAGAAATAGAAATTTGATTCATAACGTGTGTCGCTCGCAAAGCGTGCGGTATCTCGTTTGTAATGACAGAAATTGCAGTAAAAGGAGAAAAATATGGCAAATAAAAGTAAGTAAAGCCCCTGTTGTGGCATTAGTGGATCATGAGGAGAAGTTAAAGGCGCTGGACGCCGCTTTAACGAAGATAGAAAAGGACTGCGGGAAGGGCTCCATTATGAAGCTGGGGGATGCGGAGTCAACAAGGACATAGAAGTCGTGCCCACCGGATCCCTTTCAGTAGATATTGCACTGGGGGCGGGAGGCTTTCCAAGAGGGAGAATCATAGAAATCTACGGACCGGAGTCTTCCGGAAAAAACTACACTGGCACTCCATGCCGTAGCGGAAGTACAAAAGAGAGGCGGAATTGCCGCTTTCATAGATGCGGAGCATGCTTTGGATCCCCGCTACGCACAGGCCATCGGTGTGGATATTGATAATCTCTATGTTTCTCAGCCGGACTCCGGAGACAGGCTCTCGATATTGCGGAAAACGATGGTTCGTTCCGGTGCGATGGATATTTTGGTTGTAGACTCTGTTGCGGCACTGGTACCGAAGGCGGAGATTGACGGGGAAATGGGGGACAGTCATGTGGGACTCCAGGCCAGACTGATGTCCATGGCACTAAGAAAAGCTGACGGCCATTATCTCGAAGTCCAACTGTATTCTCATTTTTCATCAATCAGCTTCGTGAAAAGGTGGGGTAATGTTCGGAAGTCCGGAAACTACGACCGGAGGAAGGGCACTGAAGTTCTATGCTTCCGTCACGAATCGATATTCGAAAGGGAGAATCCATTAAGGCGGGAGAAGGAGAGTTCAGCGGAAATCGTGTAAAGGTGAAGATTGCCAAGAACAAGATTGCGCCACCCTTTAAGCAGGTGGAATTTGACATCAGCTTCGGTAGCGGTATCTCCAAAAGAAGGAGAGATTTTGGATCTTGCCGTAGAAAAAAAGATGATTGAGAAGAGTGGAGCATGGTTTGCGTATCAGGGAAATAAAATCGGACAGGGAAGAGAGAATGCCAAGGCCTTTTTAAAGGATCATCCGAAAGCTTATGGCGGAGCTCGAAAAAGAGCTTCGTAAGGAATATGGATTAAAAGAGGATCCGTATCTGGAGGCGGTAATCCACGCGGCAGAAGAGGAAGAGACTGCAGTTGACACCTCCGCACAAGAAGCTTAATTAGATATCTATTGGAAACGAAAAACAGGGCTAAAAGGGAAAGCTGAGGCTAAAGAATAAAAAAACGAAGCTTTTATATTAAGTAGGGAGTGAATGCAAATGAAAGAATGGGAAGCAAATATGAAGTACATAACCCTTTGGATAGAGCTTCCCTTTCTCAGGAAGAAAAAAACTCTTACAACGATGTAAGGAGCGAAGCCTTTATCTTTTAACAGGGTACAGCCAAAACGGAGAGACGTCTTAGGAGAAGCTCGAAAAGTCACAGCGCTATACGGAGGACATTATTGCAAAAACCATAGCTTTTTAAAGGAATATGACTATCTGAACGACTATACTTATGCTCTTCGCTATCTGGAAGAAAACAGCGGAAAGCGTTCCCTTCGAGACATGAAAGCAAAGCTTTTTCAAAGAGGCGTGGACTGTGCATCTCTGAAAGAAGCTATAGAAAGCCTTTTCAGGAAAAGCAGAGAGAGAGGAAATCGACCCGGGAACGGGAGGCCCTCCGTCAATGTTTGGAAAAAGAAACGGAGGACATTGGACCTTTCCGACCCTAAGGATAAGCAAAAAGCTCTATGCTTTTCTTATGAGAAAGGGTTTTTCCTATGATTTAATTCAGGAAGTCTTAAAATCTTTCCGAGGGGTAAACGTAGGTGTTTTCTTCTGCTTTTTCTCGGCAAGTTGCTGTTGACACAATCAATCTAATTGTGTACAATTATTTTTGTTTCAAACAATTGAATGTATCAATTGAATGTAGAGGTTTAATTTAAGGAGGATAAAAATATGTCAGCACCGAGTATCAGCGCTAAAGAGTTTGAAGAGAAGGTTTTACAGTCCAAGGAGCCGGTTTTGGTGGATTTCTGGGCGAGCTGGTGTGGACCTTGCCAGATGCTTTCTCCGATTATTGCGGAAATTGCGGAAGAAGCAAAGGGATTCAAGGTTTATGCGGTCAATGCGGATGAGAGAGCAAGAGCTTATGAGCCGTTATGGCGTTCGTGCCATTCCCACTCTCATCGTATTTAAGGACGGACAGGTTTATAAGCAGAATACCGGTTTTATTCCTAAGGAACAGGTTTTGGATCTTTTTAAAAATAGTGCAGAAGTATAAAGGGATGAATGGGCGAAGAAATGAAGAAGCGAAGAATCTGAAAAGAGGTAAAGCGTATTTCCTCTCGTCCCTTGTGAAAAATTGCAGGCTACTTGAGCGATCAGGTTTAAGAAGAAAAGGCGGCGCTGGCCACCTTTTTTACGAAATAAGATAAAAATTCAAGTTGAGGAAAGAAAAATATGTATGATTTAGTAATTATAGGTGCGGGAACAGCAGGACTTTCCGCGGCGATTTACAGTCTTCGTGCAGGAAAGTCGGTTTTGCTTTTTGGAGGCTTCCACTTACGGCGGTCAGATTATCAATACTCCGGAAATTGAGAATTATCCTGCTATTCAGAAGATTTCCGGTTATGCATTCGCGACAAATCTTTATAATCAGGCAAAAGGCCCTAGGTGCTGAAATTCGTATAGAAAAAAAGCGCTTTCCGTTGAAACGGAAGGACAGTTCAAGCTGGTCAAGACCAAGGATAACAGGTATCAGGCAAAGGCTGTTATCCTTGCTACCGGAGCAAAGAACAGAGTCCTCGGTCTGGAAAAGGAAGAGGCACTTGTCGGAAGGGGAGTTTCTTACTGTGCGACCTGTGACGGCATGTTTTATAGAGGAAAAGTCGTTGCCGTAAACGGCGGAGGAAATACGGCAGTGGAAGATGCTACGTTCCTTTTCCGAATATGTAAAAAGTGTATTTGATTCACAGAAGAGAAGAATTCAGAGCGGATAAGGCGGAGGTAGATCGCCTTAAGCAAAAATCCAACGTGGAGTTTGTTCTGCATTCCACGATTAAGGCGCTTGAAAGTGATGATTCCGGGCTTTGCGGAATTTTACTTACGGACAAAGAGGGAAATGAAAGAGAAATCAAAGTGGACGGACTCTTTGTAGCCATCAGGCAGGCACCGGATAATGCGGCATTTGCTAACATTGTAGACTTGGATTCGAAGGGTTATGTCGAGGCGGGAGAAGATACTTTGACACGCACGGAGGGAATTTTCACCGCCGGAGACTGTCGAACCAAGACGGTACGTCAGTTGACAACGGCGGCTTCCGACGGTGCCGTTGCCGCACTATGCGCAGTAAACTATATCCATGAGCATAATTTGTAAGAAAAACATCAAACGGATAAAATATAAAAAAAGCAAATGGAAAAATTATAAAAAGCAAATGAATACAACATAAAAACAAATGGATTAAAAAATAAAAAGATAAATTTACAGGAAATAAAAAAAGAAAAAGGGAAAAAGAGATGCGAGGGAAGAATATAAGGCGTTAAGATTGGAAAATCAGCTTTTGCTTTCCTCTTTATGCTTGTGCAAAAAGAAGTGACCAGAAGATATAAGCCATTTTTGGATCCTCTGGGTCTTACCTATACACAGTACATTACCATGATGGTCATGTGGGACAAGAAGGAAGTCAGAGTGAAGGACCTTGGGGAGGTTTTTGTACCTGGACTCCGGTACTCTTACACCTCTTTTAAAAAGATTGGAACAGAAGGGCTTAATTCATCGTTCCAGGTACCGGGATGATGAAAGAGCACTTTGCGTACGGATTACGGAAGAGGGAGAAAGATTGCAGGACAAGGCTCTCTTCATTCCGAAGGAGATGCGTGCATGTATACCGTTAAATGACGAAGAAATGCTTGTGCTGAAGAAACTTTTAAGCAGAACTTTGACGGCAATAGAGCAAAAGCGGCTTCATGAGTAAAGGAGAATAGCATGGAAGACTTGGATTATCTTGTGGTTGGTGCGGGGCTTTTCGGAGCGGTATTTGCGCATGAGGCAAAAGAAAAAGAGGAAGGAAGGTTCTGGTCATCGATAAGAGGGAACACATTGGCGGAAATGTGTATTCCTATGAGAAAAAACGGGATTATGGTGCATCATTACGGTGCGCACATTTTCCATACCAACAATACAAAAGTATGGAAGTATGTGAATCAGTTTACGGAATTTAACCGCTTTACGAATTCTCCGATAGCTAATTACAAGGGGAAAATCTATTCTCTTCCTTTTTAACATGTACACTTTTAATACGATGTGGGGGTAATTACAGCGGAAGAAGCGCCGAAAAGATTGAGGAAGAAAGACGGGAAGCGAGAATCATCGAGCCGAAGAATCTGGAAGAGCAGGCGATTTCCCTTGTCGGAAAAAAGAAATTTACGAGAAGCTCATCAAGGGATATACCAAGAAGCAGTGGGGAAGGGACTGTAAAGAACTTCCCGCATCCATTATCCGACGACTTCCCGTGCGATTCACTTATGATAATAACTATTTCAATGCACTCTATCAGGGCATTCCCGTAGATGGCTATACGGTCATGGTGGAGAAGTTGCTGGAAGGTATTCCGATAGAACTTGGCGCGGACTTTTTCTCGGATAAGGAAAAATGGATGAGCAAGGCCAAAAAGGTGATTTTCACGGGAGCAATTGATGCCTACTATGACTATTGCCTCGGAGCACTTGAATATCGAAAAGTACGATTCGAGGTGGAAGAACTTCCGATTCCGAACTTCCAGGGAAATGCGGCGGTGAATTATACGGACGAAGAGACTCCCTATACCAGAATTATCGAGCATAAGTGGTTTTACCTTCGGGAAGGACCGTGAAGGGAGAGACATCCCGACAACAATTATTTCGAAAGAATACAGTGCGGAGTGGAAGAGGGGAGATGAACCCTATTATCCGGTAAATGATGAAAAAAATCAGGCACTGTATGAACAGTACAAGGCACTTTCCGAGAAAGAAGAAAAGCTTCTCTTCGGAGGACGGCTCGGAGAGTATAAGTATTACGATATGGATACGGTCATTCTTGCCGCTTTGGAATTTTCCGAGCAAACGCTGGATAACAGAATAGAAAAAGTAAAGAGAAAAATGTTCCATAACAGCATAGAAAAATAAAGAGAAAAATGCTCAATAACAGCATAGAAGAATAAAGTGGAAAATATTTTTTTAAGCAGTAGGAGAGGAGGAGAAAATGAGAAGCCTTGGCTTGATGGGGAGGGTTGCCAGTCAGTTTTTTGTCAGTACCGTCTTGCCTATTGTTCTCTTTTTCTTTCTACAAGAGGGATTACTACGACAGAGCAAAATATCTTCATCTTGGTCATGGCGGGAATCTTCCTTGTGGCTTGGATTTACAACGGAATCATAAAAACCGATTGATACCTTAAAAATGCCGCAAGACGCATTGAATCAGGGAGACCTGAACTTCACCTTGGAAGCGGAGACACATGACGAGTTTGGAGAATTGACACAGGCCTTCGAAAAAAATGCGAATCAAGCTGAAGGAAAATCAAGAAGAAAAAGATGCGGGATGAACAGGAAAACCGAGAACTGGTCAGCAATATTGCCCATGATTTGAAGACTCCGATTACGGCTATTCGGGGCTATGCAGAGGGAATTCTGGACGGCGTTGCGGCAAGCGAAGAAAAAGAAGCGAAAAATATCTGCAAACGATTTATCACAAAGCAATGGAAATGAATCGCCTGATTGATGAGCTGAATTATTATGCAAAGATTGAAACAAATAAGATTCCTTATCATTTTGTATGTATACCGGCCTTGGAGTATTTTCAGGACTACTGTGTTGAAATCGCTGTCGATTTGGACAGCATGGGGTTTCAGTTCGCTACGGACTTGTTTCTGGAGGACACGGTGGAAATCATTGCGGATCCGGAACAGCTGAGAAAAAGTGTTGAATAACATTGTTTCCAATGCGGTAAAATATATGGATAAAAAGAGCCTAAAATTCAGTTTAGTCTTTCCGATGCCGGTGATTTTGTCGAAGTGATGATCAAGGATAACGGAAAAGGAATAGAGAAAAAGACTTGCCTTATATATTTGAACGCTTCTTTCGTTCGGACACGGCAAGAAATACGGGGACAGGGCGGTTCAGGAATCGGGCTCTCGATTGTGAAGAAAAATCATTGAAGACAGCGGCGGCAGAATTTGGGCGGAGAGTGAGATAGGAGAAGGAACGAGCATTCATTTTGTGCTTAGGAAAACATTTTTCCGGAACTTGTTGACAATCCCGGCTAAAAAAAGAGAATGCAGGATGATATTCTAAAAAGTACGGCGGACGGACAGGGAAAAAGAATAGAGGAAAGCGTTGTTGCATAAGAAAGAGAAGAGCGAATCTTAAACTAAAAGTAAAAATACAGGAGAAAGGGAAAGATGGAAGAAAAACAAAAAAATTTTGATTGTGGAAGATGAAGTCTCCATTGCGGAACTCGAGAAGGACTATTTGGAACTCTCCGGATTTTTAGTGGATACGGAAGAGGACGGAGAAAAAAGGCTAAAGAGAGCCTTGAGACAGACTATAATCTATTGATTCTCGATTTAATCTCTGCCGGGACGGGACGGTTTTTCCATCACACAGGCAGTGCGGGAAAGAAGGATATTCCGATTCTTCTGGTTTCCGCAAGAAAGGATGATATTGATAAGATTCGCGGTTTAGGACTCAGGGGCGGACGATTGTTTGACGAAGCCTTTTTCGGCGAGTGAACTGGTTGCCCGAGTGAAGGCACACTTGGCAAGATATAAGAGACTTAGGGACAGCGGAAAAGAGGAAAAATGAAATCATTGAAATCCGCGGACTTCGTATCGACACTACGGCAAGAAGAGTTTTTTTGTGGACGGCAAGGAGGTTATCTTTACTTCCCGTGAGTTTGACCTTCTGGCTTTTCTTGCGGCACATCCGAATCGCGTATTTACAAAAGAAGAGCTTTTTCAGGAAATTTGGAAAATGGAATCTATCGGAGATATTGCAACCGTTACCGTGCATATTAAGAAGATTCGCGAGAAAATTGAGCTCAGTAACGCGGTAAAACCGCAATATATCGAGACAATCTGGGGCGTAGGATATCGTTTTAAAGCATAAAATTTGACGTATACAGGCTTTGTAAAAAGAAGAGGAAATGAGGGTATACCGATTTTATGAAAGAAGCAGAAATTGGGGTATACAGGCTTTCTAAAAGTTGCGAGGGGTGGAAAAGGAGAAAATGCTATGGAAAAATTCCGTATTTATCTCCTTCCTCCCTTTACTAAAAATGCCCTGTCGTATATAATTCCGCTTAGTGCCTGTATGTATTTTTTTAGAAAATATACGGGCTTTTAAAGGGAAAAGTGTACATGGTGTACATCATTCAAACTTATCTTCTTTACATTTATTTGTAAGAGATATATAAGGAGGTTAAAGATGGCAAGAAAGTGGGTTTACCTCTTCACAGAGGGTGACAGCTAGCATGAGAGAGCTTCTTGGAGGAAAGGGGAGCGAATCTTGCGGAAATGACCAATATCGGTTTACCGGTTCCGCAGGGCTTCACGATTACGACAGAAGCTTGTACGCAGTACTATGAGGACGGAAGAGAGATTAATGCCGAAATCATGGGACAGATTGAAGAGCATATTAAGAAGATGGAAGAGATTACCGGAAAGAAGTTCGGAGATCACGAGAATCCTCTCCTTGTGTCCGTTCGTTCCGGAGCACGTGCATCCATGCCGGGTATGATGGATACGATTTTGAACCTCGGTTTGAATGAAGATGTGGTAAAGGTTATCGCAGAGAAGTCCGGAAACCCCAGATGGGCTTGGGACTGCTACAGAAGATTTATCCAGATGTACTCCGATGTCGTAATGGAAGTCGGAAAGAAGTACTTTGAAGAGTTAATTGATAAGATGAAAGAGAAGAAGGGCGTAAAGCAGGACGTTGAGCTTTCTGCAGAAGACCTTCATGAACTTGCCGAGCAGTTTAAGGCAGAATATAAGGAGAAGATTGGAAAAAGATTTCCCGACCGATCCGAAGGAACAGCTGGTTGGTGCTATTAAGGCAGTATTCCGCGACTGGGATAACCCGCGTGCGAACGTATATCGTAGAGACAACGATATTCCGTATTCCTGGGGTACCGCTGTAAACGTACAGTCCATGGCGTTCGGTAACATGGGAGATGATTGTGGAACCGGTGTTGCGTTCACGAGAGATCCGGCAACCGGAAACAAGGGACTTTTCGGAGAGTTCTTAACCAATGCACAGGGTGAAGACGTGGTAGCCGGTGTTCGTACACCGATGCATATCAATGAGATGGCACAGAAGTTCCCTGAGGCATTTAAGCAGTTCACTGAGGTTTGTGAGACGCTGGAGAAGCACTATAGAGATATGCAGGATATGGAGTTCACCGTAGAGCATGGAAAGCTCTATATGCTCCAGACCAGAAACGGAAAGAGAACCGCACAGGCGGCTCTTAAGATTGCCTGTGATCTGGTGGATGAAGGAATGCGTACGGAAGAAGAAGCGGTAGCGATGATTGATCCGAGAAACTTGGATACCCTTCTTCACCCGCAGTTTGACCAGAAGGCTCTGAAAGCCGCTACTCCGCTTGGAAAGGGGCTTGGTGCATCACCGGGAGCTGCCTGCGGTAAGGCGGTTTTCTCCGCAGACGATGCCGTAGCTTGGCATGAAAGAGGAGAGAAGGTCGTTCTGGTACGTCTCGAGACTTCTCCGGAAGACATTACGGGTATGAAGAGTGCACAGGGTATCCTGACCGTTCGTGGCGGTATGACTTCTCACGCTGCCGTAGTAGCACGTGGTATGGGAACCTGCTGTGTAGCCGGTCTTGGCGATATTGTCATGGATGAGGGCGAACAAGAAGTTCACCCTCGGCGGAAAGACCTTCCATGAGGGAGACTACATTTCTATCGACGGAACTACCGGAAATGTCTATGAGGGCATCATTCCGACAGTGAGATGCAACCATTGCCGGTGAGTTCGGACGGATTATGGGCTGGGCTGACAAGTACAGAAAGCTTGCTGTTCGTACCAATGCCGATACACCGCATGATGCAAAGAAGGCAAGAGAGCTCGGTGCCGAGGGTATCGGACTTTGCCGTACAGAGCACATGTTCTTTGATCCGGAGAGAATCTTCGCTTTCCGTGAGATGATTGTGTCCGATACGAAGGAAGAGAGAGAAGAAGCGCTGGAGAAAGATTCTGCCGTATCAGCAGGGGAGACTTCGAAGCTCTTTATGAGGCACTGGAAGGGAACCCTGTAACCATCCGTTTCCTGGATCCGCCTCTTCACGAGTTCGTACCGCAAGAAGAAGAAGAGATTGAGAAGCTTGCCAAGGGCAAAGAACAAGAGCGTGCAGGAGATTAAGGACATCATTGCTTCCCTCCACGAGTTCAACCCGATGATGGGACACAGAGGACTGCGTCTTGCCGTAACCTATCCGGAAATTGCCGTTATGCAGACGAAGGCGGTTATTCGTGCGACTATCAATGTACAGAAGAAGCATCCGGATTGGAAGGTCGCACCGGAAATCATGATTCCGCTTACTGCTGAAGTAAAGGAATTTGACTATGTGAAGAAAGTCGTTGTAGAGACGGCGGACGAGAGAAATCAAGAAGGCCGGCGTAAGTCTTTCTTACCAGGTAGGTACCATGGTGGAGATTCCGAGAGCCTGCCTCACTGCGGATGAGATTGCAAAAGCATGCTGATTTCTTCTGCTTCGGTACAAATGACTTAACGCAGATGACTTTCGGTTTCTCCAGAGATGATGCCGGAAAGTTCCTGAATGCATACTACGACAAGAAGATCTTCGAGTCCGATCCGTTCGCTAAGCTCGATCAGGTTGGTGTAGGAAAGCTCATGAAGATGGCGATTGACCTCGGAAGACCGGTTAACCCGCACTTACATGTAGGAATCTGCGGAGAGCACGGTGGAGATCCTTCTTCCGTTGAGTTCTGCCATAATATCGGTTTGGACTATGTGTCCTGCTCACCGTTCCGTGTGCCGGTTGCTCGTCTTGCGACCGCACAGGCAGAGATTAAGAATCCGAGAAAGTAATGGATGCCACCCCGTGATGAAGAAAGAGTCGTGCAAAGCACGGCTCTTTTTGTGGCAAAATATTAAAAAGATATATTTTTAAAAAACTTGTCGATAATATAATTCAAGGAACGAAAAGCTGTGACAATAAAGGATTGAGATAGAGAAAGAGAAAAGGGGAGAGAGATGAAGGGCACAGGGAAAACAGAGTAAAGCATTACTTCGTTTCTTTGTGTTTACAGTTCATTTTTATTTTCTTACTGCATGGAACGGTTTTTTCCCTTTTCCACCACGGTATTTGCCGAAACCGTAAGACCGGCGAAGGTGGCTATCCCTATTTCGTTAGAAATGGAAGGAGAGGATAACCCGGAAGAAAGCTTTTATTTTGTTATTGAAGCCAAAACATCCTCTTCTACGCTTCCTGTTCCCGATACAGTAGAAATTCATTTTAGCGGAAAAAAAGGAAAAAGGAGGAGGCAAAATTTCGGAACTGCAATTTAAGGAAGAATCTTTTACTGATAATGAGAAATTTGTATATCGCATACGGCAAATTCCGAGGGAGCAACGAAAAACATGCAGTATGATGAGAAAAAGTTATACGGTTAAGGTGAGAGTGAACAGACAGGATAAGGATGCCTCGAAATCATCAAGACCCCTATTATGCAGCGACCTTGGTTGTCACGGAAGATGGCAGTACGGATCCGGATAAGCGTGATATGAAACAGGGAAGGATTGTTTTTACAAATAAGTATATAAAACCGGTGAAACCGACAGAACCGCCTAAACCGACAGAACCTCCTACGCCGACAAAACCGCCTGAACCGAAGATTCCTAAAAAAAGCCGCCTGTCCCTCCCACCGATACGGTGAAGAATCCCAAAAATTTATCATCATGTTCCGAAAAAACAGTGGAGATTTTGAAAGAAATTCCGAAGATATGCTCAAAGGTTTTAAAAGCGACCAGAGATGTTGTTACCGGAGATGAAAGTGGAATGTTCTTTTTCGGTACTTCCTTCAGTCTTTCTGTTTTCGGCATATTTTTTTATATTTCTTTAACAGAGATAAACGAAGAGAAAAAGGGAGAGGCATGAATGGGACTAGAAACAAGATGTCTTAGGCTTGCCTGCGCCACTTGTTAAGAATAAAGAATTTCTAAGAACTTGACACCCTGTATACAGGGTGTTATTCTTCTAACAGATTTAGCACTCGATGTATAAGATTGCTAACAATATCATAAATTAGAATTATGAGACTAAAAAGGAGGAGGAGCAAGACGCTTCTTTTCCGCGTTTAAAGGGGAAGCAGGAAGATGAATAAATTGAGTGGAAGCACTAAAGAAATGGATAGAAAAGAGAAGAAGGAGTAGAGAAAGGGGAGAATTTCCGCCATTTCCAGAGCAATTCCGAAGACTGAGGGAGAGGCCTGTTCGGAGAGAAGGAGCGGAGAAGAGGAGAAGCAGGTAGAACCGGAGAAGAAGGCGGAACAGGCAAAAACCAAATGGAAAAGACAGGGAGACTTTTGCAAGCATTTTCCGGAGAAGAAAAAGACAGAGGAGGAGAGATTATGCGGGTAGTACCGGTTTATAATATGATGATTTTACCGAATTCTCATATTTATTTTCAGATAGATAATTTCAGGACTTTAGCAGGAAAAACGGTGAAGAAGGCGATAAAATCCTTTTTAGCCGTTTTACATAAAAATGAGGTGAATACCGGAGCACTCCATAAGAGGAAGTGCACCCTATCGGATTAGAGGGAAGAATTAAAGAAATCAGTAAGGATGGGTATGCAGTAGTGGTAAGCGGAAACCGGGTGCAGATTGATGCGCTCTCACAGGTTAAAGGAGAGCCGCTTATTTTAGAGACAACGCCATTATACGATGTGAACGATGTGAATCAAGAGGAAGCGGATCGAAAATTAAAAGGAAATTAAAGAAGAACTGAAAGGCCTTGCAGAGCGGTTTCATGCAGGGAAGGTCATGGCAAGCATGATCGAACAACATAAGTCGATTCAGGAGGTGGCATGTATGCTTACTCCTTGGCTTAGCTTAAATAATGAAGAGCGATATCGCATCTTACAAGAGGATCGCCTTTCCGTACGCACGAAGATGCTGGAGCAGATTATCTATGAATATATCGAGGGTGACGAAGGTTACCACCGATGCGAGAACCCAGCGAGGAGGATTATCAGAAGCTCTATAAGGAGCAGGCCTCCAAAAAGCAGATTGATTACCTTCAGAAAGAGCTCGATGAGATGCATCCGGAGAAAGGTTTCCGATCTTCGAAAGTTTGAACTTCGCATTGAAGAAGCCGGCATGAATGAGACGGCGAAAAGAAGCCAGGAAGATTTTAAATCGCTTGAAAAATGAAGGCACGAACGGACGGGGAAGCCGGTATGCTCTATGACTATCTGGATTTTCTGACCGGGCTTTCCTGGAAGAAGGAAGAGCAGAAGGAAATAGACCTTGATGAAGCGGAGAAGATTTTATCCGAGGATCATTTCGGCTTTAAAGAAGGTTAAGGAGAGAATGATTCAGCAGATTGCGGTCATGAATCTGAAGAAGCGACAGTCCGGGTCTATTCTCCTCTTTGTAGGGTGCACCCGGTACCGGTAAAACCAGTATCGGAAAAGAGTATTGCTAAGGCTCTCGGAAGAAAATATGTTCGCGTGAGCCTTGGCGGTGTACGAGACGAGGCGGACATCCGCGGGCACAGGAGAACTTACCTTGGTGCTATGCCGGGAAGAATCATGGACGGCATACAGAAGTCAGCGTTTCCAATCCGGTCATGGTACTCGATGAGTGGATAAACTTTCCGCCTCCTATAACGGAGATCCCGCACGGCTCTTCTTGAGGTTTTGGATCCCGAGCAAAATAATACCTTCACGGATCACTACATGAATGTACCTTATGATTTATCCGACGTGCTCTTTATCTGTACGGCAAACTCTCTGGACACGATTCCCGCGCCGCTCTTAAATCGTATGGAAGTCATCCAGTATCAGGGCTATACCCCAAGAGAAAAGTTTGAGATTGCGAAGCGCCATCTCCTTAAAAAGTCTTTAAAGGGTGTAGGGATTACAAGCCGAAAATGTGGAAATTACGGATGAAGCCTTGGAAAAGATCATCTCCGACTACACAAGAGAAGCCGGGGTCAGGGGCTTAAAGAAGAGGCTCGACACCCTCTGCCGAATTGCGGCAGTTCATCTTGTTAAGGGGAAGGGAGAGAAGATTTCCGTAGGGAAGGAAGACCTTAGAGAATATCTGGATATGAATCCGCTTCACAGGAGAGAAGTACAGGAAGAAGGAAAGCCGGGCATCGTTACCGGCCTCGCTTGGACCGCAGTCGGCGGAGAAATTCTCTATATTGAAAGTATGTTTACTAAGGGGAAGGAAAAGCTGAACATTACCGGACAGCTCGGTGATGTGATGAAGGAGTCGGCGCAGATTGCCATCAGCCTTGTGAAGTCTATGTTCCCCGATAAGGCAAAGCTTTTTAAGGAAAAATGATTTTGCATATCCACGTGCCTGACGGAGCAACCCCGAAGGATGGGCCTTCCGCCGGAATTACCCTCACCATTGCCCTTGCCTCCTTAGTGACGGGACAGGCTGTCAGTCCGCGGATAGCGATGACCGGAGAGGTTTCGCTGGAAGGCCTCGTTAATCCGATCGGCGGACTACCCGAGAAGCTAATGGCGGCAGAACGCGCCGGGGTAAAGACTGTTTTGATTCCTAAGGCAAACGAAGACGATCTTCAGGGACGTCCCGGATGAGGGTCAAGGAAAAAAATTGCAGATTCTTCCGGTAAAGACGGTGGAAGAAGGAATGGAACTCTGCGAACTTCACTATGTGAAGCCCGGAGTGGAAACGGTGTAAAGGTATGTAAAATAGGATAGATGCTGTATAAAAATCAAATAAATAAAGGGATTCTTTGCAATATAGGTCTGAATGAGGGGTAGTCTGAGCCCGTCGGTGCTTGCGAAAAACAAGAGAAACGCAGTTTTTCGCTTAGTATCCGTTACGTGGCGAAGCTAGCGAAGCGTGCCCCAAGTTCAGACCTATATTCATGAAAATCATTTTTTTATAGGGAAAACCTTTCTTTTGGTATAGGGGAAAAGTAGTATGAGAATTTGGAAAGAAGTAATAGAATAAAACACGAGTTTTTTTGGCTATATTTTCAATGAAAAACAAATCAATAGCGGTAAAAAGGGTGCTAGATATTTAAAACAAAATGCATAAAAAGCTGTGGGGTATTATTGTGTGCTTTATGCATATTGACATACGCAAGGAGGAGAGTATACTTGAACTATTACCACTAACGATTGTAGTGAATATTCAGTGAACATACCAGGAGAAAAAACTTGGAAGAAAAGAATTTAAAGGATTTGATATATAAAGGCATATATCAAGATGTAGCAGAATGGAATTCTTAAGCCGAATGACATTATTTCCGAAAGTAAAATTGCTGAGAAGTACAGGGTAAAGCAAGTCTCCGGTAAGAGATGCCATGGTGGAGCTCTGTAAGGATGAAATACTGAAGAGCATTCCGAGAATGGGCTATCAGGTTATTCCGGTTACGCTAAGGACATTCTCAATATCATTGACTTCAGAGTAGATATCGAGACAAGCGGATTAAGACGATACGGAACAAAGTTTACGGAGGAACAAATTTACCGTTTGGAAAAGATTGCGGAAAGAGGCAGAGTGAACGACTCCACCGCATCGGAAGGATGGGGAAGAACTACGAGTTTCATACTGTCCTGTATTCATTTTATGAAAATGAATTTGCTCTCCGATACTTGGCAAAAACTAATCAGACAGGGAGCAACTTTCGTGTCACAATATTTTATTGCGGCAAGGGGCGGAATCGTGAACTAAACGGAAAACTCCACATACAGATAGTAAAAATCCATTAGGAAGAAAGATATTGAGGAAGCTTGCCGTTTATTGCAGTCCGATATTGAATCCATAAAGCAGGAAATAGCCCTTCTTTACGGATGGACACAGTAATGGACATTGTTTTTCGGATAATTGCGATTAGTTAAAAAGGCGCATTTGCGAGTATTCGAATAAAACCGCAGGAAATTGGTAATTTTAATATGATATAAGGAGGAAAAAGCTGTATGGAAACGAAAAAGGAAAGGGTATTTAAAGTATTACGGAATGAAGAGGTTAGAGATGTACCGGTAGGATTCTGGCATCATTATTTGGAAGATGAACATGTCGATGCGCTGAAGACTCCTGCATACCACACACAGAATGTGGAGGGAGCAAAAATTCAAAGAGGAATTTGATCCTGATTTTTGTGAAGGTCATGACAGACGGATATTTTTATTTACCGATAGAGTTGGATATCTCTTCTGTAGAGACACTGCCGAATTTTTCCTTGGTGCCGATTACACATCCCTGGTTCCAAAAAGCAGATAGAGCTTGCGAAAGAGTATAGAGATTTATGGACAGGATATTGCCATCTTCCACAATCTTTTTGCCCCTTATGGCATTTTGAAGAAGCCGTTCGAAAAAGCGTATAAGGTGGATGCGGAAGAATCTCATGAGATTATTTTGGGGTATCTTAAAGAAAAATCCCGAAGCGGTAGCTTCTTGCCTCGATAAGATTGCGGATAACCTTTCTCTTCTTTTGAAAGAAGTGGTTAAGGATGGTGTTACAGACGGGATTTATCTTAGTGCACAGGATATGCATCGTTATATCCCGGATGCGCTTTACAGACTGTATGTTACCCCGAGCGAGAAAAAAAGGTTCTGGAAAATGCAAAAGAATTTTTCTCCGTATAATCTGCTTCATATCTGCGGTTGGAGAGGAAATACGAATTTCCTACGATTTATCAGGATTATCCTGCAATTGCTTTTAACTGGGCAGTGAATACGGAGTGCCTCTCTCTAGAGAGGGAAAGAAATTTTTCCATGATAAGTGCGTAATCGGCGGATTTTTGAATACGGAGGGACAGCATACTGTTTACCGGAAACAAAGGGGAGATTCAAATTACACCCAGAAGCTTCTTAAGAGACGTTGGACGGAAGGAGTCATCATCGGTGCTGATTGTACATTGCCAAGATCGATTGACTATGAAAAGATTCAATATGTCGAGAGAAGCATGCAAGGGCGATTTTCAAAAAATTGTAGGGATAAGTATGAATACTTGACTGAAATCGAAATCGTGACAAGGTAAAAACTCTGCAGGACGGATTTAAAAGTATTGGCCGAATTAAACTTGTAAGTTGAATTGGATTTTTTTACGAAGGAAGTTTGTTCAATCTCCACAGGTTGAATTAAAGAACTAATTTTTATCCAAACGGAATGCTGTAGGAAAGGCATGCACCATTTCGTTTAGACAAGGAGGAAAAAATGTTATTGAAGAAAATGAAGGCATCTCTTGCTGTAGCGCTGGTTATGTCCATGTCTCTTTTGACGGCATGCGGAGGTAGCGCGGGGAAGAAGGCGGACACAACGGAAAAGAGCGGAGAAACACAAGCGCTAAGGAAGGAAAATGCGCAGAAGGCGGCACAATTAAGCTTGGCGTGTTGGCGCCCTTGACGGGAACCAATGCCGAGTATGGAAAAGGTTTTCAGGTCGCTATGCAGATGGCGGTAGACAAGATCAATGCCGATGGCGGAGTAAAGGGCAAAAAGTTCGAGCTTAGTGTGAAGGATTCGAAGGGCGATCAGAAAGAATCTTCAGACCTTGCAAGACAGTTTGCGGATGATGATGAAATCATGGCGATTTTTGGGGAGACTTTACCTCCGGTGCTGGCACGCAATATGCCAGCATTGTAGATGAAGCAGGCATCGTGCAACTCTCTCCGACAGCTTCGAGACCCCGATTATGCTCCGATGAGTAAATATTGCTTCAGTATTATGGGCTTGCAGAGTGCGGAGGCACCGTTTGCCGCCAAGTATTTACTGCAGAAATACGCCGGAGCAAAAAAATGTCGGTGTTATTTATATCAATAGTGACTGGGGAACATCCGCTTTCTCCAACTTTGAAAAAGCGGCAAAGGAAATCGGCTTAAATATTGCTGTCAGCGTAAACTATGTACAGGATGAAAAGGACTTTTCCAGCTTGATTACCAAGTTGAAATCCGCAAATCCGGATCACGTGATTATTCTTGACCAGGGAGCCGTTCCGCAGATTATCAACCAGATTCGTACAAGCGGATGGGATGTTCCTTTGGCGACGCTGGACCGGGAACCTCAGAGCAGTTAATCAGCCAGACCGGAAAGAACAGCGAAGGCTTACTGATTACTTCTCCATTCTTCTTCGATCCGGAGAATAAGGAACTTACTGCATGGAAGGATGAGTTTGTGTCCAAGGCGGGATTCCAGCCGACCATTCATCCGGCTTGTGCTTATGACACGGTATACCTCATTAAGACAGCTATTGAAGCGATTGATGGAGATATCACCAGAGAGGCAATTCGTGACAAACTTGCGGAGATTAATTATACAGGGGTAACCGGACCGATTAAGTTTACGGAAAACGGGGATATTAATCGTCAGTACATGATTTGTGGAATCGAAAACGGACAGTATGTAATCAAGGAAGGCTTTGACTACAGTAAAGAAAACTAGAAATTCTTAAAAAATACCATGTAGAGAAGCGGAAATTCTTGAAAAAGAGCATTTATAGGATGGTATCGATATAACGTACTGTTTTTTGGCAGAAGGAAAATTGAGGGGGATTATGGAATATTTTTCTGAATCAGTTAATCAATGGTCTATGCCAAGGGGCTATTTATGCACTTCTCGCAATCGGATACTCTGTCATTGTGGGAGTTGTGGGAATGGTTACCTTTACTTATGGTGAGGTAATTATGATTGGAGCATATACCTCCATGTATATGTTTCAATATTTTGGAAATAACCTCTTGATGGGCATAGTGGCAAGCTTTTTGACCACATGGATTATGGGAATAGCCATATATCATATTTGTTATGAAAGGTTCAGTAATGCACCAAGGCATATCCCCCTCCTTTTGTACAATTGGTTTCAGTATTTTGGTGAAAAACCTGGCGCAGATCTTCTTTGGACCGAATCAACAGCCGATTTTGAATGTTATTAATAATACGATTTATACAATCGGCCCTGTGCAGGTACAAAAATACAGTTGATTATCCTTTTCGTGGTAATTGTTCTGGCCGTTATTTTTAAGCTTGGTCTTTAATAAAACGACTTGGGGAATCAGTCTCAGGGGCTGTAAGCCAGAACAAAAACAGCCGCAAGCATGGTGGGAATCAATGTGAAGCGCATGTCCATGATTGGTAACTGTATCGGATGCGGTCTGAGGCGGAATCGGAGGAACTCTACTCGGCTTGTATTATCAAATGGCCATTCCGACAATGGGCGGTTCCTACGGGATGAAAAGCGTTCTCCGCTTCTGTTTTGGGCGGACTGACGGATATTCCTTTCTCGCAGTAGGAGGAATGTGCCTCGGAATCATAGAGAATTTGGGAATCACCTTTTCCTCGAGCGAGTTTTTCGTGACATTTTCGCCTTCGGCTTCTTGATTCTGGTGCTTCTAATCAGACCGGAAGGATTTAAATCCAAGAAAGGAGAGAGGTATGAGTAAATCCGAAGTTCCTTTTTAGAACGATGGGATGGCTTTTACCGGAAGTATCGTATTTTCTCTACATCCTTCTGGCGATTGTTCTCCTTATCCTGCCGATTCTTTTTCCTAAGAACTATATTATGGGGAGTACTGTGCAGAATCCTGATGTACTCCACCTTGGCAGGTGCCTTGAACAGTATTAACGGCTACAGCGGACAGACTTGTCTCGGTATTGCAGGCTTTTTTTCTGCATCGGAGCCTATACGGGAGGCTGTCTTGGCAACAAAGTTACACCTCAGCTTTTTGGCTTTTACTTCCCATATCCGGTATCATTACGGCACTGATTGGCTTGCTCATTGCTTTACCGACTTTGAAAATGAGGAGGAATTTATCTTTCTATCGTTACCTTAGGTTTTTCGGAGATTGTGAGACTCATTGCTTTGAATTGGACGGGAGTTACCGGAGGGGGCGCTCGGGATTAAGGGTATTCCGGCACCGGAGCTTTTTGGCTATTCCATTAAAAATGCAAAAATCGTATTATTACATTTTCCTCGTTATAGCCGCATTATTTTTTTATTTGTGACGAATAGGGTGGTTCATTCCAGAGTGGGTCGAGCTTGGATGAGTATAAGAGAGGATCAGTTGGCCTCCCGTTCCTTGGGCGTGGAAACGCCTAAGTATAAAAGCCATGAATTTTTATGTATGGCGCCTTTTTGGGCAGGCGTTGTCGGAGCATCTTACGCTCCTTATGTAAAATTTATCGATTCGACTTATTTTACCTTGGATGAAGGATGGAATGTATTATCTATGGTTATTATAGGGAGGACAGGGAACCTTACTTGGCCCTATCCTCGAGCAGGAATCGTGAACTTTATTACGGAGATACTCAGGCCGATCGGAGAGTGGAGACTTGTAGCCTTTGCCATTTTGATTATTGTCATGCTCTGGCTCAGACCGCAAGGCTTGGCAGGAGCATCAGACAGTATTCTTTCCGGGAATCTCGCGTTCCTAAGATAGGACTTTATATAGAAGAGGAAAAAGATGGAAACCATATTGGAAGCAAAGGGCGTTTGCAAAATTTCTTCGGCGGTTTTGAAAGCAGTGAATCAGAGTGGATATGCAGGTTGCCAAAGGCGATATTTTTCGGTATTATCGGGCCGAACGGTGCCGGAAAAAAACGACATTTTTAATAGCTGTTCCGGAATATATTCTCCAACTAAGGGAAGGTTTTTATTTGAACGGAGAGGACATTTCCTTCATGAGCTCCAGATCAAATTGCTCGAAAGGAATGGCTCGTACTTTTCAAAATATTCAGCTGTTTAAATTTATGACTGTACGGGAAAAATGTAAAAATAGGGTTTCATACGCGGACTAAGTCAGAATCATGGATGCCATTTTCCATTCAAAAAGATTTAAAGAAGATGAGAAGTTTGTAGAAGAAAAAGTAGCTCAGGTTCTGGAAAAGGTAGGTTTGTCGGATTATGCCGATACGATGGCGAGGGAATTTGTCTTACGGGATTCAAAAGAAGGTGGAAATTGCTCGTGCACTCGCACTGAATCCGGAAATTCTCCTGCTCGATGAGCCTGCAGCCGGAATGAATCCGAACGAAACGGAGAGCTTGAGAGAATTTATTATTGCGTTAAACAAAAGCGGATATACCATAGTTGTCATTGAACATGATATGAAGTTCATCGTGAATTCCTGTAATCGCATTTTGGTCTTAAATTTTGGAGAGAAAATTTGTGAAGGGGGACCGAAGGAAGTGCAGGAAAACAAGATGGTACAAGAGGCTTACTTTGGTCATGGAAAATTGATGGGAGATATGTGATATGGAAAAAGAAACCATTTTAAAAAGTTTCCGATCTTTCAGTGAACTATGGTTATGTGGCGGCTGTCAGAAATGTCCATCTTCAGGTGTGCAAAAATGAGATTGTTACCCTGATCGGTTCCAACGGCGCCGGGAAGACAACGACACTTATGGCAATTTCAATCTTGTGGAAAAGAGTTCGGGGCAGATTTTATTTGATAATGAGGATATTGGCAAGTTACCTCCGGATCAGGTTGTGAGAAAGGGTATTGCCCATGTTCCTGAAGGCAGGAAGATTTTTCCGCGCCTGAGTGTTTATGAAAATTTACTGGTCGGAAGCTTGGGCAATCCGAAATTAAAGAAGACGGAAATAGAGGAACAAATTGAATATATTTTCTCTTTGTTCCCAAGACTGAAAGAAAGAAGAAAACAGGCCGGAGGAAGCTTATCCGGAGGAGAGCAGCAGATGCTTGCCATAGGCAGAGGCCTTATGATGAAGCCGGAACTGATTATGCTGGACGAGCCCTCTATGGGACTTGCACCGATTATTGTAGAGGATATTTTTGAATTGATTTTTAAAAATCAGAGACACAGGGAAAGACGATTTTACTCATTGAGCAAAATGCGTCTATGGCCTTGTCTATTGCGGATGAGAGCGTATGTACTGGAAACAGGAAAAAAATCACGATGGAAGGTAAGGGAAGTGATTTATTAAACGATGAGAACGTAAAAAAGTGTATCTTGGAGCATAAAAGATTTCGATTTCAAAAAGGAGTGATTTTATGAAGAAGATAATGAACGACCCTGAAAAGATTTTTGTAAAGGAAGAAGTGGAGGGCATTATTGCCGCCTATGGAGATAAAAATCAGCTTATTAAACGATGATTTCCGTATGGTGATTCGAAAAAGACGCACCGGTAAAAAGGAAAAGGTTGGAATCGTAACGGGAGGCGGATCCGGACATTTACCCTTATTCCTCGGGTATGTGGGAGAAGGAATGCTGACGGTTGTGCAGTAGGAAAATGTTTTTGCGAGCCCTGCTTCCTCTAAAATGGCGGATTTAATTCGTGCCTGTGATGCGGGTGCAGGAGTCCTTTGTCTCTTTGAAATTATGGCGGGGATCTCTTGAATTTCAAAATGGCGTGCGAGGACGTAGAGTTTGATGATATTAAAACGGAAATTCTTCTTGGTGCGGATGATGTGGCATCGAGTCCGGTAGAAACCAAAGAAAAGAGAAGAGGCGTGGCCGGAATTGTTTATGCTTACAAAATTGCAGGAGCCGCCGCCGATAAGATGATGAGCCTTGATGAAGTCGTTCGGGTAACGAAGAAGGCACTGGAGAATATGTACACCATGGGCATTGCCTTGAGCCCCTGCATTGTTCCTGAGGTAGGCAAGCCGACCTTCCACATCGAAGAAGATGAGCTGGAATTCGGAATGGGAATCCATGGGGAAAAAGGAATCGAAGTGAAGAAGTTCACTACAGCGGATGAGATTGCCACAAATATGTTGGACAAGATTCTAGAAGAAGCGGACTTAAAGAGCGGAGACGAAGTGTCCGTAATGATTAACGGCCTAGGAGCGACTCCGACAGAAGAGCAGTTTATTCTCTTCAGAAAGGTGAGTCAGATTCTGAAGGATAAGGGCGTACAGATTGTCATGCCGCATATCGGAGAGTATGCCACATCCATGGAAATGGCTGGACTGTCTTTGACTGTCCTTAAACTGGATGAGGAATTAAAAGACTTGCTGCGTTATCCGGCATCGACACCGTTCTATACCAATTCCAATAAGTAAAAACTGCGGTATGGGAAAAGCGCAGTAGGGTAAAAAGCGCAGTTTAGTAAAAAGTGCATTCTGATAAACAGCGCGGTATAGTAAAATTATAATTTGATAAAAGCTTCGGTAGGGTAAATGGTTAGGGAGGCAAGCATGATTGCTATTTCGGAAATCAAAAGGAATTTCGTCTATCGCGAAAGAAATGACGGAAAATCGAGATTATTTAGTGGAACTGGACCAAAGAAACGGAGACGGGGATTTGGGGATTTCCATGTCGGAAGGATTTAATGCGCTTGTAGAGGTGCTGAATATGACGGAAGAGACGGATCTTGGGAAGGTATTTCGAGATTTGTCGAAAAACGTTTAATGAGTCGGCGCCTTCTCTCTCGGAACCATTCTGTCTTTTTGGCTTAATGGGAATAGCCAAAGAGCTGAAGGGAAAGACCGAGGTTTCCAGACAGGAGTTTTTCCGTAGCGCTGGAAAAAGGTTTGGACAATATCTTGGATAAGACGGGATCCAAAGTCGGAGAAAAACGATTATCGATTCTCTTTCTCCCGGAATAGAGTCTTTACTTTCTTCCGGCTCGGAAGAGGATAAAACGGCTTTTCAGAATGCTTATGAAGCATCGAAGGCCGGAGCTGAAAAAGACGAAAGAGATGATGGCAGTCCATGGAAGAGCGGCTTATTACGGAGAGAAGAGCCTGGGCCTTGTGGATGGTGGTGCAGTTGTAGGAACCTTGATTTTTAAAGGGAATGGCAATGGAATAATATGGGAAAAGTTCTTGTTTTTGGAAGTTTTCGTTGTGGACTTAATGAGTAGGACTCCGCATCTGCCTGTTCCCGGAGAGACGGTAAAGGGGAGTGTGTTTAAAATGGGCCCCGGTGGAAAAGGCTTCAATCAGGGGGTTGCCGCGCATAAAGCCGGAGCGGATCTGGTCATGGTTACCAAGCTCGGAAAGGACACCTTTGGTAATGTAGCTCTGGAAACCATGAAGAATCTGAAAATGAATGCAGATTATATTTTTCAGACTGATGAGCGGAAACCGGTACAGCCCTCATCATGGTAGATGAGAATACCAGTCAAAATGAAATAGTGGTTGTGCTCGGTTCATGCAACCAGATTACGGATCAGGAAGTGGATAGTCTTTCCCCGGTATTAGAAGAGTCTGAATACCTTCTTACCCAGCTGGAGACGAATGTTTCTGCTGTGGAAAGAATCGTTGCATTGGCAGAAAAGAAGGGCGTTAAAGTTATTTTGAATCCGGCACCCGTTCAAAAATCAGTGATATGGTACTTTCGAAAATAGACATTATCACACCGAACGAGGGTGGAAGCTGAGATTTTTGACCGGCATTCCGGTTACCGATGAGGAAAATGCAAAAAGCGGCAGATTGGTTTATGGATAAAGAGTCAAGTCAGTCATTATTACTTTAGGGGGCAGAGGAGTTTATGTGCTTCGGAAGAAAAACGAAAGTTAATTCCCGCGTTTAAGGTAAATGCAATTGATACCACCGGGGCGGGAGATGCCTTTAATGGAGGCTTGGTTACGGCTCTGGCAGAGGACAAGGATCTTTTCGAAGCGACAAGATTTGCAAATGCACTCGCGGCATTGTCGGTACAGAGGATTGGCACTACTCCGTCTATGCCGATTCGTTCTGAAATAGAAACATTTTTAGAAACGAGCCGATATCAAGAAAGTTGATCCCTTCCCTACCATTCTCCCCTCTATAAATTCTTTTGGTTTCGGGCCGCTCAGGATGAGCAAAAACACCTCCTTTTTCGCCACTTTCCCACAGCTCTCCCTCATGGAAGAAGAGAATCTGGTCGCCGATACGCTTCGCTTCGGAGAGGTTGTGGGTCACGATAATCATGCTGTATCTTTCTTTGAGATTCTGCAGGAGCTCTCGAAATTTCCTCCCAAAGTCCTACGTCTTTAAGCTTTTGCCGGATTAATTCTTTCTGCTCGGATTTGTTCTTGATACCGTAATACTCTAAGGCATAAGTCATATTTTTATAATGGAAAAAGGAAAGGACTGGGGTCTTGAAAAGACCATGGCAATCTGCTCCAGTCGCTTTTCTTTTTGCTTTTGTCAGATTTTTCTCCGGAATCCGGAAATGCAGATTTCGGAGTATTTGTTCTTTACCATAGGAAAGGCTCAGGTTTTTCACTTCCAAAATGGGATTTGTAGATAAAATGGGATTTGTAGGTTCAGTAGACATTTTATTCTCCTAAAATAGTTTATTTATCTTTCGGATATTTCTTATTCCATTCGATTTTACGATTGGTAACGTCCGGAAGAGTTCTCGTTAAATTTTTCGTTTTTTTAGCAGTTACTTTTATCGTTGCCATTTCCTATGGTAAGCAGTCAGAAGGCTGGCTATCCCGTTTCCAATGAGCAGAAGGAAGAGCATCACCAAAGCGCTTCCGTAGGCTCTGGATAAGGAGGAGCCGCCTTGCACGAGCAGCAGATAAAGGTGCAGGGGAAGCGCCATAGCCGGGGACAGTAAGGAAGTGGGACTTTTCGCAAAGGCGACTCCTCCGGTAAATAAAATCGGCGGTGTGGCACCGAGAGCAAAGCAAAAGGCCAGAAGCATGGTGGAAAGAAGCTCCGGTAAAGTATAAGGAAGCACAAGCTTTCTCAAGGTATAGCCTTTGGAGCAGCCCAGACTTTCGGAAGACTGGAGGTAGCTTTTCGGCACTTCTTCAAATATCTTTTCCATACGGATTTCCATGAAGGGGAAAATCATAATCGCCAGAGCGATGGCGCCGAAGAGTACTGAGCGCCCCAGCTTCAGTTGGTATACAAATAAGCTGTAGGAGAAGAGTCCCAATACGATGGAAGGAACGCCGGAGAGCAGGTGAATGAAGAAGTGCAGGCACTCTTTTTTTCTGCCTTCCTTCGCATAAAAGACCATGAAAATGGCGGTAAAAAGGCTTGGCAGTCCTGAAAGCACCAAAGCCGTAAGGGAAAAGGCCAAAGAACCGGTGATGGCGGGAAAGATACCGCCCTCTTCCCGGTAGCAAGGAGATGTGGCGTCGCTTCTTCCCTATTTTCCACGGAATACACAGAAAGAGACTTCGCAGTGATTGGATTAGGACTACCTGCTCGAGAAGTAAATTTCGCAGTGATCGGATCAGGACTACCTGCTCGAGATGTAAATTTCGAAGTTCGCGGTCTTTCTCCCATTTTCACCAGCAAATGAATCAGCGCGACCAGCAGTAAAAGCACCAGCCCCGAGGCATAGAGGGTGTGGTAGTGGAGAGAATGATACTCCGCACTACCCATTACCAGCGCAATGAGTGAAGCAATGGTTTCGCCTTTTGGAAAAGCAGGACAGCAGACTGCAGTATAAGACACAGGAGCCTGTACTCACGCCCATTTTAAAAAAGAGAGGCTTTCCCTACCGTTAAACCGATAAAGCGCAAAACCACGGAAGGAATGCCGGAAAGTAAGTCCAAAAGGGGATAGAGGATACGTCTTCCTTCTCTCAAAAATTAAAAAGCAAAAAGATGCGCAACCTGGAGACAAAAGGGTGGAGAACAAGAGAGCGTGAAAAAGAAAAGAGTTCTCCAGCTTATCCGCATTGGGGTTCTTGCCGCTGACCGACACGGTTAAAGTATCCTTTGCCACTTCAAAGCTCTTATAGTCCTTGACAAGGCTCTCTACTTCCTTATCTTTAATGTCTCTCGCCAGCATACCAAAGTCAGCGGTGCCGTCGACAGCAGCCTTTACGCCTACGCCGGATCCGCCCGGAGCAACATAGATGGAGATGTTTTCCTTCGGGAAAGAAGCATCACCTTGTCACTTGCCGCCGCAGTGGTGGAAGCGTGCTTCCTTTGCATCGCAGGCTACCAGAGAAGAAGCCAGAAGAAGGCCGCCGAGTAATAAAGATAGTTGTTTTTTCATCATTTTCCTCCCATGGAATTGCATAAATGAATCTTCTCTGCACGAATCAGAAGTTTTCACGCTTTTCGTATCAAAGAAGACATCGTAGAAACAGTCCTATTATGGGGAAGATTAAGAAACGGATCAAGAGGGAAAAAGAAGGACTGGGAATAAGAGCAGGATTGACCGGAAATAAGGTGTGTGCGGAATGCAAGTATTGGAATAATGGAAAAACATTCGGCAATATGGTACCATGAAACCATCTTTAACGGAGGAGGCCCAGCATGCGAGTCAATATCAATGTATCTGAAAAATATTCTTGATTGGGTAATGAAAAGAGTTGAGTTCGTCCATTAAGGAGGAACTCACATGTCTAAGGTGAAAAAGACACAATCGAAGCAAAAAGGTTTCGCTATTCAAATTTATACGGAAGACTTTAAAAACGACTATATAAGTCTAACGGATATTGCTAAGTATAAAAATACTGATGATCCGAGGTTTGTTATTCAGAACTGGATGAGAAACAGAAATACGTTGGAATTTATCGGAGCTATGGGAAGTTCTGAACAATGAAAAATTTTAACCGTGTGCAATTCGACACGTTTAGAAATGAGGCAGGACTGAATAGAATTCAAGCTTTACATTATCCAAGATTACAAAAGGCTTAAGTCAGATGAAAACTCAAAATTATCATTGGCTGGAATCTTAATCGCGAAATTTCTAAGATTAACTATAAAATTCATACAGATGCAATCAAAGAATATCTCTTAAAGGATCTTACCAACGAGCAGTTATCTTATCAATACGCAAGTGGTATTTATTTTACGCAGAGGAGCTTCGCTAGAATGGAAAGAGGCTCTATTTTTGACCGAAGTTATATATTGTCTAAATGCAATCTTTCGGCTAATATAAAACTCATATTACAAATTAGCCGAAAAATTTATAAAAGGATAGAGTATGCAGCTGTAAAAAGACTCGGTAAATCCATTGCCTTACTTTCGAAATAGGAGGAAGATATGTCCTACATCAGAAGAAGTTTAGAAAAAGATTGTTTTGCAAGTGACAAAAAGAATATCCGGTGCCGCTTCTTTCGGGACCGCGTCAAGTGGGAAAAACTACCATGCTTAAGAAACTGATGGAAGGGACAGCGCGAAATTATGTCTCTTTGGATGATTTGCAGGAAAAGAGAGCTTGCGAGGACAGATCCGGAACTGTTTTTACAGCTCCATAAACCGCCTATTCTCATTGATGAAGTACAATATGCTCCCGAACTTTTTCCCTATATCAAGCTCATAGTGGATAAAGAACAGAACAAGGGAGCTTTTTGGTTAACGGGTTCAGAGGTGTTCTCGCTGATGAGAGGTGTACAAGAATCCTTGGCAGGAAGAGTTGCCTTACTCTCTCTGTCTTCGCTTTCACAGGCAGAGGTCTACGGCGGAGAAGAGAAATGTTCACCCTTGATCCGGAAAAGCCTGCTTTCCCGAAAAAAAGGGGAGAAAACCCTGCCGATGCAGAGGAGATTTTTAAACGTATTTTTAAAGGCTCCATGCCTGCTATTGTGAGTGGGGATATAAGCAGTCCCGGTATTTTCTATAACAGCTATTTAAGTACGTATATTGAGCGAGATGTAAGGAGCCTGTCGGATGCGATAGATTCCCTAAAATTTTTACGCTTTATTACGGCACTTAGCTGCAAGATGCAGTCAGATGTTGAATATCAGTGAACTTGCAAGAGATGTGGAGCTGAATCAAAAACAGGTGAAAGACTGGCTCGGATATTGGAAACCTTGGGAATTCTGTTTTTACTTATATCCGTATTCCAATAATTTATTAAAAGCGTCTTGTTAAAACACCGAAAGTATATTTTTATGATACGGGACTTGTGGCCTATTTGACCAAGTGGAGTAGTCCGGAAACACTTGCAAGAGGTGCGATGAGTGGGGGCTATTTTGGAGAATTATGTGGTTTCGGAAATACGAAAAACCTATTTGAATAATGGGAAAGAAGCTTTATGTATTACTATCGGGATAAAGATGCTAAAGAAAATCGACCTTGTTCTGGAGCAGGACGGAGAGCTTCATCCTATAGAAATTAAAAAGTCTGCTAATCCGGCGTCGGAAATTCTTCGTGTCTTTCCGGTCTTAGACAAGTCATCTTTAAAAAGGGGAAATGGAGCGGTTATCTGCTTAAAGACAGACTTATCTGCATTTAATAAAGAAAACTACATCGTTCCGGTTTGGATGATATAAAAGATATCTTTTTCCCATTTCATATTCATTTTATAAATGCCTGCATTCTTTAGAGAAACGCTATATTGAAAAAGGAATTTTTCTTTTTCGAGAGAGATAGCTAAGAATTAGAACGTATAATGATAAAGTGATTGAAGGAGGAATTTTTCATGCTTAAGAATCAATTTAAGGGTAAGTGAGCTCTTCTTGTACTCATCTTATGTGCAGGTGTGAGCTTAACCACGCGTCAACATAAGAACGGCATGGCGGAACAGTCTTCTATGGCGTCCACAGAAGCATACCGCAGATACCGCCGGGGAGCAGGGGCTCGTGGTGAGTCCGGAAGACGCGGGAGTATTGGTAAAATAAGGACAGTAACGGAGACAGCTTTAAACCGGCAGACTATACTCTTCCTGTAAAAGACGAGTATGTTTATGAATATTTGGGATTGCAATTCAGTCTTTCCGAAAAATAAAAAGAAGCGATGAAGACAAAAGACATCGTGATGTTGGATGATCAAAGCCCCATCGACCAGGACTTAAAGTATGGATTGTTGAGCTTTAGTAAACTGACAGAAGAGCAGAAAAAATGCGGAAGTTGCTAAGATGGGGGATGGCTACGAAAAAGTGGCAGGAGAGCCTGAACCGAATCGGTACCATCGGGATGTTCGAAAAGAGCTTTTTCTGAAGAAGAAATCGGGAAGATTACAAAGTGCGACAGCCATACGAAGCTGGGAGAATCCAAAGACGGAAAAATACAGCTATTATCTTAGTGTAAATAGCACAGCGGATGTAGAGACGATAGAGGAATTAAAAACAGACGACCGTAGAGATTACGGAGAAAAAGAGCGTCCGGAAAAACGGCTTTGTTTTGTCCGAAAAAGTCCGATTTGGAAGGGGATATGGTTTTTCTGCTGATTCCCAAAAATGCAGTTACGGACTTAGTAATCTGCAGACCAAGGATATTGACGGAAAAGAGTTCAGCGGAAAGGATTTTTTTCCGACTATGACCTTACCATGGTGAATGTCTTTTGCCACCTGGTGCGACTCTGTGTGCAGGAAATTCCGGACCTTGCGGAAATTCAGAAGGAAATGAAAGACAAAGGCGTCAATATCGTTGGGGTAGTAACGGATACGGTGGATCAGACCGGAGAAAATCAGGAGGCTTTGGAGAAGGCGAAGCTGATTCGGGAAAAGAAGCAAGGCGGAGTATCCTTCCTGATTCCGGATCAGAGCAATTTTAACGGTAGACTCAGCGGGATTCAGGCTTTTCGGAGACCTTCTTTGTGGATAAGAAGGGCAGATTGTGGGCGAGACCTATTCCGGCTCTCGCAATAAGAAGGCTTGGACAGCAATTATCGAGAAGGAGCTGGCTAAAGTAAAGCAGACTGACTAAAATAAAGCAGACTGACTAAAGTAAAGCAGACTGACTAAAGTAAAGCGGTAAAGAGGGAATATGAAACAGAATATTTTAAAGTCCCGGTTGACTTCCCTGGTTCTCCTATGTATGGGTATCGTCATGATGTACATAGGAGTCCATCGGGGAGAAGCACTGGTAGTAATGAATAAGGCAATCAGAGTGTGCATGGAGTGTATAGGCATTGGATAAGTTAAAAGAATTCATCAACGGAAAAACGAAAAAAGATAAGTACAAGGCTAGAAATAACATAAGACATTTATTTCAATCCTTTTGGTTTTTGCTTACGAATTCCTTCTTTGAGGGATTTAAGACCGGAAAAATCTACGGAGGAAAATGGAAACAGCTCTGTGTGCCCGGCATGAATTGCTATTCCTGCCCCGGAGCAAAGGGTTCCTGTCCTATCGGAGCTTTACAGGCGGTCATCGGAAGCCCGAAATTTAAGTTTAGCTACTATATTGTAGGCTTCTCTTTTTGTGGGAGCACTTATCGGAAGAGGTGTCTGCGGTTATCTCTGTCCTTTCGGGCTGGTGCAGGATTTATTGCATAAGATTCCTTTTGTGAAAAAGATAGAAACCTTTAAGGGAGACAAGGCTTTACGAAAAGCAAAAGTATCTTATCTTGCTTGTTTTCGTGATTCTCCTCCTCTCTTTTTAGTGGATATCATAGGACAGGGAGCCCCTATTTTTGTAAATTGATTTGTCCCGTGGGAATGCTGGAGGGAGGAATTCCTCTAGTGTGGATGAACACGAGTATGCGGGGAGCCGTAGGCTTTCTCTGCATGGAAGGGCTTGATTTTGCTTTTTAACCATCCTCCTTCCGTAATCATTTACAGACCCTTCTGTAAGTATATTTGTCCGCTTGGGGCGATTTATTCCCTTTTTAATTCCGTTTCCCTCTTCCGCTATACCTTGGATCATCAGAAGTGTATTCACTGCGGAAGATGTAAGGCGGTTTGCGAAATGCAATGTGATCCGGTGAAAAATTGCAATGATTTGGAATGTATCCGTCGCGGAAAAATGTAAAAATGCCTGTCCGGTAGATGCGATTGCCCGTGGGATAACAAAGCTGGATGTGTCGAAAGAAACGGTAAAAAGCAAAGGCCTAGAGAGGGCAGTAGGGTAAAGTCTTGCCTCAAGCTCTAAGAATATGGCACGAAAGAAGATGAACGAGGTGGGAGGGACTATGAACATCCTTGTCGTGGAAGATGATCAAAGTATCCGAGAGGGCATCGCAGCGTTCCTCTCGGAATTTGGCTACACTATGGTGGAAGCGAAAGACGGTCGGGAAGCTCTCTTGAAATTCAACAAAGAGCTTCACCTTGTCATTTTTGGATATTCAGATTCCCTTTGTAAACGGTCTCGAGGTCTTAAAGGAGATTCGAAAGCAGAGTAAGCTCCTGTCCTCATTCTCACCGCCTTTAGCGATGAGGAGTATAAGATTGATGGCTTTACAAGCCTTGCGGACGGCTATATGGAAAAACCCTTTTCTCTCCCGCTTCTAAAGGCGAGAATCGACTCGCTGATAGAGAAGAATTACGGGCAGGAGGAGAAGTTTTCTTATAAAAATGTAGAGGTGGACTTTTCCGGTTACACTGCCAAGGTGGACGGAAAGTCTGTAGACATGAATGCGAAAGAAGTAGAGATATTAAAGTATCTTTTCGAAAATGAGGGGCAGGCCTTAACAAGGGAACAGATCTTAGACCATGTATGGAAAGAAACGGAAGAAATTCCCTTTGATAGAGTGATTGATGTGTATATCAAAGAGTTACGACTCAAGTTGGACTGCATTTTTCACCATAAGAAATGTGGGCTATAAGTTGGAGAGAGAATGAAAAATCTAAAGCTATTTCCAAAAATGTTCATACAGCTTTTTTCTGTTCTCGGAATCATTATCCTCTTGATTCATCTCTTGGTCTTTTTCATTTTCCCCATTAGCTACTTAGAAAAGAGGAAGGAGGCCATTACGAATCGGGCAAATGAAGTCTCCGCCGCTATGGAGGGAAAGTCCCTTACAGAAATAGAGAATACTTTGGCTCTTTATTCTAAAAAAGCAGTGATATTCATGCCTTTGTAAAGAATGATACGGAGAGCTTGTCCATTCCCGTTGACACGAATATTCCCATAGATGATACGGTTCCCATTGATTTTGACAGTAAGACGAACTCGATGATTATAGAAGAAAGGGAGATTAAAACGAATACGGAGAGAGGCTGAGCTTACTGTTTATTTCCACCGCAGATATGCAAAAGGAAGCGAAGGAGCTAAGCCTCCAATTTCTGCCCTATTCCCTTGCTATTTCCCTTTTATTTTCTGCTGTAGTTTCCTTGATTTATGCCAAGGCGATTAAAAATCACATTCAGGAAATAAAAATGAGACCGACAAGATGATTGCGTTAAATGAAGAGGCGCGCTTAGAGGTTGATTCCAAAGATGAGGTAGGGGAGTTGAAAGCACAAATCAATACCCTGTATCGAAGCCTCTTACAATCCATTGAAAATGTAGAAAAGAAAAATCAGGAGATTTTAAGGCTCGAAAAACTGAAATATGATTTTTTAAAGGGGGCTTCTCATGAGCTGAAAACACCGCTTGCGAGCCTGAAAATCATTTTGGAAAATATGCAGTACAATATCGGAAAATATAAGGACAGAGACCGCTATATCGGGGAATGTATCGCCACTGTAGACAGTCTTAGCCAAAATATTTCCCAGATCCTCTCCGTATCCTCTTTGGAAAATCTAAAGGAAGATGAAGAAAAACTGGAGATTCGGACTGTACTGCTTCCTGTTTTGGAAAAGTACGAGGTTCTTATACAGCAGAAAAAGCTGCATTTGCAGAACCGTTTAGCAGAGGAAAAGCTCTATATAGGAAAGCCGGCTCTAAAGATTATTTTATCCAACTTGCTGAGTAATGCGGTAAAATATACGGGAGGAAGGCGGCTCTGTTGACATCTATGTCCAAGAGGGCTGGTTGTATGTGGAGAACAGCGTTCATCCTTCTTATGGCCTGAAGCAGGAAAAGCATTACTTTGAAAAAATGGAAACTAACAGGGAAAATAGCAAGGGAACAGCTTTTGGTACGGAAAAACGATATAGTATGAGTTTTGATTTTAATAAAGAAAACAGCAACGGTTTGGGTTTGTACATTGTGAGCACCTTATTGAACAACTATAAGATTCCCTACGAGAGTTTGGAAAAAGACGAGAAATTTGTCTTTCGGATTCAGTGTTTACTCTAATGCGCTTAGGAAAAGTGTTGTATCAGAGCGGGTAAGGGATAAAGGAGGAAAGATGTTTATCTTAGAACTAAACCAAGAGGGCATAGGAACGGAAATCGGCTTATTCCGGACAATAGAAGAGGGAAGAGCCTTTATTTCTCAAGTGGACGGCTACCGCTTCGGAGGAAGAAGAGGGATTTGTCTATGAAAGCTTGATATTCGGAAGCTTCCGGAGTATTTGAGCTTAGTTATAATGAAAAATATTGTCCCTTTTAGTAAGTTTATGTTTACAGGAGAAGGCAATATCGACATTTTCTGGAAAGAAATACCGGATTTGAGTTCTCCCGGAAAAGGCATGGTAGAAGGCTGTACTCGAGTGGATGCTTATGCTATTCCGAATGAAGAAGTGAAAGACTATATTGAAAAGCGGGAACTTCAGTACAAAAAGATAAAAGGGCTCTTAGAGGAAATGGGTTATGAAGCGGACCGGGCCTATTTCGGTTCGGAGGACGGAGAAGCCGTGCTTTACAGAAAAAAGGGGACGGAAGACTGGCATTTTCTTACCCATATGGATCCGGACTATATAGAGAATGATGCGGAGGAACTCCTTAAGGAAGCGGAGCTTTAAACATCTTTCCCCTTTTCTCTTTTTATGGTAGAATTTTCCAAGGCTTAGTATTGTAAAAGACGATAGGAGGGCTATATGGAAGATGAGAAGAACATTCAGATAGAGAGAAATAACAGTTTTGGAGATGTGGTGATTGCCGATGAGGTGCTTGCCATTATTGCCGGTATTGCGGCAACCGAGGTGGAAGGCGTGCATTCCATGGATGGAGGCTGGTCTGGAGACTTCATTTCCAAGCTCGGGATTAAGGATCTTGCAAGAGGTGTGAAGGTACAGGTAAGAGAGGGAGAGGTCAAGGTGGACTTAAGCCTCAATATGGAATACGGCTATGCTATCCCGAAGGTTTCCGACCTTGTGCAGGATAAGGTTTCCGCAAGCATCAACAATATGACGGGACTCAATGTTTCTGAAGTAAATATCAGGATTTCCGGAGTGGTAGATAAAGAGAATGAATAAGAGAGAAGAAAGAAGTCATAAGTTTAAGCTCTTATTTTCCACCCTCTTTTATGAGGGGGAGGAGAAGGAAGAGCAAATCAGTCACTATTCCTTTGAGAAAGAGGAAGATGATGAGGACGTCATTGCCTTTGATTGTCTTCCCGATGAGGAAAAAGCGTATTTAGAGGCGGAGGTGCTGAAGATTCTGGAGCGACTTCCCCGAGCTCGACAGCATGATTAATGCGGATACGGAAGGATGGACCACAAAAGAGAATGAGTAAGACCGATCTTACGGTGCTTCGTCTTTCTCTTTATGAGCTGAAATTCAAGAGGAAATTCGAAGAAGGTTGTCCTGAATGAGGCGGTGGAAATTGCAAAGAAGTATGGCGGTGCAGATTCCGGCTCCTTCGTAAACGGTGATAGCTTGCGCGGATTCTTCCGAAGCTTTCTCCGGAACTTTCCGAAAGTGCAGAGAAGAAGGGAAAAAGAGCGAGAGGAAGGGAAAGAAAAGAACAGAAAAATTATTCTTTTCCACATCGTGCTGAACAAGAAAGATTAGTTTATGGAAAGAGTTTCCAAGAAGGAATATACGGTCTCGCAGGTCAATCGCTATCTTTCGCGAATGATGCAGGAGGATTTCTTTCTTTCTCACCTTACGGTGTCCGGAGATTTCCAACTTGAAAATGCACCCGTCGGGACATATTTATTTTACGCTTAAAGGATCAAGCTTCGCAGCTTTCGGGCATCATGTTTGCCGGAAAGAGGCGGGGCTTGGTTTTCGTTTGGAAAATGGCATGAAGGTGCTCTGCACGGGAAGAATCGGTCTCTACGAACAGGGGGTAGCTATCAGATCTATGCAGATTCTTTCCAGCTTGCAGGGCAGGGGACCTCTACCTTCGATTTGAGGCACTGAAGAAAGAGCTTTATGGAAATGGGACTCTTTGATCCCATGTAAAGAAGCCGATTCCAAAGTATGCCCGGCGTATCGGTGTGGTTACGGCAAGCTCCGGTGCGGCGGTAAGAGACATTGTGCAGATTGCAAGACGGAGAAATCCCTTTGTGGAAATTACGCTGTTCCCGGCTCTTGTGCAAGGGAGAAGGCGCTGTGGCGTCCATTGTTAGGGGGAATAGAGAGGCTGGACAAGCTTGGTCTGGACGCTCTCATTGTAGGGGCGAGGGAGGCGGCTCCATTGAAGATCTCTGGGCCTTCAATGAAGAAGCGGTAGCAAAGGCAATATTTAATGCGGAGACCCCCATTATCTCTGCTGTCGGGCATGAGACCGACACGACCATTTCGGATTTTGTCGCGGATTTACGAGCACCGACTCCTCTGCCGCGGCGGAGCTTGCGGTCTTTGACTATATGCAGTTTGTGGATGATTTAAGCTCCTATACCTATAGTTTTCACGAGCGAATCGAGAAGAAAATCCTTTTCCTTAGGCAAAGACTGAAGGAGAAGGAGTTGAAATTCTCTGTTCTGCATCCCAAAAGCCATTTTACAGGAAAACAGCATCGGCTCTTGGATTTACAGAATCGCTTGCAAAAATCAGATGATGAAAGGCCCTGCAAAGCGCCAAGGAGAATTTGCAAGATTATGCTCATTTTGCGAAGATCATGGAGCGAAGACTCAGTGAAGATAAATCGCGACTCAGTCGTTATCAGAGCTTTCCGCATCTTATGGAGGAAAAAAGCTTTTTAAAGTCAAGGCACAGTCTTATCCGCTATCAGGACTTTTCCTCACGTTATGGAGGAGAAGCTGGCAGAAAAGCAGACATCGAATGCAGCTTCTTTCGGAGCAGTTTGACGCGCTTTCCCCTCTCGTCTACTTTCGAAACGGCTACTCTTATGTGCGAGACGAGGAAGGGCACAGGGTAAGCAGTGCAGGAAGCTCAAAAAGGGAGAGCTTTTAGATCTGCAGTTCTCGGACGGCTCCGCAAAAGCCAGGGTGGAAGAGATTGAAAGTACAAAAACCATGTAACGTGGAAGAAACGGTTTAATGATTTGTATAGTGCTTTTAGGGGAAAATCAGAAAAATAGAGCAAAAACTAAGAATTACTATCGATAAAACGAGATACCGCACGCTTTATGAGCGATACTCGTTATGAATAACAATCAAGAGGAGTGTTTAGATTATGATAGAGGGAAAGGAAGAGATGCCGGTATTAGGCAAGGATGGGACAAATGAAACTGCTCCGAAGCAAAAGGCGGGTAAAGCCTGAAAAAGTAAAAAGTGGAGAACAGCGAAAAGAACGATAAGAACGAAAAAGAAAAAAGGATTTAAGCGAGATTTTTCACGGACTTTGGACAGCCTTTTGCAAAAGATGAGGGAGAGGAAAGCCTGGAAAAGAGCTTTGCAATCTATGAAAAGGCGGTAGCGCTTCTAAAGGAAGCGAATTCCAGCATTGATCGAATTGAAAAAGCAAGTCCGTATTTTGGACGGTGAAGAGGGAAAATAATGAGTATCAAAGAGGCACTCGGGAAAAAGAAAGAGGCGGTGGAAGCCATTTTAGAGAGTTTCTTAGCGGAAGAAAAGGGCTTTGACCGGATTGGCAGAGAGGCGATGAACTACAGCCTTATGGCGCCGGGGAAGAGGATTCGCCCCATCTTAGTGGAGGAGGCATTTTTCTCTGTTGTAGAGAAGAAGAGAAGGAAGAGCTTCTTCCAATTTTACATTCCTTTATGGCTGCTATCGAAATGATTCACAGCTTTTCCCTTTGCCACGATGACCTTCCTGCTATGGACAATGACCGCGTGCGGAGAGGGCAGGACTCCACCTGGGCATATTTTTCGGAGGCACAGGGGAATCCTTGCAGGAGATGCCCTTTCGCTCTATGCTTTTCAGGCGGTTTTGGAAACTTTTCAGAAAGAAAAGAGAAAGAATCCCCATGCTTTCCCGCTATGAAGGAAGAGTGCTCTCGGCGCTTCTTGTTTTGGCTAGAGAGTCCGGTATAGACGGCATGGTGGGCGGACAGGTCGTAGACCTCGAAAAAGAGGGACAGCCTCTTTCCGAAGAGGAACTGTTCTTTATTATGGAGAAGAAGACGGCGGCACTGCTTCGGGCGATCTCCTTATGGGCGCTATCTTGGGCGGTGCCGAGGAAAAAGTGCAGGGAGGAGATAGCGTTTTTCAGGGAAAAACCCTCGGTCTCGCCTTTCAGATTCGGGATGATATTTTAGACGAAATTTCTACGACGGAGGAACTCGGAAAGCCGGTACATTCCGATAAGGAGGAAGGGAAGACAACGGCTTATTCCCTCTTCGGAAGAGAAAAGGCGGAAGAAAAGGTAAAGGAGTATACGGAAAAGGCCATTTCCGCGCTGGAGAACTTTGCATAGAGAACAGTTTAGCAGAGTATGTCAGAGCCGGTGCAGATGGAGATAACGCTTACATTTTTCCTAAAAGGAATTGGCGGTTTTCCTTGCTGAGCAGAAAGAAATTAAAATCAGAAAGTTTCATATTATGGGGAATGATTTAAAAATTTCCACGGGCTGTCTTAGGCAGACCGGATAGAGGAAAATAAACAAACAATAAAAGGGTTTATTTATGTTACTGGAGAATATCACCGGGGCAGAGGATGTACGAAAGCTGTCCCTAAAAGAACAAAAATCTTAGCGAAGGAAGTTCGACGCTTTATCATAGAAAAAAATGGCAGACAATGGAGGGCACTCTTGCCTCGAACCTAGGGGAGTGGTAGAGCTGACCATTGCCTTTATTTCATGCGCTGAATCTCCCGAAGGACAAGATTGTCTGGGATGTGGGGCACCAGTGCTATACGCATAAAAATTCTTTCCGGGAGACGGGATGACTTTGCACCCTGCGAAAAGATTCAAGGGAATCAGCGGTTTTCCGAAAACGGGAGGAGAGCCCCTCACGACTGCTTTAATAGGACACAGCTCGACCTCCATTTCCGCAGCCCCTCGAGGATTGCGGAGGGGCGAGGATCTTTTGGGAGAGGACTATACTGTTCTTGCCGTAATCGGAGACAGGGGCACTTACCGGCGGTATGGCCTATGAAGCCTTAAAACAATGCCTCAAGATGAAGAAGAATTTCATCATTATTTTAAATGATAATGAGATGTCGATTGCGAAAAAATGTGGGCGGAATGTCCACTTATCTGAATGGCATCCGTTCCCATAAGGGCTATACACGGTTTTAAGGAAAAATCTAGCAGCAGTCTTGGGAAAAATTCCGTGGTCGGAGATCGACTGGTGGAGCGTCTGAAAAAAACACGAAGAACTCCATTAAACAGCTTCTTGTGCCCGGTATGCTTTTTGAAAATATGGGTCTAACGTATCTCGGGCCGGTGGATGGGCACAATCTTCATGCTTTAGAGCAGGTTATCCATGAAGCAAAACGCATAGACCACGCGGTCCTCGTGCATGTGGTTACGAAAAAAGGAAAGGGTTATATTCCGGCGGACAAAATCCCAGTGTATTTCATGGTGTCGGACCCTTTGACATTGCTACGGGAAAAAGTAAAAAAAGAAAAGTACGGAGAAGAGTTACACGGATATTTTTGCGGAAAGTCTGATTAAAGAGGGAAAAGGAAAGATTCGAGAATTGTAGCGATTACGGCGGCCATGCCGGACGGAACAGGCCTTGACAAGTTCGAAAAAGCCTTTCGAAAGCGTCTTTGATGTAGGCATAGCGGAAGCCCATGCGGTAACCTCTGCAGCGAGGTCTTGCCAGCGCGGGATTAAAGCCGGTTTTTGCGGTATACTCAAGCTTCTTGCAAAGAGCCCTACGACCAAATGGTGCATGATGTCTGCCCTGCAGGAAGCTCCAGTTGTCTTTGCGATTGACAGAGCCGGCCTGGTAGGGGCGGACGGAGAAACCCATCAGGGGATTTTTGATATTTCCTATCTAAGAAGTATTCCGAATATGACGGTTATGGCACCGAAGAATGCGAAGGAACTTTACAGAAATGCTGCATTTTGCCTTGCAGTTTCAGGGGCCGATGCGATTCGCTATCTGAGGGGACAGCCCTACCAAGGATTTTCCGAAAAAGCAGGATCCGATAGAGTACGGAAAGGCGGAGATATTAATGTAGAGTGGATCAAAAATACTGAGACAGACAGAGAAAATAGCCCTGCTTGCCCTTGGCTCCATGGTTTCAACCGGAGAGCATATCGTGGAGAAAATGGCAAAAAAAGGCCTGAAGTTAAGCCTCGTGAATGCCCGCTTTTGCGAAGCCAATTGATACGGATATCCTGGACTCGCTTTCTGAGAAAAGGCTATCGAAAGATACTCTACTTTGGAAGAGGGCGTATGCTCCGGCAGTTTTGAGAGGCGGTACTCTCCTACATGGAGACGCATCACAAAAGAGGTATTTGTGGAAAATATCACCCTCCCCGACGCTTATGTGGAGCATGGCGATGTTTCCACTCTGCGGAAAATGCTGAGGATCGATTCGGACAGCATTATAGAAGGGCTGGAGGAGAAGGGATTTGTGATATTATGGCTAAACAAAATTATCTGAAGTTGAAAGAGTCTGAAAAGGGAGGTGCATGTAACACTATACCATGGCAGTAATCTTGTAGTAAATTCACCTCGCATACTTTCAGCAAATCTCGAGCCCTGGATTTTGGTGCAGGGTTTTATCTGACCTCCAGTAAAAGACACAGGCGAGAAAATGGGCAAAAGCCGTTGCTAAAAAGAAGGAAGGGAGAATATCGTTAATATCTATGAGCTGATGAAAGCTTGTTCGAGTCTGAATATTTCTGAATTTTTCAACGGCAAATGCTGAATGGGTTAGCTTTTGTAGTACAAAAACAGGGAAAGAAAAGCGTGCGAGTTCTTACATTTACGTGAATACACCTCAGCAAATGACTCCACACTCCGGTTATTGACGATTATAGGATGGAAAATATGATAAGGAAGCAGGGCCGTGAAGCTGATTGTTTCCAACAAAACTGACAGACCAGTATGCATTTTTGACAGAAAAAGCAATTCGTTTTTGAATTTTGAAGGGAGTGAAAGTGGAGTGACTGAAGTTAATGCAAGAACAAGAGATGATCGGCAGGTAATCTATTTGATAAAAAGCGAAAATATGGCATAGAAGACATGAAAAGCAATTCAGCTCTTTTTATTTTCAGAAACATATCAAATGCTCTTAGATCCTTTGACTGAGGTGTATAGCTTCAGTCCGCAGATTGTTTTTGAAATGTGGGAAAGTGAGATGATTACAGGGAAATCCGCGCAATTCACCAATATATACGAGGTGAAGAAAATGAGTAAAGAAGGAGAATTTTTATTTACCTCTTGGAGCGGTATGCTTGATTTTAAGAAGGAAAAAGGCAAGTGAGATTCTTAAAGCTTTGGGATCGGATTGGCCTTACAAATTTAATTTATGATTTATACGAAATCTATCATGTAGAACGATTGGAAAATGCATTTGAGGATATAGATAAGCTTGTTGAAGAAAAACTAAGAACAACATAAAAACTATTTTTATAAAAGCGCTCGGATTACGATATCCAGCGCTTTTTCTGAAAATAAGAGATAGGCTAAAAGATAGATTACTTATCATACCGAGTATCTGCTCGTAAAGCGTGCGATATTTCCTTTTCAAGGAAAGTACTTCTTAAAGTAATTTATTTGAGAAGCAATTACTCTTCCTCTCCGAGCATTACGGAAGTGGACTTCACAATGGCCACAGCGGTATTTCCCACTGAGATTTGGGTCCTTTACCGCCTCCATGGAAATAGTGGAGCTGATGATGACGCCCTCTTCAATTTCCAACTTCACAATGTCGTTTATGGCGCTTCTTTGATTTCCTTTTATAACGCCCTTCCACTGGTTTCTTGCGGAAATGCGGAGGTTTTCGTTGCCATCATGACTTCAGTAGCTTTTAACAAAGATGCAAGCCTTCTTCCTTCTGTGAGCTTTTAGCTCATCAACAGCCTCTAAAGAGATAGTGGAGCTTACCTTTTATTTCCTCCTACGGTTTCGAGCTTTACAATGGCATTTACTGCTCCTCTACGAACTTCTTTTTACGATTCCGTGAAAAATGGTTTCTGGCACTGATCATATTGATTCTCCTTTCTGTGTCTGATATCTTGCAAGGGACAGTCTATAGGATTTAGGGTAAATAGACCAGTATATTCTGTGTAATTTATAAAACTTTATAAAATTTAGTATATAATGAGAGAATCACTCGCCATGAAGATAAGAGCTAAAGCCTCTAAAGATTGTGTTTTAGGATACTGACAAACCAAAAACTAAAGTTCATATGATTTAAAAAGTGTGATCACCGGATAGCATAGGAACTACTAGCTGGATGTGGGCAAAGTGATTCTATATGGATAAACATTGTAGTATGGAATAGCATAGATAGAAGAAGAAAAATGGGCGAGAAGAAAGAGCGTTTGGATGTACTTTTTAGTGGAGAAAGGACATTTTTGAGAGTAGAGAAAAGGCAAAGCGTGCCATCATGGCAGGCCTGTGTTTTTGTCAATGGAGAAAAAGAAGATAAGGCGGGTACAACCTTCCCGTATACTGCGGAAATCAAAGTGAAGGGAAATCCTCTTCCCTATGTTTCCCGTGGAGGGCTCAAGCTGGAAAAGGCTTTAAAGAGCTTTCCGATTGCGCTAAAAGACCGGGTTTGTATGGATATCGGGGCTTCTACAGGCGGCTTTACCGATTGTATGCTCCAAAATGGGGCAAAGGAAGTCTATGCCGTGGATGTGGGACACGGACAGTTGGACTGGAAACTTAGAAATGATGAGCGGGTGCATTGCATGGAAAAAGTGCAATATTCGTTTTGTGGAAGAGACGGATCTTACGGGAAAAACCGAGTTTTTCTCCATCGACGTGTCCTTTATCAGCTTTAAAGGCTGAGTGCTTCCGGTAGTGAAAAAGCTCGCAAGTCTTCCTGCGGAGGTGGTTTGCCTGATTAAACCGCAGTTTGAAGCGGGAAGAGAACAGGTTGGAAAGAAAGGCGTGGTTCGGGATTCGAAGGCACATGAGGAAGTTATTCGTACGGTTCTCGAATTTGCGGCAAGTATCGGATTTTCCATAGAGGGACTAAGCTTTTCTCCCATCAAAGGACCGGAGGGAAATATAGAATATCTAGCGTATCTTAAGTTTTTAGGGAAGGAGAGCAGTAAGCTTCCGGATGGTATGGAGGAGAAGATCCATAGAATCACGGAGGAATCCCATCAGACTCTGGAAGGAAAAAGCCTAGGAAATGAAAGCTGAGAATTTAGAAATCCTACAAAAACAAGGCTTTTCCGTGCTGAAATTTATTGTGCTTTCGGAAAAGGAGGAAGTGAATCTTTCCTTTTCAGAGAAGGACTTTTTGCCGTTCGCTCAACTTTTTCTGCAGAAGACAGCGGAGAGCATTCCTTTGCAGGCCAGTTTTTGACGCGTTTAAATGTAAAAAGAGAAGGTAGAGGAAGCGGTGCAGGAGGTTTTTAGCATCCTACGCCGGAAGTCTGGATTATAAAGAAAAAGGCGAATAGGGGGAAGGAAGAATACTGTTCCCAAAAAGCAGGAGAAAGCAGAACAGGGAAAGTAGAACAGGGAAAGCAGAACAGGAGAAAGCAGAACAGAAAAAGCAGAACAGAAAAAGTAGACTCATCAGTAGAAACGGTACTCATTCAGAAATGCTGTTTTCCGGAAAAAAATCCGGTGTCCTGTTTTACAAAAATCCAAAAGGGACTCCTCAGTGAAATGGTGGCAGTTCTGGGACAGGGTCTCGGAGATAAGGTGGTGGAGGATCAGGAAAAATGTACTGACCTATCACTATTTTCCGGGGAATGTTTGTACCTGGAGGGGCAGGGTGCAGGTTTTTCTCCTGAAAAGGAGGGAGAAAAAGTAAAAGCTTAGCTTCGGAAGGAAGGCAGCAGAAGAGTCAGAGCTTAGGGCTGGAAGAGGAAGAAACTGAAAAGCTTGTTTACCCTAGGGAAAAGAATTGAGCAGTTATTTCAAAAAGCCCATGGATATAGAGTTTGCCATAGAACAAGGGAAGATTTACATTTTACAGGGCTAGAGAAATCACCACTTTAGACATGCATCTTCCCATTCGGATTTTGAGACAACAGCAATATCTCCGAAAGCTTTCCGGGAATCTGCCTTCCTCTTAGTGTGAGCTTTGCAAAGGAAATGTACAGCGGGATTTTCACTTCTCTCAGAAGACGTTTTCTGGGGAAGAAAGTTTCTTCCTATCAGGAACTTTTTCAACATATGGTGGGAGAATTTTCCGGAAGAATGTACTATGAAATCTCCTCTTGGTGATGATATCCTGCGTCTCCTTCCCTTTTCTAAGAAAAATCATTCCGGTATGGCAGGGGATGCTTGGGGTATCCAACGAAGAAATTAACTTTTCGAGGGAAAAAGCCGAGTTTTTTCTTGAAATGCAGAATTGCTGTCCTCTTTTTGCTATTATTTTTTCGTTTCTCAAAGGAAAATGAAGGAGCTGGACCGGTTTTTCCAAGAGCGCTATGCCTGGGTACAGCAAAAGGGTGAACGAGGAGGAAGACGCTAAAGCACTATATCGGATTTTTTCGGGAAATGAAGGAAGACCTCTTAAGGGAGTGGGATATTACTTTACTTAACGATATGGTGTCCTTTATCAGCACCCATTTGTACGGGAAGAAAACGGCATTTTTCCTTAGAAACCATGAAGCCTGTACGAGCACTTTCCGCCTTAAAGACGGTTGCAAGAAAGCATGGCTTAGATAGCGAAGAATACCGCAGGGAAAAGAAAAGCTATATTTCCGCTTATGGGGATAGGATAGTGGGAGAGCTGAAGCTGGAAACCAGAACCTACAGAACCAATGAAGAGCTGCTGGATAGATGGATTATGGATTCTTTAGAGACGGAAAATGCGAGAAGTCGGAACTTCCGCGGAGCAAAGATGCAAAAAGCTATGGGGAGAAAGACAGTTTTGAGACAGATAGCATAGAGACAGGTAGTGCGGAAAAAGATGGCGAAGAGACGAGCCGTTCAGAGAAGTCTTCTGAGGCGAAATCGCGAAAGTCATTTCTTTACCTCCTTGCTGAATCCTCCTGCAATAATCGGAGATTTCCCGTCTTCATCGCACAAGATGCTTCGGTCTCAATGCGGAGCATTGCAGATAAGATCGGAGAAAAAACGATAGGTTTTGATGTATACTATCTTAGCTTAGAGGAATTAAAGGAAAATGCTCTTTTCCGGAAAAGATTTCTCCTTGAAAATAGCAAGAGAAAAGGAACTCGAAAGGCCTATGAAAGGCTTCCGGTTTTGTCCCGGTAAAGTTCCTCGGAAAGGTGGATAGAGATCCTCTCCGGGGGAGATTAGGGTTTTTAAACTATGAAGCTTTTCAAGGGAAAAGAAAGCAAAGAAGGACAAATCGGACAGTCCGGAAAAGATGGAAAGATTAGGAAAGCAGGTCGAATCGGACAAATGGAAAAAAGCCGGAAAAGAGGATGGCGATTCTGCCCCCAAGAGTTTTCTTTGGGCGAGGCGTTTCAAGGGTATTTTCCGAGGAGAGGTTTTTAAAGATTAAAAAGCTTACAGGAGTTAAGTGTAGCGGAGGCTAAAGGGAAAATCCTCTTAAGCTATTCTACAGATCCGGGCTGGTTCCCTGTATCTCAATATGGCAGGAGGACTCATTACGGAAAGAGGATCTCTGCTATCCCACAGTGCCATTCTCGCAAGAGAGCTGGAAAAAGCCTGCGGTAGTCAATATTCCGAATATTATGGAGGAGCTGCAAAGTGGAGATATGGTGAGATAGACGAGGGATTTAGGTATTTGCAGCGTAATAAAAACAAAAAGGGAATAAATGAGGATAGAAAGACAAATGCAAGTCGGTGGATATCTAAGAAGAGTAAGTCTGAGTCCTTATTTATCGGCTTGTTTCAGTACAGAAAGGGAATATGAAGAACTATCAAATCAAAAGCCGTAAAGGAGCAAGGGAGAGGGAGCAGTTTTTAAACTCTTCCCGCTATGCTTTTATCAAAAGTCCTCACTTATGCAGGACAGGAAAATGGAGGAGGCGGTACTTTCCGGAAAGCACATTTTAGTGCAGGGAAACCTACGTTTTCTACCCTTTCTTTGCGTGAGCTTAAAGGAGGGAAAAGAAAGCGTAGCAGGGCGGATTGCTTTAACGCTGTATGAAGATGAGGACTACGGCTTTGCAGGGTTCTATGAAAGTATAGAGGAAGAGAAAGTTGCCCTTTTACTCTTGGGAGCCTGCGAAAGGGAAGCCAAAAAAAGCGGGAAAAGAAGGGCTTGAAAGGTCCCATTGACCTTTCTTTTTGGAAGGTATCGCTTTGCTTTGGAAGAGAAAACGCCCTATACGGGAGAACCTGCGAACAAAGCTTATTATCCTTATCTTTTTGAAAAGGCGGGCTTTCAGATTTGTAATCGCTATGTTTCCCACTTTTTATGATGCTTTGGAGCCTTCCTATGAGAATGCAAAGGCAAAAAAGCGTTTGGAATATTTTCAGGAAAAAGGGCTACCGATTTTTGCACCCTACAAAAAGAGAACTTTGAGCGATATCTTTCTGAAATTTATCCGCTTTTAATGGAGCGGTATAAGGATTTTTCAAGGCTTTCGCCATATTGACAAAGAGTCTTTTCTAATCCTTTACAGCTCCTTAAAAGTATATTGTAGATGAAGAAATGGTCTTTTTGGCTTATGATAAGGAGGAGCTTAAAGGTTTCTTCCTCTGTCTTCCGGACTATGGGAAATCTTCTTGAAAAAGCCTCTCAATTTGATTCGTCTTTTGCAAATTCTTCTCCGGAAAAAGAAAAGCCAGTTGCTATATTCTTCTGTATTTGGCGGTGAAGAACGGTGCAGAGGGGCTGGGGCTGGCTTTTTCTCAGCTGGCAACCGAAGTACTGAAAGAGGCCAAGTCCATTGCGAGCACTTATTCAAAAAGGGAAGGCTAGCGAAGGCTATTTTTCAGGATAAATGCGTGGGAGTAGAGAGTATGTATTGTTAGCAAAGGAGTTTTCGTAAACTTAGATGAAGAACATCACGTTTCGACAAAAGTGTGCTATGCGCCATTAAGGGACTTTATTTTTGATTAAAGACGGAAAAACTATAAATATTATCTGGGGATTAACCTCATCCTTTTGAGTTTCTTTTTATTTGAAGGTGGATTTAGCTACCTGGTATGCGGTGATTTTAAGCTCTGCCGGGGTGTACGGTATGGAGTGTGTCAATACGGCGGTGGAGCATCTTTCGGATTTTATTACCAAGGAACAGCACCGGAAATTAGGGTAACCAAAGATTTAGCGGCAGCAGGAGTGCTTTGCTTCGGCATTGCATTCTTCCTTATTCAGGGGATTGCCATAGGAAAGCATTTTTGCTAGCGGAAAAGCTCTTTGGGTATCTTTTTCTATCTTTCATTATCCTTAAGCCTATCTTGCTATATTTAAATATATTTAAGCAATAGGAAAAGCGTTTTCGGAAGAAGCAAGATGCAAGATAAAAAGGAGAAATTGAAGATTATTTTTCTTGTAGGGAGGATAGCCTATATTGCAGTGGATATTGTCTTTATACATCACCATGTTTCCGGTGATTCTGGCAGGAGTTTTTCAATATGCTATTTTTTTGAAAATTCCTTTTTGAAAAAGTCGTTGCAAGCCGATTGACGGCGGAAAGAACTGGACAGACGGAAAGCGGATTTTCGGGGACAGTAAAAGTGTTTTTGGGATTTTGGCTCATGACTCTTCTTGGCGGATTTATGGAACTCTTTTGGGGACTTCTCTTTGCAGGGCTTAGGAGAAACTAAGCGAAGCCTTTTGTATTTGTACTTTGAAAATGCCCCTGAGTTTAATTTTCTGATTGGCATGCTTTTCGGCTTTTTGTATATGCTCTTCGAACTGCCCAATAGCTTTATCAAAAGGAGACTTTCGGTTTCTGCATCGGAGCAGGGAGACAGAAGGCGAGGACTAAAGCTCATTTTTCTTTATTTTTGGATCAAATTGATTCCATGCTTGGGATTATGCTTTGCCTTGGCATACTGGTGCATCTGACACCTGCACAAACTGTATTTGCGATTTTTCTGGGCGGATTTACCCATGTTCTCGTGAACTGCTTGCTTATTCTCTTTAGGGGTGCGGAAATATCTATAAAAACTGAAAAAAATAGTCATTAAATAAAGAGAATATATTGGCAAATAGCAGAGGAAATAGAAATACAAATGCTAAGAATATTTTTGTTGCATTCGTTGAGGAAATATTAATGAAAAAATTTTCTTGGGGTCTATCATCCCCAGTGTGCTTTTAACCTATCTTGGGCTTTCCCTTTTCTTTATACGGAGTTTTTCTTTTTCGAAAAAGTTTGGCTTTTTCTTTGATTTTACTGATTTTAGCAGGACTTTTGCGATACCTTTGATGGCATGGTGGCCAACTCTTTTCAAAGAACTGACCTGGAGAAAGCCTTCAGGGGTGCAAATCGATTCTTTATCGGATCTTATTTCCTGGCGTGTTTCCGGTGCAGATTTATCTACAGTATTTTGCCAAGTTCAGAGTCGTTTTCTTTTCTGCTTTCAGTGCTATATCTTCTTTCCGTAGTGACCAGACTTGCCTATTTTAATGCTCAGTGGAGGAGAAAAGAAGAATTATTTTACCGGCCTTGCGGTGACCTATGCCTCTTTTTATTCCGTGCTATGGACTCTTAAAGCTTTATATTTTTCCATAGAGAAAATCTTTCCGGGAGAGCTTTTTGTATGCTTTACTGGCTTTTTCTTTGTCTTTAACTGCAAGATGAAAAAGCCCGGTTTTAAAAGTCCGAATCGGTCTTTTGCTTTGCGATTCTCTTTGTGATTTTGCTCGTGAGAAAAGCTATAGGCGGAGGAGGGCTATGGGGAACGAGCGAGATCAAAAAGGCTTAATGCAAAAGAGACACAATGCACATAATGAAAAACGTACAAAATGATAATGCCAAAAACGCCTATACAAAAGAAGCTTATGCGACATGATGCTATGCAGAAGGAGCAGAAAATGTCCCTCTATTATCGAGCGAAAAACAGGCAGATTGATTCGTGAAGAAGAGTATGGGCAAAAAGCAATCTACTTTTTATATCATCATCTTATTGGAAGAGTTCTTCTCAAAATGCTCTTTGCTCGCCCTATTTTTCCTTTTCTTCGAGGGTCTGTATTACAACAGCTTTCTTTCTAAAAAGAGATTGCGCCTTTCGTGGAAAAAGTACGGACTGTCCAAGGAGCTTTTTAAAGAGAAATGATCAAAGCTTCGGGGCTTTCTTTTCCAGAAAAAGAGCCGTGTACTAAGGGATGCGGGGAAAGAGAATACAAAAGGAAAAATGGAGAGGCATGGAAGGAAAAGTTACGAGAAAAACGGACAGGAAAAAGGACGGGAAGAGCAGACCTTTTTATGCCACTCGCTTCCGGAAAGGTCTTGGCGTATAAAATAGACCAAGAAGGAGGATTGTGCTTCCGGATAAGAAGCTTTGATCTGAAAAAGAGCGGTACGAAAGGGTTGACCGGGTTACAGGAAGATACTCGGAAAGAAAGACAGAATGAAAGAAATGCATCAATCCGCTTCCTTTGAAATCAAGGGAATTTCTATTCCATAGAAAAATTCTGAAAGCCCCCTGTCCGGCATTTCTAAAAGGGGGAACGCTATTGGTTTTTCGTCTGAGCATGCCGGATTATCATCGCTATATTTTTTTCCCGGCAAGAGGGAAAGCTTTTTAAGAACAAAAAGAAAATCAAGGGCAGGCTGGACAGCGTGCGTAAAGAGGCCGCCCACTTTGAGGCCTTTTCCGAAAAACAAAAGAGAAATCAGTCTTTTTGGAGCTGAACGGCATGGGAAAATCCTCCATGTGGAAGTGGGGGGCAATGCTGGTGGGGCATATTCATAACCATGTGGAATGTAAACCGTCTTTCGATAAAGCTGTAGAGTGCCTCAAAAGAAAAAGGGATAGAGTGTTGTAAAGAAAAGAGAAATATTCAATTGGGCGGGAAATCCTGTAGCTTTACCGCGGAGAGGAAAAAGGCTATTTTTCTCTGGGAGGCTCGACTATTGTGGAAATTGCTCAGTGAGAAAATTGTGATTGATGAGGACCTTTTTGAGAAACACAACAAAAAGGCTTGGAAACGAAGCTGGAAATCAGGGGAAAAGGATAGGTTATGGAAAGGCTTAAACGCTTAAATATCTACTTTAAGGAAATGTATCCCATCGTGCCGAGACTGGGACTGGGCGTGATGATTTTTCTGGAAATCTACTTTATTGTGCTCTTAAATCATGGTGTGGGAAAGGATACACTTCTTTCGTATCACTCGGTGGAGGGGCAGTCGGCATTTTATAGCTTTTTCGTACAGCATGATATTTTGGGGATGCTGATTTGCAGTTTTACGGTTTTTAGCTTCTGACTTTGGCTAAGAATTGCGGATGACTTTAAGGACTACGAGCTGGACAAACGACTTTTTGCCTTTCGGCCTCTTCCCTCCGGAAGAGTCACAAAGACGGATTTGCGGATTTTTGCCACCATTCTCATTTCCTTTACCCTGCTGATTAACTTCCTTTTCATGAAGAATTTTATCTTCTGCTTTATTCTTTACACCTACGGAAGCTTAATGGCGGTGTGGTTTTTCCAAAAGCATAAGATTGCAAAGTCCCTACCACTGGCTCTCGTTACCCATAATCCGGTGCAGATTCTTTTAAACCTCTATGTAATTTCCTATGCCATTATGAAATATAAATTGCCGGTTTTCGATATTACCAATTTCATGGCCGTGCTTACCCTGTATTTTCCGGCTCTCATCTGGGAGATTTCCCGGAAGATTCGGGCGCCGGAGGAGGAAACGGAGTATGTGACCTATTCCAAGCTTTTCGGCTATAAAAAAATGTATTCGCTTTGTCTTTATTTTTGACCTGGGTGAGACATTTGCACGAACTTTATTCTGGTGTGGAGACTGAACAGACTGTCTGTCTTGGCACTTTTCCTAAATGCTTTATGGTGCTCCTACTGCTTCTATGACTATGCAAAAAGTCCGGGGCGTTATCGCATTGTGTCCAAAGTGGAAAGATACACCTATATTCAGGAAAGCCTGATGATTTTAACGATAGTGGGATTTTTTTGATTTTTCGGAAGAATGTAGAATGGTCATTTTTGGAAGAATGTAGAATGCGGCCTTCATCTTTTTTTATAATGAAAAAGAAGAACTCCTATAGATTTACGTTTATATTTTGGTATGATAGAAAGTACAGATTTTTCTAAATTATGATAGGAAGTGCAGATTTTCTGAATTGATAGAAAGCACAGATTTTTCTAAAAGAGGAAAGAGCCATTCATTAAAAAGAACTTGAAATGTTTCATAAAAAGCAGAAAGCGGATAGCCGAAAGGAGGAGAAATGGACAGTATTGCGGAGAGAATCAGTGAGGTGGGGATTGTTCCGGTGATTAAGTTAAAAAAATCCCGAGAGATGCCGTGCATTTAGGAAAAGAGCCTTTGTAAGGGAGGTGTTCCCATCGGTGAGGTTACCTTCCGTGCGGAAGGCGCGGATACCGCACTTCGCCTGATGAGTGCAGCCATTCCGGAGATGCTTCTTGGAGCAGGCACGGTAACGACTACGGAGCAGATTGACAGAGCGGTGGACAACGGCGCGAAGTTCATCGTCAGCCCCGGCTTTGATGAGGAGCTGATTCAGTATGCACAGGAGAAAAATGTGCCAATTTATCCCGGGAGTGAGCTGTGCGAGTGAATATCACAAGGCCTTAAAGTGTGATTTAAAAGCTTTTGAAATTCTTCCCGGCAGAGCAACTCGGCGGCTTAGCCATGATTAAAGCCTTAGCCGGTCCCTTCCCCATGTTTAAGATTATGCCCACGGGCGGCATTTCTCTAAAAAATCTGGGTGAATATTCCGCATCCCCCCTTATTGCCGCTTGCGGCGGAAGTTATATGGTAAAGGATAAGCTGATTGAAGAGGGGGCTTGGGATGAAATCACAAGACTGTGTGAAGAATCCGTTGCCATCATTAAAAGAAGCAAGAAATGCGTAGAAGGATGGATGTATAGAGAAATGTACGTATAGCTAGCATTGCATAGAAAAATGGATGCCCGCTAAGCAACGTACTTCGAGAGCAATAGCAAGGTTTTAATCAAAAATCAATAGTGAAGACTTGGAGGTATTCATGGCAAAGGTAGTTTGTTTCGGAGAAGTGATGCTGCGCTTGCGCACTTACCAGTATGAGCGCTTTGTGCAGGCGGAAAATGTGCAGTTTACTTTCGGCGGAGCGGAGGCCAATGTGGCTGTTTCGCTTGCAATTTCGGAGTTGATGTTTCCCATGTTACGAAGCTCCCTGCCCATATGATCGGGCAGGCGGCAGTCAATTCTCTCAGGAGATACGGAGTAGATACCGGAAAGATTGTCCGCGGGGAGACAGAGTCGGGATTTATTTCAATGAAAAGGGTGCCTCTCAGCGCCCCAGCATTTGCACCTACGATAGAGCGCATTCCGCGATTTCCGAAGCGAAGAAAGAGGACTTTGACTGGGAAAGTATCTTTAGCGGTGCGGAGTGGTTCCATTTTACCGGAATAACCCCTGCCTTATCTGAAAATGTTCTTGCAATTTGCCGGGAAGCCTGCCAAGTCGCAAAGAAGAAGGGCATCAAGATTTCCTGCGATGTCAACTACCGCAGTAAGCTTTGGACGAAGGAGGCGGCAAGAGAAGCCATGACGGAGCTTAGCGAGTATATTGACCTAATTCTTATTAACGAAGAGGATGCGAAAGACCGTCTTCGGCATTCAAGCGGATAAGACCGATGTGCATAGCGGAAAGCTCAATAAAGAGGGTTACGAAGAGGTGGCGAAGAAGGCTATGGAACAGTTCCGCTTCTCTGAAGTGGCCATTACGCTCAGAGAGAGTAAGAGCGCTTCGGACAATGACTGGTCGGGCCTCCTCTATGACGGGAAGGAATGCCTCTTCTCAAAGGTCTACCCCGTGCATATTGTGGATCGCATCGGCGGTGGTGACAGCTTTGCAGCAGGCCTCATTTACTCCTTCTTAAAGGGAGATGACAGCAGAAAGGCACTGGAGTTCTGCAGCAGCGGCTTCCGCCTTAAAGCACAGCATCGAAGGAGATTACAACATGGTTACCGTTCCCGAGGTGGAGAAGCTTGCGGGGGGAGACAGTTCCGGAAGAGTGCAGCGATAAGGCAAAGCGGAATGCAAAAGGGTGCTTAAGAAGAGGCTACTCAGCGGAATGCAAAAGGGCGCTTAAGAAGAGGCTACTTAGCGGAACATAAAAGGGTGCTTATAGAAGAAAGCACGGTAAACAAGGCAGGCATTTAGAAATAGAGGAAAATATGGATGAGAAAAATTAAAGAGAATATACAACAAAATGGAAGAAAGAAATCTTCCGCAAATGATTATTACCGATCCTCCCGCGATTTTTCTATTTGACGGGTAAATGGATTCATCCGGGAGAAAAGAATGCTTGCCTTGTATATCAGTACAAAGGGAAAGGAAAAGATTCTATGAACCGCCTTTTCCCGATTGAAGAGGATCTTGGCGTAGAGATTCAGTATTTTGACGATACGGAAGACAGCGTGGAGCTCCTTTCCAAAGTAGTGGACAAGGAAAGTCCCTAGGGCGTGGACAAGACTTGGCCTGCCCGCTTCCTCCTCCGCCTGCAGGATTTGAAAGCCGCTTCTTCCTATGTAAACGGTTCTGTTATCGTGGATAAGGTGAGACAGATTAAGGATAAGGATGAGCAGGAGAAGCTGATTCAGTCTTCTTTATTGAACGATGCAGTCATGGCGGAGCTCATTCCCTATGTGGTAAAAGGGCATACGGAGAAGGAACTGAATGCGATTGCGAGGGAGCTTTATAAAAAGCACGGTGCGTCCGATGTTTCCTGATCCGATAACCGCTTACGGAAGAGGTGCGGCGGATCCGCATCATGAGACGGATGATACGAAGGGAAAGAGGGGACTGTGTCCTTTTGGATATAGGCGGGTTCTCAATAACTACATTTCCGACATGACAAGAACCGTTTTCCTCGGGGAGGTCAGTGAAAGACATAAAGAGATTTATCAGATTGTTCGGGATGCGAATCTTCGAGGCATTGCCACGGCGAAGCCCGGGAACAGGATGTGTGATGTCGATCTGGCCTGCCGAAATTATATCGAAGAAAAAGGCTTCGGAAAGTATTTTACGCACAGAACCGGACACTCTGCGGGAATTGAGGATCATGAAGTGGGTGACGTTTCTTCCGTGAATGAGGAAGTTATTGAGGTAGGGACAGTGCTTTTCCGTGGAGCCGGGCATTTATATTCCGGAGGAAAATATCGGTGTGCGTGTCGAAGACCTTGTCTTAATCACGGAAGACGGCTGCATGGTATTGAACCATTATCCGAAGGATCTTCTTATCGTAAAGGAAGACGGCACAACGGAAGTTGCAGAGTAAAGAACGAGGAAAGATTTCAAAGAGATGGAGACCGCTGTGCACTGCACGGTAAAGAGAAGGGGATAGTGGCACTTTCCATGAACTGCTCGGCAAAGAGAAAGAGGAAATCAGAGAAAGCGTAGGAGAAAAATGGCAAAGATTACGGAAGGGATGATGCCTTATCTACACTATGAAACATATTATCGGATTGTAGGGGAGAAAAACCCGAAGAAAGCGCCACTACTGCTCTTACATGGCGGTCCGGGGTCTACTCATAATTATTTTGAACTCTTGGACGAAATAGCGGATCGGGATCAGAGACAGATTATCATGTATGACCAGCTTGGCTGCGGACAATCCTTCTTGGAGGGAAGACCCGAACTATGGACGAAGGAGACCTGGGTAGAGGAGCTGATAGAGCTGAGGAAACAGCTTAATCTCGAGGAAATTCATCTGCTCGGACAGTCCTGGGGAGGCATGCTTGCCATTATTTACGGTTCGGATTATGCGCCAAAGGGCATTAAATCCATGATTCTTTCCAGTACGCTTCCCTACAACAGCGTTTGGGAAGCGGAGCAAAAGCGCCGTATCGGCTATATGGGAAAAGAAGTGCAGGAAGCCTTCCGGAAGGCGGAAGAAACGGGAAATTATGAAGCGCCGGAGTATCTCAGTGCACTCAAGCTTTTTATGGAAAGATACTGTGCGGGGCCTTTCCCGGAGGATAGTCCGGAGTGCCTTAAGAGAAAGAAAATAGTCGGAACAGAAAGCTACGTTTCCGCATGGGGTCCGAATGAATTTACGCCGACGGGAAGTCTTCGTGACTATGACTATGGGGAGAAGCTCCGGAGCTTTTCCTACCCGACCATGATTTTTAGCGGTGCGGAGGATCTCTGCTCACCCTATATCGCAAAGCTGATGTTCGATGCGATACCGAACGCCGAGTGGGAGCTTTTCCAATATTCCAGACATATGTGCTTTGTGGATGAGCCGGAGAAGTATAAGGAGGTCTTAATCGATTGGTTAAACCGTCATGACTAAGCGGGAGCGAAGCCGGAGAAATCTTGTTCTTAGCGAATGTAATGCGTAGAGCGTGAGTAATCTTGTTTAGCCTGTAGCTGTACTAAATTGGACAAAGTTTGGCACTGGATTGGTAAAAACAAAGAATATTCATAGCAGAAGGAAAGAAATTTATAGAGAAATTCGTAAAAACTTATCAGCTTTGCAAAATAGCCGAAATTCTTAAGGAAAATTTGTTGAAAAATGGAGATAGATGTTTTTTTAAGAAGGAGGCATCATGAAGAAGAGTTGGGCAGAAGGGAGTAATTCCCTTGAGTATTGTAGCGCTGACGGCAATTTCTCCGCTTAGACTAAGAGCGGAGGAGCAGGGAGCAACAGGGAAATGGGTACAAACCGGGGAAACATGGATTTACCTGAATGAAAAGGGAGAAAAAGAGAACCGGTTGGATAGAGGATAAGGGACAGAAGTATTATATTGATCCGGTAAAAGGAACTCTTGCTACCGGTTGGGTACAGATGGAGGGTAAGTGGTATTTTCTGGATACTAAGGAAGCTTCTCTCGGAAAATTGGCAGAAGGATGGCAGTGGATAGACGGCTATTGCTATTATTTTGCTAAAGATACAGGGAAGATGGCGGAAAAATGAAAAAGACACCGGACGGCTTTTTGTGTCTGCTACGGGAAAGTGGGCGAACGAAAAGGGAGAATCCGTTTATAAGCCGGAGCTTGGGGGTGAAAGAGCACGGTAGAGAAGGAAAAAGGAAGCGGAGAAGGAGAGAAAGCAGGATTCGGTAAAGACCGGCACAGAGACCGGGCAGAGCGCGGCAGTTAAAGCTGTAAGCAGTTCCGGCGGAGGCAGGGGAAGATCAGGAGGCTCCGGAGGGGCACGGAAGGTCAGGCGGTTCCGGAGGAGGTAGCGGAAGATCCGGCAGCTCGGGAGAATCCAGCGGAGCAAACGGAAACGCAAAGGGAACGGTTTTTAAGGGAAGGTCCGATAAAGCTTGGCAGAACAGTTACAATCCGTCCACGGAAAAACCCTTTGCTACGGCGGAAGAGCTTTATGCCTTCCATGAGAAGAACGAGCTTGAAAGAAAGAAGATATCGAGCTGAGAGCTTCCGGAGAAGAGAGAGGAAGAAGAGGCGGCAGCAAGGGAGTAAAGAGGAAAAATAAGGAAAAAGAACGCATTCAAAAAGAGAAAGAAAAAGGCGGAACGGGAAGCTTTAGAAAGAAAGAGAGCCGAAGAAGCAAGAAAATCTTATTTTATTGACGGAGTAAGATTAACAGCGACCCTGATTTTTCCGTGAAAAAGTGCATGTGGAGAAGCAGACCTACAGCTACGGATATAAGCCTTATTTTGAAGGCAGCGGTATTATCGATAGAGAAAATATTCCCGAGCGTGTAGAAAGCGCAAATGGAGAGAAAGACTACTATGCCTCTCTTTCCTATTATGCGGTAGAGCGCGATCTTTTGGATTACTATCTTAAAGGAACGGCACATTTAGGAATCGCTCCGGCAGAAGAAGAGAAAAAGCCTTAAGATATTCGGGCGTTTGCATAAGCTGAAAAATTTGCTGGAAGAAAAGGATAAGGAAGGGGAATCCGCTTTCAGCCTCTATCAAAAAGCGGGAAAGGATAGAGTGGCAAGCGCTTCCAATATGCCGGCTGAAGAGGAAAACGCAGGAAGTGCAATAAGTAAAGAAAAGTTCCGAAAGAACCGTTTTGGCAAGTCCGTCCGAGCTTGGACATTCCGGAACAGTTGCCAGTGCATCCGTGCTTCCGAAGGAAGAGAAGAGCGAGTCTTCCGTAAGAGTAAAGGAGAAGGATAGCAAGAACATTCCTACGAATTATCACAGTGAAGCGCTTTTAGAGGAAGAAAAGCATGGGAACAGGACAGTTCTTCTCTACAGAGGCAAAGAATAAGATAGATGGCAACCAGCCTTTTATCTTGGAACATAGCGGATTCTATGGAGGCAGAAATACGGTGGCTTTTGGTTCTTGGAGGAGAATGGACAAAGGCAGGGAAACTTACTGCATTGTACCTCACCGAGCCGAACGATCATCTAAGAGCGGTAAAGCGCTATGAAGTATCGGAGAAGGGCGGAAAGCCGATTCTTATTCCGGGAAATCACAGCTCCGTATATTCGACAGTGAAGAAAATGTATAGCTTAAAGCTATATACGGAAGCTATCTCGGATTATCTTCTTCCTTAGAAAAAGGAAAATAGGATAAAGAAAAAAGGGACTGTAAAAAATTATTTTGATTTTTTACAGTCCCTTTTTATGCTGTTTCGCACTTACGATGTTTCCATTCTTACTCCGTCTTCGTACAATACATAAAGTAACTGTGGCCGCTCGGGGAGGTGCTGTATCCCTTTTATGCCCGGACGAGATCAGGTAATTTTCTTTGGAAAAATACCATGGGGGCCATGGGAAGGTCCTCAAAAAGCATCTGTTCAGCCTTATGTAGCGCCTTGGAACGCTTCTTTCCATTTGTTTCTTTCATCGCAGTCTGCATCAGTTTATCATACTTTTTATTACTGTAATGGGCATAGTTGTTTGCATCCTGTGAACGGAAAAGATTTAACAGCTGAAGGGGTTCGTCATAATCATAAACCCAAGCAAAACGAGGTCAACTGAAAATCCCCCGTGTGCTGTGTTGCGGAAACAACCTTCCACTCCTGCGTGTCAATTTCCATATCGACGCCCAGCTCCTTAAAAGGCACTTTGCAGATACTCGCAATGGTGTTGTTTGCTCCGCCTGCATTATTTAAATATTTTTACCTTGGGGAAAGCCTTCTCCGTTCGGATATCCGGCTTCCTTCATCAGCTTTTTTTGGCTTCTTCCAGATCCTTTTCGTATTCCTCCGTATGGAAAAGGAGTACCGTAATCCTTCAGTGTTTTTCCATAAAGGAACTTCCGTCTTCCGGATCACTTACGCCTTCACAAACAAAGGTGGAAGCCGGGGTACGATAGCCTTCGAAAATATTTTCCGCAATATACTTTTTATCAATAGCAAGGGCAAAGGCCTTTCTGACCTTCGCATCATCAAAAGGCGGTTTCTCCATGTTGAAAATCATGCCGGAAGTACCGAGAAGCGGATAACTCTTGAAATCTTCACTGTCACGAAGAGAGTCCATTTCCTCGGAAGGGATACGGCTTGTGACATCCAAACTTCCCTCCATATAAGCGGAATAAGCGGAATTGTCGTCTTCCACCAGATGGAAAATCAGCTCATCGACCGTTACCTTATCCGCATCATAGTAGTAAGGATTTTTCTTTAGGGAAATGTAATCACCGTCCACATACTCATTCATTCGATATGCTCCGTTGGAAACATAAGTAGAGGATTAAAGCCCATCCTTCTCCGCCTTCTTCCAACATATCTTTTCTAAGCGGAACCAGAGAGGAAAAAGCAACGATTTTATCAAAATAGCTGAGCGGCGAAGTGAGATGCACTACAAAGGTTCTCTCGTCCGGTGCCTCCACTTTAAGGGCGTCAAGCTCTCCCTTACTTGCCTCTTCATATCCTTCTATCATGCTTAGCATATCATAGCCGTAAGGGCGGCAGTTTTCGGATCCGCCAGTCTCTTAAAGGAATAGACGAAGTCTTCACGTAACTTAAATCCATGCCGTCCGACCATTTGAGATTTTCACGAAGGTGGAAGGTCCAAGTCAGGCCGTCTTTCGAGCACTCCCAGCTTTCCGCCATGGCGGGAAGAACTTGCCCGTTTTCCCCGTATTTCAGAAGTCCTCAAAGCAGTGCATAATCATGGTGCCCCCTGTCCAGAGTGGAGTTCAGCGCCGGATCCATGGTTTCGGAGAGGGACCGATACAGACATCCAGCTTTTCGATGGGATTTCCCTGTTCTCCTTCCGTATCCTCCGTACTTTGCTCTTTATTGTCTTTTGCGGATTCCTTTTTTCCGCCGCAGGACATAAGGGTAAAACTGAAAAGAGCTAAAAAGAGGACAGTTAGCAGTATTTTTTCATAGATACCTCCTTGTATTGCTGTATTCTCTAATATTACCATTTTCGACAAAAAAATCTCAAAAATATTTTGCCTGTTTTTGCTATTTAGGAATGGTTTTACTGAGGAAGGGCGTGCTTAGGATTGAAAATCGTATAAAAAGATACTGCATTTTTCTTTTTGCTTCGGTGATGCTATGCTTTTATGCGAAAAACTTGTTTTTATGAGGAGGCAAAAGTGATACAATGCAAAAGTTGAAATTAGAAGAAATTATCGGATAAGGAAGTAGAAACTATGGAACTTCATCTATCAGAAGATGATATGGCGTATTTAGAAGAATTGTATGTCCCCACAAGAGCTTTGGAATGGCATAAGGGGGAAAGGGAGTAAAATGGGAAGAAAAATCAATCTTGGCGTAGTCGGCCTAGGGCAGAGAGGAGCCGAGCTGGTAAAAAACGTGTATTCGGAGCATCCGGATGTAGAATTTATGGCACTTTTGCGATGTGTATGAGGATAGAAGAGAAGATATTGCAAAAGCCTTGGAAGAGATGGGGCGGAAAAGGCCGAAGTGCTTCTCCGACTATAGAGAAATGCTCGAAATGAAAGAGCTGGATGCGGTTCTTATTTGTGCATCCTGGGATACGCACAGTGAAATTGCCATGGCGGCAATGCGTGCCGGTAAGCCGGTAGCTTCCGAAGTGGGCGGTGCGTATTCCCTTTCCGAGTGCTGGAAGCTTGTGGATTGCTATGAAGAAACAAAGACTCCCGTCATGTTGATGGAAAAACTGTGTCTACTGGAAGAGATGAAATGATGGTTTACCACATGGCGGAGGCGGGGGTTCTCGGAGAAATCGTGCACTGCGAAGGCGGATACAAGCATGATTTAAGGAAGAAATTTCCTTCGGAAAAGAGAATCGTCATTATCGCTTGGATAATTACATTCATCGAAATACGGAAAAAGTATCCCACACGAGCTAGGGGCCCTATTGCCAGAATTCTGCATATTAACAGAGGAAACCGGATGCTCAGTCTATCCTCTATGGCATCAAAGGCTTCCGGACTTAGGGAGTATATTAAGGAAAAGAAAGCCCGAAGATAAGGCTTTACAAAAACACGGTTTTTCAACAAGGTGACGTAGTGAATACCATGATTAAATGCAGTAACGGAGAAAGCATCCTGCTTACGTTGGATACCACCTTTCCGCGTGCTTATTCTCGTGGCTTTACCGTACAAGGTACGAAGGGGATGTATATGGAGGATAACGCTTCTATTTTCCTGGACGGAGATGAAGGCGCGAAGGATCACTTTGAGTGGAAGAAGCGGTGGGGGAATATGGAACGCTTCCGTACGCAGTACGAGCATCCACTTTGGAAGGACTATTTGAAAAGTGGAGTAAAGAAGGGACACGGAGGAATGGATTATCTCGTCTTCTCCGACTTTATTCGCTGTCTACAAGAAAATCTCCCATGTCCTATCGATGTCTGTGATATGGCGAGCTGGATGAGTATTAGCGCTCTTTCGGAAGAGTCCATCGCTCTCGGCGGTCAGCCTGTGGCAATTCGGATTTCACAAACGGAAAGTGGATGAAGAGAAAGCAGGGGCAATGCCTTTAGAGGAGAAAAACAATCGAATAAAAGGGATAGTTTCCATTATCCTTTCTGCGGCAGGCTTCGCCGGATGGCCTTTTTGTAAAGCTCTCCGGTAATGTCTCACGTCATGGAGAAGGCGATGTTTCGTAATGCGGTTTGCGCAGTTGTTGCCTTTCTCATCATGCGAAAAGAGACGCTTCCTTTTATGTGGAAAGAAGAATCGGCTTTCCTCTCTTCCTTCGCTGCTTTTTCGGAACGACAGGGATTAATCTGTAATTTCTGGGCAATCGGCTATCTTAAGCTCGGGGATGCGAGTATTTTTACAGAAAATGGCTCCTTTTTTCGCCGTTCTGATGTCTGCCTTTCATTTTAAAAAGAAAAGACCCGGGGCGGTCGCCATCATCTCCGTGCTGATTGCCCTTCTCGGGCGCGCTTTGTCGTAAAACCGGGGCAGGGACTGCTCCGGATTTCCTGCTTTACTCGGCCTTTTTCGGCGGATTTTGTGCGGGAACCGCCTATACTTTTCGTCAGGAAACTGGGAAAAGAGGAGTACAGGGAGCACAGATTGTATTTTATTTTTCTTTATTTTCCTCCTTGCGATATTCCCCTTTTGCTTATTGCAGTTTGCGCCTTTAAAGCTTACCAAAAGCTAATCTTTCTCTTATGCGCGGGGACTTTGTGCCGCTGTCGGGCAGATTTTTGTGACGAAAGCCTACTCCTATGCTCCGGCGAGAGAGATTTCCGTCTATGACTATAGTCAGGTTATCTTTTCTGCAGTTTTAGGATTCAGCTTTTTAGGGGAAATACCGGATATATACAGTTTGATAGGGTATGTTTTAATTTTCACCATGGCAATATGGAAATGGAAGAAAGGCTAGCATGGGATAGACAAGCATGAATGAGAGCAAGATGGGACAAGCATGAATGAGACAAGTATGAACGAGACAATCATGAATCGGGAAAGCATGCACGAGATAATACTGCATAGAAAATCACAGCGCTCTTTCACGGAGGAAGAATTGAAAGAGGAGCTGATTCAAAAGATACAGGATGAGATTATTGAGGTAAATGGGGAAAGAGTGCTCTGGAAATTGAATTCGTGGAAGACGGAAGCTAGGGGCATTTCCCATTTCGAAAAAGCTACGAGCCTGTTTAAAAATGTACGAAGTCTGCTTCTTTTAAAAGGGAAATCCGACAAAGCGCATTTTCAGGAGAAAATCAGGTATTGCGAGGAAAAACTCCTTCTTTTTGCGGAAAGTTTAGGGCTGGCTACTTGTTGGGTCGGAGGAACTTTTGACAGAGAGGCTTTTCCTATCCGGGAAGAGGATCACGTGCAGGCCGTGATTCTTCTGGGGTATCCGGCGGAAAAGCGGATGGAAGGAAAGATACTGCATTCTTTACTTCCTGCGAAGAAAAACCTTGGGAAGCGCGATCGAAGGGGACATGCCCCTATCCGAAGTGGGTTAGGAAAGGAATGGAAGCGGCGCGCTTGCCCCCAGTGCTTTGAATAAGCAAAAAGCCCGTCTTTCATTATCATAACAGGGATTCTTACGGCTACGGTGGAAAACCGTGATGAAATGGATATGGTGGATCTCGGTATTGCGAAGTGCCATTTTTGATATGGGCGTGGGCTGCGGACATTTTGTCTTCGGAAACGGCGGAGAGTTTGCGCCGGAAGTGTAAAACAGGATGTCTCAGGCCTCGCCAGCGCCACTTCTGAATTATTTTTGACATTTCTTACAAATTTTACTTACGATTTTATTTATTTTTCACAATTTATTCTTTACTATTCTCTTGCCTTTTTCTTATAAGCCTAGTAAGATAAAAGCCTGTTTTTGGGAAAACAATTTCGGGCAATTTTTATGCCTTATATAGGAAGAAAGCAATTCGAGTAGTCCTAAACCTGTTCACATGTACAGAATAGCTGAATATTCAGGGATTAGAGATTAGCTACCGGGTACATCATTTAGAAAGCAAGGGAGAGTAAAGATGAGAAAGAAGAATTTAAAAAGTTCAAGTAGCTGCACTGCTGTAACCGGAGTTATCGCAGCAACACCTTTAAGCGTTAGAGCGCAGACTCCGGCAACCCGCAGCAACAAATACAGAGGCAGGCTCGAGCACAGCGGCGCCGGACACAGGCACAGTGACTCAGCGACTACTGGAGTAGCTTCTACATCCAGCAAGCTACAACAACACCGGCGGCAGGTACAGGAGCTTCTGATCCGGCACAACAGCACTCGGCAGACAGGCACAGGAGCTTCTAATCCGGCGGCTCCGGCAAGCATGCGACTACTACAGCACCGGCTACAGGTTCCGAGCCTCCACCACGACAAAGCGGAACTGCAGGCAGTAGAATCTACTGCGGGTACGACAACTGCGACTACGGCGGCGGTATCCTCCTCGATGTGATAACGAATTCGGACGGCTCTGATTTCCTTTTAGAGGTCGGCTGTAGATTCGGGAACTATCGGCGCCGAATAATGGAGACGAAGTGACCGATGATAAGCAGGTGCAGATATTCAGTTTAGCGGGAAATTTAAAAATTCCTGGATTTCTATCCTGCTGGAAACAGCATTAATGCTACTATTAAGCCCGAAGATGCCAAAAGAGGGAAAAACACTTGCAGAGTACTGAGCTTTAATTCCGTTTCAGCGTTTTCGGATATAAAAAGCAGAAGAATATGATAATGAAAGGGGTTTATCTATTGCAAAGGATGGGGGCTTCTTCCCACGATAGTACGGAAATGGATGCACATTCTGTAGATAAGGAGGAGAGTGTTCCTTAAAAGCGGATCTCAATGTTTCTTCAGTTAGCAAAAGCGTTAACAGCGTCGGAAGGAGTTGGAAAAATATTATTCCGAGTTGGTATCTGAGCTATTAAGATATAAAACTAGGGATTTAAGTATTAATGATGCTATGTTAATAATTTGACTACCGGTTTCCAGAACAGTTTGTTCAGATGACAATAACTGATGGAAGCTTCTATCTTCCTAAAGACTTAGCGGATGCAAAAGAAACACTATGAGCTTAGCTCTGCTGATGGACATCCGATGATTTATCAGTATCAACTATCGCACTCATCCTTTTCCGAGAAAGAAAGTCAGTATTGCTATGGATTTGGATTTAACAAAAGATGACTCCGCTTGAAAAATCAATATACAGGACATAAGGTTGGTCTGGAACATTTGTACGGAGTTGGGAACAAAATTGAGAATTTTAGACATCCGAGTAATGAACACAAATATAACACCAGTGTATTTGGAAATTTAAGAAAATTAGTAAAATAGTTCCGCGCAGACGATTCAATTGGTGATGAAAGGAATCAAGTTAAATTCTGCGGCCGACAATAGAGTAGAGACTGAGACAAGTTCTACAACCGAAAAAGAAAACATTACGGAGAAAAACCATAACTACAGAAGGAAGTTTTAAAGGTACCTGTGGGGTATATGAATGCGGATGTAGGACATGACAAGTTTAATGGAAAGGTTTCCTACACATGGGGGCGCTATCCAGAACGATGCCGGTCGTGACCAGGTTGCCGGTCAGTGGAAACGACAAGGTTTACTTGACAGTTAAGTTTACAGACAAGGAACGTACCGTTACTCAGATTACACCGGTAAATCCCGTACAGCCTGAGAATCCGACAAATCCTGTACAGCCGGTTAATCCTGTAACACCGAGCAATGGCGGTAACGGTGGAAACGGTGGAAATGGCGGCGGAGTTAGCGACAGAACTCCGGTTATTCCGTCAACTACTCCTTCCGTAACTCCGGTAAGCAATCCCGGAGAGGTTCTTGAGTGAGAACCGTCCGGCTCCGACTCCTGAGGAGAATACGGTAACCGCTCCGGAGAAGAAGGGAGAGGTTCTTGGCGAGTCTCGTCCGAACCCAAGCGGAAAGACTCTTTCCACTCGTGCAAAGGTTTCTACCGGGGACTACAATTATACTGCACTTTGGGCTTCCCTTTTCGGCATGTCCCTAGTTGCTCTTGCAGGCTTTTGTAGTACTTAGTAAGAAGGAAGAGAACTAATTTTTCTAAAAATGATTTATTCATAAAAGAGTACTTTTGGTAAAGCTGAAGAGGCTCGTTCAAAAATTTGTGTTGTTCAATACATTGTGTTGTTCAATACATGATATTTCACTAGCGAGTCTGTAAAATAGCAAAATAATAAGGGATTCTTTGCAATATAGGTCTGAATGCGGGGTAGTCTGAGCCCCAAGTTCAGACCTATTTTGCTTAGAAAAATATTTTGTTTTTTTACAGCCTCGTTTTTTCCTTCCTCATTTTTTTATTAGTTTTCCTTCCTCGTTTCTCTTTCACCATTTTTCTCTTTACCGGTTTATTCTGTAGGATTCTTATCTCTCGGGGGATGTGACATTTTGCAACAAATAAAAAGGAAAGGAGCGTGTTACAGTATACTTGCAAGAGGAAAGGAGGAGAGATGAAACCGGAGGCGGGAAAAGTATTTTCCATAGCGAAAGAAAATCGTCCTCTTAGAGGATGCACGGTGTCGAAGGAGATTGAAGGCGGAAGCAATCCGATTATCGTCTTTTTCCTTGGATAAGAATACAGACATCAGTCCGGAGATTTTACTCGGAACATAAAGTTTCTGCTTCTCCATGAGGGGGACTTGGAAGTTTATGGAAGAGAAGAAGCGAAGAAGAGAGAAGAGAAAGAAGGACGAATAGTTTTATCTGCCGGAGAAGCCGTTCTTTGCAAAGTGGATGAGCCGGTAGGGCATGCGTACAAAAAAAGGCGCAGTGTATACAGAAATCAATATTAGGAGGGAAGACAAGATGAATGAAGTAATTAAGGCAGGGTGAGGTTTTTCGATTAAAAGATTTACTTCCGTATGGGGAAGGCAAAGATTGTGAATATGGATGTTGTTCATAATGAGAAAAATGAAAGTTTGTGCTGATGGCTTTTGATGAAGGGAACGGGGCTTAAGTGAGCATGCAGCGCCCGGTGAGGCGATTTTCTTTGCACTGGAAGGAGGCTATCATTAATTATGAAGGAACGGATCATACCATCCATGCCGGAGAGCAGTTCCATTTTGCTAAAAGGCGGAAGGCACAGCGTGAAGGCTCTCGGGAAGTTTAAGATGGCACTGTTGCTGACGTTTGGAATAGTTTTTCTTCAAAGTTGAACTCTAAAAGTTAAAGAATCTAAAAACATTTAATAAAGTAAAGATTTCTGCCGGTTGATAAAAATAAAAGAAGACTTGATAAGTCACTCCATTTCTGTACAATAGACTGTACAGAAATGGAGGTGCTTTTTATGATAGCGGTAAACTATACGACCATGAGAAATAATTTGAAGGAATACTGCGATTTGGCTACGGATAATGGAGAGACGATCATTATTACTCGAAAAGAAGATAAAAAAATGTAGTTGTTTTTAAGCCTGGAACAGTTTAATGAGATGGAAAAGAATTACGAAATGCACGGTATTTGGATAAACTGGAAAGAGGATTTAAACAATTGCTGGAAGGCAGAGGAACTGTACACGAATTGATTGAGGATTAAGATGAGAAAAGATACTTATTGTTTCATGCAAGGGGCATTATGAAAAGTGATGTTCCTGACTTTGGAATAGAACTCTGCTAAAGTACCTTACTTTTTGTACTATAGGCTGTGCAGGATGGAGGTGACTTTTTGATTCTTTGACAAGTGCTGTAGGCGAAGCCGGAGCATATCTTGATTTGCAGTAAAAGTAATTAATCAGGAGATACTAAGGAGACATTTTTATGATTATCGATAGTTGGAGAACATTCAGTTTTTATGCACCGATTCTGCCAAATCTTAAAGAAGGGGATAAAGGCAATTTCCGATTTGAAGAAAAAGGGAGCGTTTGCACCGAGGGAGATATGATTTTGAAGGCGGATTCTTTTAAGGTGGAAAATGGCGACTGAAACTCTTTACGGAGGGAACGTATGAAGCTACATAAGCAGTATATCGATGTGCAGATTATTGAAGACGGGTTCGGAAGAAATTGCTTGGGATACTTTTAGAGAGTCTTACGGAAACCGTTCCTTATAGTGAAGAAAAAGGATGCAGCGCGCTATACCGGAGATTTTTCTCATCAGATGAAGATTACGAAGGGGATGTTCTGGGTCGCTTTTCCTTGGGATGGTCATAGACCGGGGCGCTCATTCGAAAGAGAGCAACAGTACACGAAGATTATTTTGAAGCTTCCGTTTAAAGCATAATGTGGGAATATATTTTATAAAGCTAGAGTAGTAGATGGTGAGAAAATGAATCAAAAGAAAAATAAAGAAACGCGAGAATATGGAGGATATGCTATGAATTTGCAAATGATTGCCATTATCCTCTTTATTTTAATGTATGTCGTGATGATTGCGAAAACAGAGTGGAGGCTTTATGCCATCTGGGACAGTTGCTGTGCTCTTTGTGCTTTTTGGCATTTTACAGAGAAATCCGCTCTACTGGCTTTCCGTCATAAACTGGAATGTCATCATGATGATCGGGGGAACCATGGTCATCGTGTATTACTATCGAGTCGAAGATGCCGAACCGTTTAGCGGAGATAATTCTGGAAAAAGTGTCCTACGGTAATGTGGGTGATTATCCTGATGTCTCTCTTTGCCGGCGTGGTTTCCGCTTTTCATTGACAATGTAGCGACCGTGCTGATGATTGCACCTGTAGGGCTTTGCGATCATGTAAGAAACTGAAAAATCAGCCCGGTATCGATGCTCCTTGCCATTGCCGTTTCTTCTAACCTGCAGGGGGCGGCGACACTTGTGGGAGACACGACTTCCATTATGCTCGGTGCCTATGCGAAAATGAACTTTATGCAGTTCTTCTTTATGCACGGGAGACCGGGAATCTTCTGGGCGGTGGAACTTGGGGCACTCCTCACGGTTCCTGTGATGATTTTCTCTTCCATAAGTTGAATCAGCCCGGTGGAAGCGACAGGAAAAGACGGAAGTGGAGGCATTTTTCCCGACGATTGCACTCTGCGGGTTGTAGTATGCCTGATTATTGCGTCCTTTATCCCGAATACACCGAGCACCATCAACGGGATCATTTGCTGTGTGATTGCTGTACTTTTGCATGCTCAGTGGATTTTTCAGAATGAAGAAAATGCCGGAGAATCTCAGAAAAGCGGTTCTTTCCATCGATTTTGAGACGCTGTGTATCCTAATCGGCTTATTTCTGGTGATTCAGGGAATCACCGATGTCAGAATCATCGATATGGTGGCAAACGGCATCGCGAAGGTAGGCGGAAGCAATATCTTCCTGCTTTATACGATTATTGTCTGGGGCTCCGTGCTTTTCTCCGCCTTTGTGGACAATATCCCGTACGTGGCAACCATGCTTCCCGATTATTACGGGATCGTCAAGTGCTCGGGATTGAACCCTATCTTCTATACTTTGGCCTTCTTTCCGGGGCAACCCTCGGGGGAAATATTACTCCGATTGGAGCCAGTGCGAATATCACGGCAGTCGGGATGTTGAAGCAGAACGGCTACACGGTGAAGTTTTCCGATTTCATGAAAATCGGGATTCCTTTTACCTTTGTTGCCGTTATGGCAGGCTATCTCTTTATTTGGTTCACTTGGCATTAGAGGCAGAAAATGAAGAAACAAACAGCAGGAAGAGAATATCTTGGAGATATTGCTCCGCAATTTGCAGAGTTAAACGATGATGTGCTATTCGGTGAGGTTTGGACGAGAGAAAAGGAACTCTCCCTGAGAGACAGAAGTATGATTACGATTGCCTCTCTACTTACCGCGGGGCAGTATCCGCAGCTAAAGAGTCATCTTGCCCTCGGAAAGGAACATGGCATTAAAAAAGAAGAAGTGGTGGAGATGATTACACAACTTGCGTTTTACTGCGGATGGCCGAGGGCTTGGAGCGCTTTTCCTTTGATTGACGAGATTTATGGAGAGGGAGCGGCGATTACGGAGGAAAGAACTGCCATCGCGGAACATAAAAGGATTGCGGATCAGAATCCGAACAGCGGAAGGAAAAGGATTACGGCGATACCGGAACATCTTGCTCCGTTCCTTTAGGAGAGGAGAATACGGCGTATCAAGACTATTTTATCGGAAAGAGCTACCTTGCGACACTCAGCCTCGGACAGATGAATGTCTTTCATGTGACCTTTACTCCGGGAGCAGAAATAACTGGCATATGCACCGCGCAGATCGGGGAGGCGGACAGCTTCTTCTCTGTACTTACGGAAGAGGCTGGTATCAGGAATGGGGGAAAAGAAGCGAGAGAGCTTCACGCCGGAGATACGGTCTTCATTCCGGCGCAGGTAAAGCATTGGCACGGTGCGGCATCCGACAGCTGGTTTCAGCATATTGCGGAAGAACTGCCCGGAGAGAACAGTACTGTGGGAGTGGTGTGAAGCACTAAGTGATGAGGAGTACAAGAAATTGCGATAAATCGATGTGAACAAAATATATACATGAACAAATATAGATGAGCATATAAAAACAAACATGCATGAGAATATAAATTATATTTATATATATAATAAATAAACTTTTCAAAAATAGCTTATATAAATTTCATCTCTGACGAAATCATAGTATAGGCAAAAAGAAATCCGTCTTTCCTAAGCCGGCAATGGAAAGTATGGAGTGAGGACAGGAGGTTCTCTGAATAGGACAGATTAAAAGTGTACTGCCAAATTAAAAACAGTGCACGGCAATCAATAAGTCGCCTAATAGGAGGAATTTTTATGGTTATTCAACACAATATTGCGAGCTAATAATGCGTACAGAAACTTGTCCATGAACTCTACTAGTACACAGAAGAACTTAGAGAAGCTTTCTTCCGGTTATAGAATCAACCGTTCTGCAGATGATGCAGCAGGTCTTGCTATTTTCCGAGCAGATGCGTTCTAAGATTAATGGACTTAACCAGGCTACAGCAAACGCACAGGATGCTGTCGGCTTAATCCAGACCGCTGAAGGTGCTCTTACAGAGACTCACGCTATGCTTCAGCGTATGGTAACACTGGCAACACAGTCCGCTAACGGAACCTATAACTCTACAGCTCGTGAGTCTATTCAGAAAGAGGGTTAAGGCTCTTTGATGAAGAGATTAAGAGAATTGCAGAGAAGACCGATTATAACGGAATCAACCCGTTAAAGGCTGTTGACAAAGGCATTATGCAGGTTGGACCGACTTCCACGGAAGTACTGACCATTTCTTATCTTAAGATGGATAGTTCCGCATTGGGTGTTAACGGTCTTGTAGTAAATACTGTTTCTAAAGCAAACAGTGCTATTACCAAGATTAACAAGGCTATCAATACAGTATCCGGCTATAGAGCAGACCTTGGAGCAGCACAGAACCGCTTAGAGCACACCATCAACAACTTGAAGGTTACCTCTGAGAACATGACTGCTGCTGAGTCCAGAATCCGTGATACCGATATGGCTAAGGAAATTGCAGCATTTACAAAGAACAATATCCTCAACCAGGTCTGCACAGTCTATGCTTGCACAGGCTAACCAGACGCCGCAGGGAGTATTACAGTTACTGAGATAATTTTTCTGTAGCAGAGATTTAACCAGTAATCAAAAAGAGGCATTGCGTTAGGTAGGGACGCAGTGCCTCTTTTTAGGCTTACAGGGCAAAACGTATTGATAAAACTGCCCCTACATCCTTGTAGGCTTATGGTACAAAAACGGGCTTATAGTACAAAATGTGTTGATAAAAATCGCCCCTACACACCTGTAAATCAAGGCTGTAGGGCGGATAGTCTTTTAGCTTATAGGATATCCAGTAGCTTCTCCACATCACTTTCTTCGGTGAGACCAGCCGGTACAGATTCTAAGAATGGAGTGTTTTTCATCAGGGTCATCCCAGTGCGCAAGTTCCACTTCTTTTCCGATTCTTTCCGCTTCTTTCTTTTCTACAAGAATAAAAAAATCTGGTTAGTGGGAGAGTTAATGGCAAGAGGGATGCCTTCTTTTTAAAAGCGCTGCGTATTTTCTCCGCCATTTCGATACCGTGTTTTCCGATTTTATAGTATAAGTCATGGCTAAAAAGTGTTTCAAATTGTACACCGAGAGCTTTTCCCTTAGCCAGAAGAGCGCCGTGCTGCTTAATCACTGTAGGGAAAAAGGGAAATTTTTCCTTTTTCCGGAAGCACTACTCGCTTCTCCGAAGAGTGCTCCGCACTTGGTGCCGCCGATATAAAAGGCATCGGAGAGTCTTGCAAGATCCGGAAGAGTCACATCATTTTCCGGACAGGCCAGGGCATAAGCAAGTCTCGCTCCGTCGATATAGAGAGAAAGTGCATATTCCTTACAGAGGGATCGAATGTCTTCCAGCTCTTGTAAAGTATAGAGAGTACCAAACTCTGTAGGCTGGGAGAGGTAAACGAGGCGTGGCTGTACCATGTGGGAATTGTTTCCGTCTGCATGAAAAATGCACCATGTATTCCTGAATTTGTGCAGGGGAAATCTTTTCCTTCCTTGTGCGGCAGGGCCAGAACTTTGTGCCCGTGGACTTCGATGATTCCCGCTTCATGCGTAGCAATATGCCCCGTGTCGGCGGAAATTACGCCTTCATAGGACTTAAGCATAGTGGAAATGATTGTATCGTTTGTCTGCGTGCCTCCCACTAAAAATAGACATCCCCGTCTTTTAGCTTGCAGGCCTCTAAAATCTTCTTTTTAGCGGATAAGCTAAAGTCGTCCGCACCATACCCCGGGGCATTTTACACGGTTTGTTTCAATCAATCTCTGCAAAATCATTTCGTGACATCCGGACAAGTAATCCGAGTTAAAAATAAAGACGATTTTTCTTCCTTCTGCATCTTTCTCACAGACTTCCTTTCTTTTTCTATTCTTTAGAGCTATTCTCTCCATTCCTTTTTTTCGTGAAGCGATCCAAATCCACTCGATAGATGTGCTCCAGATCCGCTTTCGCCTCTCCACCCTAAGGCTTCCAGCTTTCTACAGTCCTGTACTATGCTCCTATGGGGAAGAAACCCGTCGGATTTGTTTACGGTATTTTCATAAATGATTTTTCAATCTCGGATTAAAGCTTTTGAAAGAGCTTTTCCGCAAGATCTCGTATGCTTAAGAAGGTCTTTTTGGTTTGTTGCGTTATAGGCTTCCCGTCTTCTCCCTTTAATAAGACGGTAAAGCTCGCAGTTACGGCATCAAGGGTGTAAAAGCATACATTTTTGCTTAGACCGTCCGATTTCATATGAAGGTTTTTATTTTCTAGGATACATCGTAAAATTTCGCTGGATACTCTTGTTTCCTCATAGGGCTGATAGAGTCCTGTGTAACGGAGAGACGCAGTATTCTGCACTTTAAATGATATTCTTTAGCGGCAGAATAGGCCAAAAACTCACAGGCCTTTTTAGCCAGAGGATAACAGCTCCGTAAGTTCAAGCTGTCAATCGCGGCTACCGTCTCCTCCGTAACCACGGGAGAACTGTCCGAGGGTGCCCCGTAGACCTCTTCCGAGGAAAAAAGAGAAGAATACAATCTTTATTTTCGACTGCAAAGCTCCAGCATTCTTTCCATGCCGTCTACATTGGTGCGAAAGGTTTCCATGGGGTATTGCATATGAATTTGATTTCGATTGAGACGCCGCGTGCAGAATGAAGTTCATGGAAGGACAAAATTCCGCTTCTCTTCCATGCGGAATATAACGAATTTTGTCTTCTTTTTCGATATAATCCGGTATTTCCTCCGGATTTCTGGTAGAGGCATAAAAGCATGGTATCGCATGCTTTAAGTTCGTTTTGCAGTAGAATCCACTTTGTGATGGCTGTTCCTATAAGCCCTTTAGCACCGGTAATAAGGAAAGTTTTCCTTTTAAGGCTTCATCAAAGTGATTCTCTGTAATGTATTTCTCAAGCTCTTCCCTGTTCTATCCTTGACAGCTTCATGTGTTCTCCCTCTTCTGTAAACTATACTGTAATGAGCGCTATAATGTAAACATTTTTACAATATCTTCCGTAATCTGCTCGGGAAGCAGACGGTTTTCCCGCATAAAATCATCCGCAACATAAGTTGTGGGAACCGGCTTGTAAAACCCCTTATTCATGACTTTCATGCTATGCATACTGTAGTATTGTGCGATTCTGCTTCCAAAGCCTCCGTGAAGGAGGGCATCCTCTAAAGTGACAACAAGTTTATGATCAGGTTTCAGCTCGTCCAAAAGAGAAACATCGATTTCGTTGATAAAAAGCGGATTAATCAGGGTTGCTTCGATGCCTTGTTTTGCGAGCTCCTCACAGACCTGCATACCGATGTGGAAGAAGCTTCCGAGTGCAAGAAGGGCTACTGTTTTTCCTCGACATGGTATTTTACAGAAGAATAGTCTTTTTCTTACAGCTCTTTCCGCATGGAATACCTTGGTCCAGGGAATGCGGATCGCTACGGTCTTTTTCATTTTGCTCGATACTCCAATCCAGCATCGCAAGGTACTCTTCAAGATTTGTCGGTGCAAGATAGGTGAGATTCGGAATGGTAGAGAGCAGCGCAATATCATATAGCCCGACATGGCTGTCATTGGTATGCCCCCATACGGAGGCATGGCTTAACAGCAGGGTGGCAGGGCATTTTCCGAGGCACATCTCCTGCTCTATCTGGTCATAGGCTCTCTGATAAAAGGTACCGTTTGTCGCAAAAACGGGTTTTCCTCCGGCTTTGGCAATGGCGGCAGTCATGGTCACCGCATTTTGCTCTGCGATTCCGACATCAATATATTGCTTTCCGGCTTTCGCACGATTTTTCTGCGTTAAAGCCTATGCAAAGCGGAGTGGAAGCCGCTACTACCACGATTTTTCTTATCTTTTTCATCTTATTTAAGAGATGTTCGGCGATAAGAGAACCATAGTTTTCTTTTCGGAACGGAAAATAGAAATGTTCCGCTTTCTCTATCGAAGGGCTTTACGTAATGCCATTTTTCTCTGTCTTTTTCTGCAAAAAAATATCCCTTCCCCTTTTTGGTACAGCAGTGCACGACGACGGATTTTCCGCTTTCCTTTGCGGAAGTAAAGGGCCGCAATAAGAGCTTCTATGTCATGGCCGTCCTGCACGAGGGCATATTCGAGGCCAAGAGAGCGGAAAAAGTTGTTTTCTACCTTGCTCTTTTCTTTTTTAGCCGGTTTAACAGCTTATGCAGTCCGCCGTAGTTCTCGGAATGGACATATCATTGTCATTTACGACAATAATAACCGGTCCTTCCAGCTCTGCCACATAGTTTAAAGCTTCAAAGGCTTCTCCGCCGTCTAAGGAGGCATCTCCGATTACGGCAATGATATGTTCCTTCCCGCCTTTTTAAATCTCTCATCTTAGCCATACCTAAGGCGAGACTGATTGCCGCTGAGGTGTGTCCCATAGGAAAGAAGTCGTGTGCACTTTCCGAAGGGATTACTGTATCCGGAAACATCCCCGTAATGTTCCTCTTTCAGAAAAGCCTCTTTCTACCACACAGGATTTTATGCGTATAGCACTGATGGGATACATCAAAGAGGATTTTATCGACAGGAGAGTGAAACACCTTGTGCAAAAGCCACCGTGATTTCCACCATGCCGAGATTAGAACCCTAAGTGCCCGCCACATTTACTTATTTTTCGAATAAGGCAGTCTCTGATTTCCGCGGAAAGCGTTTTTAGTTCCCTCGCTGTGCAATGCTTTCAGATCTTCCGGACCATTTATATTTTCCAATATCATGTTTATCTCCAATCAGGGTTCATAATGGGAGTTTGTCGAATCTCTTTTCCTTCTTCCAAATCACGAACCTGTTGTACTCTGGGGAGCATGATGCTCCCCTACAAAGTCTGTGCTTAGGAAGATATCCACTCTGTGCTCCACATCTTCATAGCCCATGTGCTTTTGTCCGAAGGCAATCATATTGGCATCGTTGTGCTTTTCGCATATATTCCGTAACAAGGTCGGCATAGCCGAGACCGCAGAGAATCCCTTTAATCTTATTGGTCGCCATAACCATACCTGTTCCCGTAGCGCAGAGGAGGATACTCGTATCGGCAGTCTCCCGAGGCGACAAGTTTTGCCGCTTTTTGCGGCAAAGACAGGAGTATCACAGGGGACATTTTCTTCCGTCCCTACATCGATTGTTTCATGCCCGAGTTCCTTTAGGTGGGTAATAATTCTTTTTATAATCCAGACCGTTTCGGTCACTTCCGAGTGCAATACGCATAATTGACCTCTGTTTTTCTTTTTGGAGAAAAAGCATAGAACAACAATTTTTGTTATAGTGGAAGGGAAAGCGAAAAATTATTTTCTAAGCCACTCCGGTCTTTTCTACGGAAAGTAAGGCGGTAAAGATTTCAATATCTTCCGAGGTTGTTAATTTAATATTTTTTCCGAGCCGATAGAGTGGTAGAGCTTTCTTCCCAACTCCACATAAAGAGAACAGGAAGCGATAGAATCGTCAATTCCCTTTTCGATTGCCTCCTTATGTACCTCAAAATTTCTTTCAAGAAGAAGGTTTGCGGTGTTTGTGTGATTTTTCAGGTAATCTCTGGGAACCTGATCGGAAGAGGTGAGCCCGTCCATGGTTTTAAGCATGACTGCGGTACAGGGAATCACCGTGATAGCATTTCCGTACTCTCGGCAGACACGAATATTATCGGAGATAATATCTTGGCTGACCAATGGACGGATGGCGTCGTGAATAAGAACGATATCGTCTTCATCATGGTATCTTTTTGCAATATCGGCAAGACCTTTTCGAATGGATTTCAAACCGGTTTCCCCTCCGGAAACGATATTTTTCCAGCTTGGTGATGCTGAACTGCTTCGCGTAAGCCGATAAGATGTCCCGCCAACCCTTCAGGCAGACTACCTCGATAGCATCGATGTTCGGATGTTTTTGAAAGGCTTCCAGAGTATAGATGATGACGGGTTTATCATTTACATTGAGAAATTGCTTCGGGATATCTTGGTGCATCCTGCATCCTACCCCTCCGGCAATGATTAATGCGATATTTTTCAAATCAGCCTCCTTTCTGATGAGAAAACCCAATACAACTGATAAGAAGAATCAGTATATCTGATGGAAATACGCAATGGATCTGATGAGCATATCCCAGTATATTCATCGGAAAGAAGGCTGTTTTTTATAAGATAAAAAGAAGATTTAGAGGTATTTGTTTACTTCTTTTTTCATCTCATCCCATTTCTTTTCCATATCTTTCACTAAAAGCAATCTGGGTTCTTGCGCGGTCCAGATTATGTCCGGGACGCTGTATGGAAGTAAACATCTCCTTCGAGATAGTCGGTTAAGAAGCGCATACCGCATTCCAGTGTCATAATCTTCGCTCCCTCCGGGAGAGATTCGATTTCTTTTTTTGTAAGTTTTCCTCCGGCGCCCTCTAAAAAGCCCTTCACATAAGTGGAGAAGAGAGGAAGGAGAGAGAAACCTTGGAGAGATCTTTTTCATCTTCCTCTGCGGTATTGGCTCCGAAAACGAATCGCGTCTCCGAAATCGAAGATGGAGAGACCCGGCATGACGGTGTCAAGTCAATTATACAGAGTGCTTTTTCCGTTTTGGCATCGAAAAGCACGTTATTTAGCTTGGTATCGTTGTGGCTGACCCGAAGAGAAAGCTCCTTTTTCGCAAGAAGATCCATCGCATAGGAGAGATCCTTCTCGTGATTTAAGAAGAACTGTACTTCTTCGCAGTCCTTTTCTTCTTCCGAAAGTGTCTTTTTTTCCAGGACTTCTTTAAAGCGGGCAAAACGCTTTCACACTGTTATGGAAGTCGGGGAATGGTCTCGTGAAGCTTTTCTGCAGGGAAAAGAGGCAAGCAGATTTTTGAAATGCCCGAAAGCACGGGCGCTTTCATAGAAGTGCTCCGGCTTCTCCACAAGATTATAGGACTTGGTGATTTTCTACAAAGAGATACATGCGGAAGAAATTCTCTTCTTTGTCTTCGTAGTAGCCGAGTCCCTCTTTTGTGGGCACAAGGCGTAGTCCCTCCCGTTCCGGATCGCCTCCTGCCTTTACAATCTCTTTTTCCATAAAGTCACAGACCATGCTGACATTTTCCATCAGTTCTTTTTGCATTTTTTTGAAAAATGTTCGTGTTCATCCTTTGCAGGATATAGTCCCGGTCCGCCTTTTACGAGGAAGGTGTCGTTGATGTGCCCTGAACCGTAAGGCTCAGAAGACTTCACCTCTCCCTTAATTTGAAAAATGGGAGAGAGCGTTTTCGATTTCTTTTTGCTTAATTCTTTATTCATGGTATGCTGTCCTGTTTCATTTTTATCCTATTTTTACTACATCATTTTAGCACTTTTTGCGACTCTGTATTTTATTCATAACAAGTGGCGCAGGCGAACCTGAGACATCTTGTTGTGTTATCTTATGCATCTGTTCTTTAAAGATTCTATTTTAGCCCTTTACACCGCCGCCGGTTACCCCTGCAATAATTCGCTCCGATAAGAAGAGGTAGAGGATAAAGGTGGGGAGGAAAACAATGATTACCGAGGCAAACATGCCCGCTCAGTCTCCGGTATACTTCATGGAGTTAATCATAGAGTAGAGTCTCTACCGCAACGGAACGCACCTTGTCGGAGTTTCCGAAGATCAGGGAGATAAAGTACTCGTTCCATACATTGATGAAGTTAAAAATACTCACGGTAATAATGCCCGGCTGTGCCATCGGAAGCATAATTTTCCAGAAGGTCTTTCCGGGAGGGCAGCCGTCAATCGCAGCGGCTTCCTCAAAGGCACGGGAGATATTGGCAAAAAATCCCATCAGAAAAATGGTGGTATAAGGAACATTAATACCGACATACAAGAAAATCAAGGTTAATTTGTTTGCTGTTACATGGTTTAGAATATCGAGACCCGCAACAAGAGCAAAGAGAGGCAGGACAATCATGACCACCGGAACACCCATGGAGGCTACGAAAGAGTGCTGTATAAAGCTTTATTCCCGAAAAATGTAAAACAGGGACAAAGCGTATGCCGCCGGAGCACACACCAAGATGAGCACGCCCACGAAGTGAGAGAATAGAAAAGGGAGTTAAAGAATATGGTGGACACATCGGAGTTCACCCATGCCTTTTCATAATTCTCAAAGTGGAAGCCGCTACTTAAAAGTTTATTCGCAAAGATTTCTTTCGTAGTGGAAAAAACTTGCAGAAGTACCCAACCGAGAAGAATCACGGTAAAGAAAAATCCAAATGAGGAGAAGAAGATAGCCGGGTAAAGGCGCGCTCCTTCTTCATACGGAAGGGCTCAGCATAGTTTTTCTTTTTAAACAAGGAAAACATAGTCCCCTCCTTAAAAATTCCAGCTCTTTATCTTGTAAGAGCTTATTGACAAATAGTGAAAATGACTACCACACAGAGACTTAGGAGTACTCCGACAGCCGCACCGATTCCCGCATTTCGCTCTGTCACGCTGTTTCCGGCCCGAAAATCTGCATATACATATAGACCATGGGCGTAATCGTCTGCGTATCGGCGGTTACAGTAGAAAAAAGCTGTGACCAAACAAAGAAGCCTACACTGCTGACCGACCACATGGTGATATTCGTGTGAAACATTCCCTTTAACAGAGGAAGAGTGATGTGTTGAAACTGCTGAATCTTTGTTTGCACCGTCAAGGGTTGCCGCTTCAAAGTAATCAGCGCTGATGCGCTCGATTCCGCTGGAGAAAATGAGCATGTGGCCGACCATACCGAAGCAGTAGGCAATGAGCAGTGCCATAAATTTATGGTCGTTACTGAGCCACTGGATCGAAGCCAGTTTCGGCAGATGGAGAAGTGTGAAAAAGCTCTTCAAAAGACCGAATTTCGGACTGTAGACATATTGTAGCCACATGGTTGCGAGTGCTACGGCGGAAACAATATTCGGAAGGTAAATCATGGCGCGGAAGAAACTCCGACCGCGGATGCCGAGGTAATAATGACGGCAAAAAGAAGTGCCAAGGAGAGTACGATCAAACCTCCGAAGAGCCAAATGCGAAAAAGATTCCACATAGAAATACGGAAAAGAGTCGTACCGAGAAGCTTTCCATAGTTTTTAAGCCCCACAAAATGCCATTTGGCAAGACCGTCGGTTACCCCTTCAATACGGAAAAAGCTCATTAAAAGAGTCCGAAGAATAGGATATAAGAAAATCAAGATAAAAAAAGATCGCCGCCGGACTTACAAAGGCAATCAGCATCGCGGAATTCTTTTTCACGAAAAAAACCTCCTAAAACAATTCTTAAAAAGGAAGTGGCGCGATGGTTCGGAGCCACTTCCCAAGATTCAAACGAGTATCGTTTGTAAAGCGTGACACTTTACTTCTTTAAGTTTGCAACGAACTCCTCAGCAGTAATGCTTCCACCACAAAGCTTCATGAAATTTTCCTTCAGAATCGGTGTCATGTCAACATTATCTTCTGCAGAGAGCACCCACGGATAACGAGTCTTTAACTCTTCCATAACCGGTCTTACATGAGAGGCTGCTTCGGCCAATCCTTGTTGTCAGAGTCTGCCGGAATACCTAAAAGATTCCTGAGAGAGCTCTCGTCGAACTTGCCTTTTGTAAAGTATTGAATCAACTTGAAAAGCGTCTTCCGCCTTCTTGGACTTCTTATTGATGGCAAAAACCTGTGCACCGTAGTTGGAAGCCTCAACCCCGTCTTTTTCCGCCCTTTACGGCAGGATAGCTGAAGCATCCCCAGCTGAAGTCTTCTCCGGTAATATCCTTAACCTCGTTCGGAAGCCAAGAACCGTTTAAGTAGATTGCGACGAGTTCCGAGAGCCAATTCCTGATTCTGTCCTGCGGGCCATACATTGGATGCGATTTGCTCGGAGAAATAGCCCTTCTTAGCAAAAATCCTCATAAGCCTTAGCTACCTCTAAAACGGAAGGATCGTCCCATTTCCTTCTTTTACAATCTCGGACGCCTTTTTCATAGCCGTTGATTCTGGATAAGTGATAGCCGAAATTGCTTTAAGATATAGGCATCGTCACTGGTAATCGGGGTAAAGCCGGCTGCTTTAATCTTTGCACAGGCGTATCGAGCTCTTCCCAAGTCTTCGGTACTTCCGTAACCCCTGCCTTATCAAAAATTTCCTGATTGTAGAACATGGCGAACACGTTCGGCTGGTAAGGAATGGACTTTAAAGTACCGCCGCCTACTTCACGGCAAGCATTGATTAAACCTGCATTGGCAGTCTTCTCGTAATCATTTGCTTTAGCGAGCTCTTCCAGATCCAGAAGATAGTCTCCCCAAGTCTTATTTACTCTGTCAATATCCTCATCGAAGAGGTCAATATTGGTTCCGGCATCAAGCGCGGGCTGTAATCCTTCACGGATACCGGTTCTGCCCTTGAACTGCACATCTACGGGGATTCCCGTTTCAGCGGTAAAAGCTTCTGCAGCTTCTTTTATAACCTTTCCCTGCGGCTCTGTAGCTTCCCACATAGACCAGTAAACCAATCCGTCGGAAGATAGCTTCTGTTTTTTTCCGCATCAGCCTTCTGTGCTTCTGTTCCTTCTGCCTTTGTGGTTTCAGCAGGCTTTGCCTCTTCTTTCTTTCCGCTGCAAGCAAAGAGTGTCAAACCGGAAAGGAGTGCTACGGCTGTTCCCAAAATTCTTCTTTTCATTTATACCTCCCTATAGTATTCCTCTTTTTGCAACAATCTGCCAATAAAGAGGATGAATTCCTCGTCAGTATAGGTTGAAATAGCATAAAAATTCTTTGCCTTTTTAGATAAACAATTTGCACAATTGCTCAGTAAACTTTTCCGTAAAAAGCGATTTTTTATGTTTTTCATATCATGCGAAATGATTTTCTTTGTTTTTCTTGGAAAAGGAAGAATTATCTTCGCTTTCCGAGCCTTCTTATATACATTCGCTGTTTTATGCTCAATGCCGAAAGACTTATCTTAGTTTAGCTTGTACCAATGCATTGCTCCCGGAGCAAGTGTTACGGAATGTTGCTTTCCCTTTCCGTCATAGAAATCAGTACTTTGCTGTTCCTTACTGTTGTTCACTACGGCGTAAATTCCTTTTCCGGATACGCATGAAGCTCACAGGAAAGGTTCGTGCATTGCCATTTTTCTGATTTCTTCTTCTTTGTGTGCACTATAGAGGAGAGCACGGAGGAGAAGACGGGTATTTTCCAAATTATAGGGAAGCCCGCAATATAGATTCCGCGCCCTTTCCCGTAATCGTGGGCAGATAAATGCACGGAGCCGTCACTGTACTCCAGAATCTCCGTTTCCTTTTTCCAAGGCGTAGATGCTCTTCTGACTTTCTCCGAGTTTAAGCTTTTCCGCAGAGAAGTCTTCCAGAAGGAAATGTTCCGTTTTTCGCTGTTGTAAAAGTACTTGTCCGTAGAAAGACTGAAGCCCATTTCCTTGTCTACGCCGAAGATATCCGAAAAGCTGGAAAATATTTTCCTGAAAGAGCAGGCGCTCGGCTCTCCGACTCCGATGAGTCCGCCACCGTTATAGACGAAAGAGCGGAAGAGGCTAAGAAGCTTTTCTTCCTTCCAGATTTCTCCGCCGGACCAGGAGGTCATAGCGTCTCCGGCATTGATCAGAACATCCACATCCTTAGGAACGCCCCCTCTAAAAAGCTCGTCAAAGAGTAGAACTCCACATCTGTGTCCATTCCGGAAAGGGCCTCGAGGATTCCAAAGTAGCTGTAGGGCCTTTTGATAATAAAGCGCATGGGCAACCATGTAAGCCTGCCAGGAACGAAGCTTACCCCAAGCGTTGACGATGCTGACTTTCAGCTTTTGTATATGGCTTTGTTCCCTGTACTTTCTCGTAAAGATCACGGAATTCTTCCGCGACTTCCGCAATGTAGTCTATAAATTTCGGGAACTTATAGGCAAGGCTTAAGTATCCTCCATAACCGATGCGGTCCACGGGTTTTCGCATAATGGCGCGACGCGCACTCACCCAGTTTTTCCATGGCCTCCGGAACGGATCATTTCCCTCGTAAAGGTATCCGGAAAGAAGTAGGGGAGGAAGCGTCCTTCTGTGTAACGCACCCCGGAATATCCGCGATTAAGCGGAGTGTTGCACCGCTCCGACACTGCCGACCACGCTGTCCAGTCCGATTTCCTTAAAATACTTTGCCGTAAGGCTCGGTCCCAATCCAGTTGTCTCCGAGGAACATCATGGCCTCTTTCCGGTCGCGTGTACGAGGTCTACCAGCTCTTTCGCTTCCTTTGCTACGAAGCGGGCGATAAAAAGTCCATGTAGTCGAGGTAAGCCTTTGTCGGGGTACGGAAGGTGCTGTGAAATAGCCCTCATCCACAAGGTCTTCCGGGCGAAGGCGGTAGCCGTATTCTTTTTCAAAGGCTTCCAAAGCTTCTACGGAAACCGTTCCGCCGTAGCCGAACCAGTCTACGAATTTTTCTTTTTCTTCATGATTAAACTGCAAAGTGAAAATGGTAGAAGAAGGTGGTGAAACGCACTACATCCGTCTTCGGATGAGCTTTCAGCCAGCGCTTTTAACTCTTCCTTTGCAAAAACGATTGCTGTAGGGGTTTTCGAATATCAAAGGGAATATCTGCAGGTTTATCTCCCCAGTTGTTCGTGATGTGGTTATACATTTCCGTCGGATCCCAGAGAGCAAAGGCGAGGAAACTCAAAAGTATACTCATGAAAGGGGAGTGGCATCTTCCAAGATAAGAAGGGCGGTTTCTCCATCTTGCAGAAAAATAGGAAGGGAAGTCCTGTTTCCTTTGTCTCTCTCTGTAGAGCTTTTTCGAGTTTTCTTTTCGAAGCTTCGGCTTTCTGCCGGAGCTTTTTACAAATTTATCCGGTGAAAGTCGCCATCTTTCCGGAGAAATCACTTCTCCTGTTGTTCTGTCGATGAGCTCCCACCACTTCTTCGGATCATGCAGGAAGTCCGGTGTGACCTGTTTTCTGAAAAAGCCGTCCATATAGGGATTTCAGATGATTGGGAAAAATGCAGTTACTCTTTTGGACATGAGGTAGAACTGCTGACATTCTTCCCATGTGTTCTCTTTGGCAAATTCATTGTGGCCTCTTGCTACAAAAATAGGTACTGTATACCTTTCACCGGAAGAGAAAGGGTTTCTCGTCCAGTTTGGTTCCGTCACTGTCTCGTATCGCATCCGCCCCGAGGCGGAAATTAATTCCTCAGTTTCTTTAGAAAATTGTTTTTCGCTGGGGAGGGTAAGTCTTCCGCTTGTTTTTGTCATGCTATTCTCCTTCTAAGCTTTCGGCACTGTCCCGTAAAGCAGAGGTATCCTGTTTTGAATGAGTATCATTCGTAATAGTATCTGTTATTTTTACATCCTATAGAAAACCAGTCTATCCTGTCGCATTATAAAAACGAATTCAAGGCACTCAGCCATATCCATCTATTGTACTATTGCTTACTTTATTGGTACAATCGACTACAAACTTGTTTCTTTGCTACCATACTGAGGGGGAGCTCCGGCTTTGAGATTGCTTGGTAGGGAGACCTGGTTAAAGAGAATAGAAAACTGAAGTAAATCTAGAATTTACAGCTCTGTCTATATTTTATGGCAGAAAGGGAAGAGAAGGAATGTAGAGAATAAAAATGGACTACCAGAGTGTTTGTTTAAAGGATTGCATGGAAATTCGGGAGATTGTTTCTCTGCATTATTTTGAATATAGAAGTGATTTTACCTTCCCCGGGGAGATACATCCTTTCTGGGAACTCGTTTGTGTGGATGCCGGAGAGATAACGGTAGAGGCCGGAGAAGAGACGCTCCTTCTAAAAGGAGACGTTCTTTTTCATGCACCGAATGAGTTTCACTCGGTAAAGGCGGACGGGAAGAGCAGTCCCAGTATCGTGGTCATCAGCTTTTACTGTAATAGCCCCTCTATTTGGCGTTTTCAGAAAAAATGTTTGCGAATCAGTGATAAGGAGAAAAGTCTTCTTGCGAAAATCATTACGGAGGGGAAGGGCGTTTTCTCTGGAAGAATGGACCAACCTTATCAAAAAAAACTGCTTTTTTCTTCAAGAAGAAAGTTTTCGGCGGACAGCAACTTATCCGCCAGTATCTTTCGAGTTTTTGATTCAACTCTATCGTCGTTATTTTTCCTATCCTCTTCCCATAGAGGCGGAGGACTACTATGTGGAGAGAAGCTCCAGACAGAGCGAAAGCTATAATCGTCTGGTGGAATATCTGGAGAGCCATGTTTATGAAAAACTTAGTATGGAACGAATTTGTAGAGATAATCTGATGGGGCGCTCCTATGTGCAGAAGATCTTCCGGGAAGTCGGGAATACCGGTGTTATGGAGCTATTTTCCAAAATGAAAATCGATACGGCAAAGCGGATGATTCGGGAAGGGCAGTTAAATCTCACGCAAATCGCGGATAAACTCGAGTTTTCTTCTATTCACTACTTTTCCCGCAGGTTTAAGAAGGAGTGTAAGATGTCTCCCTCGAGTATAGCTCTTCGATCTCGCTCACTGTCGGAGGAACGCGAAGATTAACGGAGAATGATCTCATTCGCTATATCTTATAGGGGAAGCAGAAAAAGCTATAGATAAAAGAACGAATTCATCGTGCTAAGAAAATAGCTTTCGCTTTATGCATACACTATAAAAGATTTCAAACGAAAAGGCTTACGAGTTATATTTCTATTTGTTCACTGAGAAATGGGGGAAGACATGAGATACTTATCTAGTTAGTGGAGAATTTGGTCGAGTTTTTGGAGGAGGAACTATGGAGCTGATTGATGATTTACCGGAAATATTTGCAAGCTTTTTCCGAGCAGAGGCAGAAATCGTTTCTGTCTGTTAAAGGAGTGGAAGGACAAGGGAAGCCGGTTGTGGGATCGTACTGTACCCTATTTTCCCGAAGGAAATCGCGATGGCGGCCGGGGCGGCAGTGTATCCCTCTGCGCCACCTCCGATGAAACGATTCCGGAAGCGGAGAAGGATTTACCGAAGAATCTTTGCCCGCTGATTAAGTCGAGCTACGGCTTTGCGAAAAACCGACAAGTGCCCCTTCTTTTTATTTTTCCGATGTGGTGGTGGGAGAAAAGCACCTGTGACGGAAAGAAGAAAATGTATGAGCTGATGAGCGAGGTTTAAGGATGTCTTCTTCCTTCGCCTTCCGCATGAGCAGACGGAAAAGGCGGTGGCGCTCCTACAGAGACGAAATTGTGCGTCTTAAGGACTATCTCGAGCAGAAGTTTGAAGTGAAGATTACGGAGGAAATGGTGCGGGAAGCGACAAGAGTCAACAACCGTGCGAACAAAAGCCTTAAAGGATTTGTATTCCGTGATGAAGCATGACCCTACCCCGTTTCCGGCTACGACATTTTTAAGGTACTCTACGGCTCCACCTTCCGTTTTGACCGAGTCGCTCTTGCGGACGAGGTCAATGCCTTACGAGAGAAAAATCGAACGGGAATATACCGAAGGAAAACATTTTGAAAAAGACCGAGAATCCTTATTACAGGTTGCCCTATCGGCGGAGCTACGGAGAAGGTGATTCGTGCCGTAGAGGACAATGGCGGTGTAGTAATCGGCATACGAGAAACTGCGAGGAGAAAAAGGCGGTGGGGCATTCAGGTAGAGGAAGATGCGGAAGATATCTATGAGGCACTCTCCCGGCGTTATCTGGCTATCGGTCGCTCCATTATGAGTCCGAACAACAATCGTTTTCAGAGCCTTTCGAGATGATTGATGAATACCATGCGGACGGCGTGCTGGATATGACCTTACAGGCCTGCCACACCTATGCGATTGAGACCAATAAGGTCCGCCGATTTGTTACGGAGGAAAAGGGCATTCCCTATATCAATGTGGAAACGGATTACTCTCAGACGGACATCGGACAGCTGGAACACCAGAGTGGCGGCCTTTTATCGAAATGTTGTAAAGAAATTTGCAAGGTGAAGAAAAAGACGATAAGAAAAATTTTAGCAAAGCGAAGAGAAAAATGTAGAGATATTTTTCGTGAAAATGCTTTCGGAGAAAATGGCGTTAACAGAAAGGAACTGAATAATGGAGCGAAAATTTCTGAGGATCGATATCGGTTCCACAGCGGCTAAGGCGGTGGTACTCGATGAAAAAGGAGAAATAGAACAGGCCTTCACCGTGCCTACCGGCTGGAGCAGCTTTGAGGCATTAAAAGTCTATAGGCAGCTCAATATGCCGATGGACGAGGAGCATACGCCTGTATCGCAACCGGCTACGGAGAAATGCGGTGGCTTTTGCAGGGAAAGACCATGACGGAAATTACCTGTCACGCGAAAGGCGCGATGAGGCTTTTTGGAGAAAAATCCCCATGAATGTGGTGGATGTCGGCGGGACAGGACACGAAGGTCATCACCTGTCAGGGGGAAAGGCAGTGGAAGAGTTCTTTATGAACGATAAATGCTCCGCCGGAACGGGAAAAGTTTTTGGAGGTTATGGCGAATCGCTTGAACATTTCTCGAAGAATTGAATGAGCTTGCAAGAAAGCACACGGAAGAAGTGAAAAATCAGTTCGATGTGTACGGTATTTGCGGAGTCGGAGGTGATTTCTCTTGTAGGACAGGGCGTTCTTCGGGAAAAATATCGCCTACGGGATTCCTGCAGTCTGTTGCCGGAAAGGTCTCCAGATGCTCGGAAAACTCCGAAATCAGGACTTGGACGTATCTTACGGGCGGACTCTGCGAGGCGGAGTATTTTCAAGAGCTTCTTTCTGATGTCCTCGAAAGACCAATTCACTCCGACAAGTATGCATCGCTATGCCGATGCGCCCTCGGGGCGGCAGTCTTTAGCAAGGAACAGGCGGAGAAAGGGCGGATTTAGGGGTTTTACATGAGATAAAGATAAATACAGCATAGCCTGTGGTACAAAGTCGATCTCACTCGGTTTAAAAGTCCCGGCACTACATCAAACTTCGCTTTTGTTCGTTTTCTGCAAAGTGCCGAGCTCTCCAAACGCTTTGTTCCACAGGCTATGCGGGGGAATTTATTCATAATAAGTAAAACGCATAAAAGACCAACGCTCGCTTACAACGGATATTATGCTAAACTCAGTGATTTATCTTTTTGGGCATTGTCTAAATCTTATACTTTCGTTAAGACATAATCGAGATCCATACTGCACTCGCCGTTTTCCAGACGGAAGCAGGGAAGCCCGATACGGCCTTCATCGGCATAGTCCGTTTTTTCCGCCTGCTCACGGAAGGGTTTAAAAATGTCTTCCTGAACCCAAAAAGCAAGGAAACGCTTTTAAATTGTATAAATCTCGTTCACATCGATAAATTCGTATTCTATTCCTTTTTCCTTCAGAATCTTCTGACTCTCTACGCACTTCGGGCAGAGATGGCTACCATAGAATTGTAATTTCATAAGTGCTCCTTTCTTGGTCAAGATGTCTCAGGCTTCGCCTGCGCCACTTATTAAAAAAAATTTCTGTATATTATCCATGATTCTAACATGAATTGCAACTAATCTGAAGTAAGCTTTGCTGAAACTATTACTGTCAAGGGAATCGTTGGCAACTCCATCATACAGACACTTATGAATGTCTTGTTTGGTTTAGGCATCTGCTCAAAGACACACTGCGTTTCCTACTCGCCGCACTCGCTTTTTCACTCAGGCTCCTGCGCAACTCGCCCTTCGGGCTCAAACATGCGCCCGCCTTCGTTGCTAGAGTGCACTGCTGCGTGAAGCCTGCGACCGTCTTTTTCGTGCAGTGCTCAGCCCACGCAAAGATTCCTTAATCCCCTGCAATCAGAAAGTGCAACTTCCCTATCATGCACCAGCTTATCTCCAAAAGCTTGAATACATTCCAGACTGCGATGGCTAATAGATAGTCCTGTTGTTTGACTCTGTTTTAGTAATCTCATAATCATCCTGCACTTGACATACATGACGGTCATAGCTCACTTCTCCGTATGCGGTCTTTATGGTGGATCTACGGTATCCCTTATCTCTAAACTCAGACTTGTTTCTTTCCTCATGTAGCTTGCCATCATATCTTTCCAAGATTTCTTTCGTAAGACTTCTTCCTATGCCAACTAAAATTTTATCAAGTTTCTCTTATTTTAGCAAAAATTTCTTTAAAACAAAGTCCGAGATTACTATGTCTTTCCAAAGAGCGCAGTCCTTCTTTAATAAAAATCCAGGACTCCCTGTAGCTTGTGTTTACGGAAAAATCCGATTCGCAAAGAAATTGCAGAAATTCTCCTAGAGCATTTTTATATTTTTTAGCAAAGAGAAAAGCATTTCTCTCCTTATCCTCCGAAGAACAGTTTAAGAGATTGTGTAAGACATGGTCTAAGTTAGAAGACATATAATAGCATTGATAAGGAATGGAATCCCAAACTTGACTTTGCCTGCTCAGCTTATCCATATTTTCACTTTTTGCTTATTTCGACTGCGAATTAAGGCGGCATCTTTACAACGAATCTCCGACAAACTGTATTGCAAAGTTCTAAGGCTATGATCTTCTACCACATTTTCATCGGAAATAAATGCGCCATCCGTATCCATAATATGAATTACTTTCAGAAAATCACTTTTGCTGTAGTGGTTGGACTTCTGCATATTGTTTCAGTAAATCTCCAACTTTACTCCAATATTTCCACTGTGATTTCTTTTCACACTGGTGATATCTCCGTGCATCACTTCCACATAAACCATATTTTTATCGAAGGCACGGCTAAAGATTGCCCTCAGGGCTTCATCATCCGACGGGCCTTCCACATGACGAAAAACGATTTTTACGAGCCAAACTACTCACCCGCCTCTCTCAAAGCCATGGCAATCTCCCGCATTGTTGGTCATCTCATAAACCGGCTCATTTTGCTCTCCGAGAACAATATCTCTGAAATAGAAATCCCGTAGATTATTGGTTGTTTTTATATTGGTAAAGCAGAATGTAGCGATTCTCCGGATTCGTTGTTGTAAAGGCAATAAAGCCTCTGTCTATCGTTTCTAATGGACGCAGGTTATGCGAGGTAAAAATCAGTTGTCCCTTTCCCTTTTTCCGAGAGGATGTGCAAGATTTCTCCAAGAAGATATTCGAATATCCCGGCATCCAACTCATCAATCGCCACCGTAATGGAAGACTGATTGTCATTCCTATTAAAAGATGCAGTACGGAGACAATCTTCTTTATTCCTTCCGATTCGCAACGAAGCGGGATTTCTTTGCTGTTTTTATTGACATAAGCTGTATGCGACGGCCCTTTTTCCTTCTCCGTTTTCCATAAGCATAACAGCACCTAGGTCCGCTACGGAGATGGTAAGGTCGGGATGATTTGCTCCAAAACACCATTTATGTTTTGAATCAATCTTCGCCTCCGGAAAAGTTCTTCCGGTAGTTCAGTCGCCTCATCTAAAGACAGAAAATATTCTCCTGTTATCCCTGTGTTCCTGCTTTTCCGAAGCTTTTATACCGGATAAGCAGCTCTCCTAAAATTAATCTTCCCTGTGCTGGACGCGCTAAGGACAAAAAGTTCGGTACGACCGTAATTTGCTAACTTTGAACAAAGTATCGACATGAAAGAGAAGTTCATCATTTGAGTTTTTACTCGCATTCAGCTGTTCAAAAGCAGCTGCAAAAATGCTGCAGATAAGGACTGCACTTTCTGTTTTGCCATCAAACTGATGAGCTTCCACCTTCCGCTGTTTTCCTTTTTCCTTCCAAAGAGAAGCGCGTAATACTTTTTAGGAGCAATCAATTCCGTCCTTGTGCTTTGCAGAAAAGTATGCTTTTTGATCCTCTTCTCCCCATCCGTATAGGCATAGCTCTAGCTTTTCGCTTTTTATTTCCAATCGACGCTTCTTTTTCCCAAGGAACTCCATAGATTCCGCCTCTTTTTCCGATAAATAGGGGAGCGCTCCTCCGCTACCCCGGAGCAGAAAAACGACTCTTCTCCCTCTTCGTCTACCGTCAAACAAACTTCGTAATCTACATCAGTAGTTTTCCGTTTCCGAAACATAAATTCGAAACGATAGAGAGCTTTGCCTCCTGCGAGTCCACATTGATATAGTTACCATACTCATCCGGAATCGACTTTCCGGAAAGAAGCAATTTTAAAAATATGTAAAGCATCGATAAGAGCCGTCTTTCCGGTACCGTTCTGCCCATAGAGTCCTAGGACACTGGCTTTAAATGCCTTTCTTTTTATTCACAAAATTCAATTTTTCCGTCTTTTTACATTTTTAAAACCGTTTATCTCTAAATCCGTAAGACGCAGATAGTAGTCCTTCATCTCTATTTCTCCTTTCAATTTTGCTTATTTTTATTATATCACAGCTAAATTATCCATCAATAATGATTATATCGAAATATTTTATATCGATTTTTGATTTTTATCACCCATTTAACTCTTAACTGTCCAAAAATTTTTGCAACAATTACTTAGAGTAAAATTTTAGTTGGCAAAATAGGAAGAAGTCTTACGAAAGAAATCTTGAACGATATGATGGCAAGCTACATGAGGAAAGAAACAAGTCTGAGTTTGGAGATAAGCTGGTGCATGATGGGAAGGTGGTAACAGCAAGACATTCATTAGTCTGTATGATGGAGTTGCCAACGATTACCTGACAGTAACCTCCATTGCAAAGAATCTGAAGTGTACTTTTATCTGTACAGTATGATACAATCCCGTCTTTGACAGTTGCGAAAGAGTCAAGAGCCCATAAACGGCGTAATTACGCCATTTATGAGCTCTTGTTTCTTTTGAATTCTAGCAATATTTCTACTTTCTCGTTGCTGTTAAAATCTTTTTATTTCTCTTTGAGATACAATCTCGTAATCCGTTCTAAAACCAAATGTGTCGTGGAGTTTGTCTGTAAGGTCGGTTCGTGTATACTCAGGGATATAGCCTTCACTGGGAGCCATCAGCATGTTCATTTCTTTCAGCGTTCTTATAATGCTTACAGTGGTATAACTCTCACCTAACTTCTTCTCCAGAATACGATAAAGAATCAGGGCGGTGAAGCTAGGGTAATGAAATGTGCCGTGATTCGATCTTTTCTACTGAGGTATACCGGTCTGGCTTTGAAATTCACTCTTCATAATCAGGAAACATTCTTCAATCTGCCATCGCTTTTTGATTAATACTTATAATCGTTGCCACATCATCTTCCAGGTTTGTGCATACGGCATAGAAACCGTCATAATGTTCCTCTTCTGTGGCAACATCTTCATCTATCGAAGGGATCATTTTATCTGCAATCTCGCCATCAGAAGTACAGTGATTCTGACTTATAAAACGCTTGGAATTGTTCGGACGTTTTTCTGATGTCCTTCAGAAAGAGGTAGCCTACGTTTACGCTACGGCAGTTTTCTTTCTTAATCAAGGTCGAAGAGGAGTACTTAAGGATAATGTCTTTTTTTGAAGCTTTTTCTTCTGCGGAGCGTTTGGCGCGTACTGCTTTTGCCCACTCCAGCGGAGTAAGCTTCCGCAAACCTTCAGAAGTTCATCTTCCGAACCAATCTTCTCTATCGTCTTTGTAGTGGATTTACCATCTATCCAAACTGATTTACTCAGGTAATAGATGGTCTGATTTTTCCATTTTGATACAGATACTTTCATGACGCAGCCCCTCCATGCGCCCGTTATACCACATATAGCTGAATATAGCCGGTGTATATTTGATAAAATTTGACAAAAAATACAGGTTTTTCAAGGCCTGAGGAGATTTTTGGAACTATTTAACTGTCAAACTACCGTTTCTAGCGCCGATTAAAAAATCAGTTGGAATGTCAAGGGTGCTTAGCTCAGCTGAGCTTTCAATTCGAGCGGAATTTATATGGGTATAGTATGGGCATTTGTATGACACTTAGTGTTATTATTGAAGAGATTTTCTTTAAAGTGAAACAAAAATAGAAGAGAATTTTTGTGTAAACTAGATTGCTAAGAAACGATAGGATACTTGGATAAGCTCATTGCAGAATTTAATCAATATTTAGCGTTTGATAAAGTGGGAAGTTGCTTTCTATGTGCGGGGTATTAAGAAATCTTTGCGCAGGGCTTAGCTCTGCACGAAAAAGACGGTCGCGAGGCTTCCGTAAGGAGCTGCGACTCTAGCAACGAAGGCGGGCGCATGTTTGAGCCCGAAGGGCGAGTTTGCGCAGGAGCCTGAGTGAAAAAAGCGAGTGCTGAGTAGGGAAAACGTAGTGTGTCTTTGAGGCAGAGCCTAAAACCCGAAGCAAGACATTCATTAGTCTGATGGAGTTGCCAGCGATTCCTTGACAGTAACGTTTGACAGCCCTTTTCTTTTTGTTTATAGTCTGATGAGATTATGAAGAGACAGTCTCTTCAGAAAGAGGACAAAATGTTTGAGAATTTAGAAGAAGTAAAGAAGCATTATGAGGAAATCATGGAGAATCTCACGATTCCCTGAGGTGGTTTCCGATATCAACCAATATAAGAAGCTGATTTTTAGAGCAGAGCAATCTGGAGCCCATTTACAAGGCATATACTGCTTTTCGGAAGGCGGAGGAGAGCGAGAAGGATGCCCTTTTTCATTTTGGATAATGAAAAGGATAAGGACTTAATCGAGATGGCGAAGGGAAGAGCTTTCACGGCAAAGGAAGATCAGGAGCGCCTTACGAAGGAAATTCAGCTTTTATTACTTCCGAAGGATGAAAAATGACGACAAGAACATCGTGATGGAAATCCGCGGCGGAGCCGGCGGAGAAGAGGCGGCTCTTTTTGCAGGCTCTTTATACAGGATGTATACCAGCTATGCGGAAAAAAGAGGCTGGAAGACGGAACTTGTTTCCTTCAATGAAACGGGACTTGGCGGACTAAAGGAAGTGGTATTTATCGTAAATGGACAGGGGGCGTATTCGAGACTGAAATATGAGTCCGGCGTACATCGCGTACAGAGAGTTCCGGAAACGGAGAGTGGCGGAAGAATTCATACCTCGACTGCGACGGTTGCCGTAATGCCGGAGGTGGAAGATGTAGAGGTGGAAATCAATCCTGCCGATGTGAAGATGGAGGTTTTCCGTTCTTCAGGAGCCGGTGGACAGCACATCAATAAAACCTCATCTGCAGTGCGCCTAATCCATGTTCCGACCGGAATGGTTGCGGAGTGTCAGGAAGAGCGTTCTCAGGTACAAAACAGAGAAAAAAGGCAATGCGTCTTCTTCGAGCAAGACTCTATGAGATTGAACTGGAGAAGCGGCAGAAGGAAAAATGCGGAGGAAAAAGCGTTCGCGACTCGGGACCGAGACCGTTCGGAGAAGATTCGTACCTACAATTTCCCGCAGGGAAAGAGTAACGGATCACCGCATTGCTTTACTCTTTACAATATTGATGCTGTTTTGGGCGGAGACCTGGATCTTATTATTGATCCTTTGATTACCGAAGATCAGGCGGAGAAGCTGGCCAGATTGGAAGAGAATCCGTAAATTTGCGGGAAATAGCTTTAGTCAGAGGAGAATCCGTAACTTTGCAAAAATCGCTTTGCTCTGAAGAAAAATCCGTAAATTGGCAAGAAAGCCTTACGAAAGTATGGAGATTCCTGAGAAAGTCTTGCAAGGCACAAAATAAAGAATAGAATGGGAACTGTTGTTTTGAACAGATTTGGCTAACAGAGTAGAGCGAATGCAAAACGAGGTATCGCACGCTTTGCGCACGATACTCGTTATGAATCAAAAAGTAGAGGAAAATGGAGAATTTCAATACGGAAAAAGCAAAGCAGGAAGAGAGGCAGAAGGGAGGGACGAGTATCCTTCCTTTCTTTCTTATTTTTATTTTTATTTTGGGGATTGCCGGTTTCGGCGGATACTATTATGTGAAAAATATATGCCGACCAAGGAACGGGCCGATTTAAACAGTTATTTTTCCGTTTCCGGTGATAATGTCGAGCTGTACCTGAATCATGAAAAAGTGAAGGACGGGGAGCGACTTACCATAGGACGGATGCGGGACGGAGAAGTATATTTGCCCTTACGGCTTTTGTCGTGCGGAATTTGAATATTCGCTTTTATTATGATGATGTGGAAAAGAACCTTCGTTATGCGCTTCCGGAAGAACTCCTGCTTTTTGCGGACGGAGAAAAGGGGGAAAAGCGGAAAAGCTGATTTCTTTACGGACGGGAAAAAAGCATTTTCATAAGCCTGTCCTTAATTGAAAAACATACCGCGCTTTTAAGCCGAAGCTATACCGATTCAGAACATAAGCGTGTCTTTTTGGAAAATGAATTTACACCCGCTACCGTAGCGAGTCTCAAGAAAAAAGAGGCAGTTCGTTTGCAGGGGGGAGTAAAGAGCCCGATTCTTACGGATTTGGAGGAGGGGGCCAAAGTCATTATCCTGGAAAAATGGAGAAGTGGTCCAAGGTGGAAACGGAGGACGGCTTTTATCGGCTATCTTCGAAACAGCCGTTTAGATAAAGAAACAAGCGAAGAGCGAAGTAGTGGCTTTAAGGCTCCGGAATACAGTCATAAAAATCTGGGAGAGGGGGTAAAGCCGGTGCTGGCTTTCCACCAGATTAGCAATGTTGAGTCAAACAAGGGCTTGCAATCTTTACTCATGAATGCGACAGGAGTGAATATTCTCGCACCGACCTGGTATGCGATAAAGGATAATGAGGGAAATCTAAATTCCTACAGTGATGCGGCTTATGTTGCGCTTTCCCATAGTACGGGAAGAAAGGTATTTGCCACATTAAACAACTTTGACGCCGGAAAAATTGACTTAAAGAGTCTTCTTTCCAGCGGAACAAAGCGTAGCAAACTGATTGAAGCATTGATTAAGGATATGCAGGAAAAAGGCATAGACGGCATCAATGTGGATATTGAGCTGCTTCCGGAAAAAGCGGCAAGAGATTACCTTGAATTTATGAGGGAAGCTTTCCATTGCCTGCCGAAAGAACGGTTTGTACTTAAGTGTGGACTGTTATGTTCCTTTTAACTATAACGCCTATTACAATATTCAGGAGCTGGGAACGATTTGCGACTATGTTGTCATCATGTGTTATGACGAGCACTATGCCGGATCGGAAGAGGCTGGGTCAGTTTCCTCTCTTTCCTATGTGAGCCGTGGAATCGAGGAAACGGTGGCTGTCATGGATAAGGACAGAATTATCATTGCTCTCCCCTTCTACACCAGAGTCTGGATTACGGATCAGTCCGGAAAAATTGCGCTCCGAAGCGCTTTCCATTAAAGGCGGCAGCGCATGGATTCAGGAGAAAAATGTTTCCCTCGAATGGCTTAGCGACATAGGGCAGAACTATGGCAGCATTCAGGACGGAAACGAGAAGAAAGAAATCTGGATGGAAGATGAGAAGTCGATGAAGGAGAAGATGAAGCTCCTTAAGGAAAATGGCATTCAGGGCGTTGCGGCATGGAAGCTCGGACAGGAGCCGGAGGGATTTTTGGTCTATCCTTACAGGAGAATAGGATTAAAGGGATTCTCTACATCCTTTCCTCTAAAGGCGCTCTCGCTCGATTCCGAGCTAGCGGTACTAAACTCACACTTCGTTTCACTTGTGTTCGTTAGTGCCGAGCTCTCCATACGCTTTATCGGAAAGGGATGTAAAGGAATCCCATGTTGTAGCTATGCTCTCTGTAAGGATACGCAAAATCGGAGAGAGGGTGTCTTCCTCAAGCGATAAAGGCAGAAGAAAGCAATAAAAAGCGATAAAAGCAATAAGAGAAATAAGATAGAAAAAGTAAGATAGAAAAATAGAAAAAGAAATTAAAGTGAAAAAAAGAGACAAGAGTAATGAAAAACAAGGATATTTTCGAAAAAGGATATTGAGGAAGCGGCGCAGATTTTGAAGGCAGGCGGACTGGTGGCTTTTTCCGACGGAGACGGTTTACGGCCTCGGGGAAAACGGACTCGATAAGGAGGCGGCACGGAAAATCTATGCGGCAAAGGGGCGTCCCTCGGATAACCCTTTTAATTCTTCATGTTTCGAAAATGGAAGAAGTTTATCCCCTTGTGGAAAGCGTTCCGGAAAAGGCAAAGCGCCTGATGGAGAGTTTTTGGCCGGGGCCGCTCACGCTCATTTTACAAAAAATCGAAAATCGTTCCTTGAAGCATAGGGGTTTAGATACGGTGGCAATCCGTTGCCCGGACAATGCGTTAACTTTGGAGTTGATAGAAAGGGCGGGTCTTCCTGTAGCGGGGCCATCCGCGAACCTTTCAGGGAAGTCCGAGTCCGACGGAGGCCTCTCCCATGTCTATCATGATCTTTCCGGGCGAATCGAGGGGATTCTCGATGACGGGGCGGTCGGAATCGGCGTGGAGTCCACCATTTTGGATATGAGTACGGATAGGCCTACCCTATTAAGACCGGGCGCAATCACGTTAGAAGACCTCACGGGAGGTTCTGGGAGAGAGCCGGAGATTGATCCGACTCTGCTCGGAAAAAGATGGAAGACGGTTTTTATTCCGAAAGCGCCGGGAATGAAGTATCGCCATTATGCATAAAGGCGGAAATGATTCTATTCTGCTCTTTGGAGGAAAAAGAATCGGAAGAAAAGGAATCGAAGAAAAGGAATTGGAAGATAAGACTTCGGAGAAAAAGAGATCTGAAGACAGGATTTCGGAGGGAAAAAGAATCCGAATACAAGGTTTCGAGAAAAGAATAGCGGAGTACCTTGAAGAGGAAGGCAGGGATTTCCACGGGAGAAAAATAGCTGTTTTTGCGCGGAAGAAACAAAGCATTTCTATCAGGAAATGGCGGAGAAAGAGGGAATAGTCTTGAAAGTTTTGGGAAGGCGGGATGAGCCCTTGTCCATGACCCACAACTTATTCCGTATTCTTCGGGAATGTGACGAGGAGGGATTGAACTCATTCTTTCAGGCTATTCGGAAAAAGGGATAGGGTTTTGCTCTGATGAATCGCATGAAAAAGGGCTCGCCACAAAAATTATTTTGATTAAATAGGCAAAAAGATTAAAAAGCTTGAAAATTTGTGATATATGTAAAAATCAATACTATCTTCAAAAACTTTTTATAGGACATTTTCTATAGAAACTGCCGATATAGAGGAGTAGAATAGAAAAGAATGTAGATTGGCGACCTACAGAAAGAGGTGCCTATGAAAATAGAGAAGGAGGAGAGAAACATTCATTTGAAGGATCAGATGATGTTTTCGGAGCTTTTAGACAGACTGGAAGAAAGAAATCAATTGAATATAGACGGTGACGGAAGAGTAGGGCGACTGAGGATTTGGGCGGCCTCTTTTCTGACTTGCAGGAGGAAATTGAGCTCTGCGATGAAGCCGGACCGGAAAAGCGAAGCCTGAGCTTCGATTCAAGTTCTTTACCGAAAGAGGGAGAACTTTTGATAGAAGGAGAGCGGCTTTGTCTTCTTGGTATCTCCGAAAAAAAGACCACAGGGGTATTTGGAGGTAGAGTATGATTCCTCCTTTATTAAAGAGGCCTTTACGGATGAAAGCTTTTTGGATAAGATCTGGGATAGTTTTTTTATGAAGAACAGAGCGTATTACAGTATTTTCAATCTGAATTCCGTATTTCTCGGATATTGCGGAATCAGAAACCTGCAAGCTAAGCCTTGGGAGCTTTGCATTGCTTTGAAGAGGCAGTATCAGGGACACGGTATCGGGCCGGAAAGTTTGTCTTCTTATGAAAGCATTAAAGAGACGGACGGGGAACGTGTGTTTCGCGGACGAGTAGATGCGGACAATGAGGCTTCTATCAGTATGATGCGGAAAAATAGGAGCCAAGGCGCACGGCATCAGCGAGGTATTTCTTCACGGAGAGAGACTTGCCGCCTACGAAAAAGAATAAATACTTGGTGGACGACCGTTTAAAGGAGCTTGCCAAGGAATTTAAGGTGAAACCGCAGGAACTGATAGGACATGCGCTTGATTTTTGGATAGAACTTCCGGAATAAAAAGAGAAGATCTAGGGGGCTGTAAAAAAATCAAAATGGTTTTTGATTTTTCAGCCCTTTTTATGATTATCAGTTTATGAAAAACGCTATTGGAGAGTATAGAGTAAAGATTTTATCAGTGGATCAAGAAATAAAGTAGAGTAATTCCTATTGGTGATTATGCGGTTCGTGTTTATATGCTATACTTGAGTCAGTTAATTTTTCCAAAGGAGGACAATGAAATGGAACAGGAAAAAGAGAATTGCCGTGATGGCCATCATCGTGGAAAACCGGGATTCCGTAGAAGAGCTGAATACACTGCTTCATGAATACGGAAATTATATTGTGGGGAGAATGGGCTTTACCCTATGAGAAGAAAAAAACCCTGCATATTGTATCGATTGCTCTGGATGCACCGAATGATACGATTTCCGCACTTGCCGGAAAGATTGGCAATATTTCCGGTATCAGCGTAAAAACAGCCTATGCCAGCGTGTAGAAAAAACTTTTCCCCGAAGCTTTTTCCGTCTGAAAGCGAGGTCGGATATTTTCCTTATTTCGAAGAAAAAGACAAAACGAGTTCCGAACTCCTGTGCCTTCTTTCCGAAAAAGCATCATTTAAGCCTATCCTCTTTTTGAGAGGATTCTTCGGGAGCGAACGGAGGCAGACGAAGAACTTGCGCATCAACTCGCAAGAGAATGTACGGAGAAGTACTACGGGCGGGGCGTTTATACAAGAGGGCTCATCGAATTTACAAACTATTGCAAGAACAATTGCCACTACTGCGGAATACAGCGGGGCAATAAGGAAGTGGAGCGCTATAGGCTTAGCAAGGAAGAGATTCTTTCCTGCTGTGAGGAAGGCTATCGCCTCGGATTTCGCACTTTTGTTCTGCAAGGTGGGGAAGATCCCTATTTTACGGATGAGAAGATCGTTGAGATTGTGCAGGCCATAAAGAAAGCATTTCCGGATTGTGCCGTAACCCTTTCCATAGGAGAGAAGTCTCGAGCATCTTACGAAAAGTATTTTCTCGCGGGAGCCGACCGCTATCTCCTTCGCCATGAGACGGCGGACAAAGAACACTATCAGTACCTTCATCCGAAGGAGCTGAGCTGGGGAGCACAGGATGCGTTGTCTTAAGGATTTAAAGGAAATCGGTTTTCAGGTGGGTTGCGGTTTTATGGTGGGTTCTCCGCATCAGACCGCGAAGACTCTGGCGAAAGACCTGCTATTTTATTCAGGAATTTCAGCCGGATATGTGCAGCATCGGCCCGTTTATTCCGCAGACGACGCGACAGTCTTTGCGAAGGAGACGGCGGGAACATTGCAAGATACCCTGTTTCTCTTATCGCTTCTTCGCCTGATTCACCCGAATATGCTGATTCCGGCGACGACCGCACTGGGAACCATCGATAAACGGGGACGGGAACTGGGCATCCTCTCCGGAGCGAGATGTTCTTATGCCGAATCTTTCGCCGACAGCGGTCAGAAAGAAATATCTCCTCTATGACAACAAGATCTGTACCGGAGATGAGTCTGCACAGTGCAGAGCCTGTCTTTCGAGAAGGATGGAATCCATCGGAGCCCATCTTCTTGTGGATCGGGGAGACGTCAAGAAAATTACATATTGATCTAAATAGTACGGTATCCGTACTGTATCTGAACGGAATGTATCCTGATTTTGTAATGGCTGAAAAGAGGCCTTTTGCGGAATCGGTACTCAGACCGAAAGAAGGAGGAATTATGACTTACAATCCAAAATCATTAGAAGCAGAAGAATTCATTTCCACGAGGAAATTCTGGAAACGCTCCGTTTTGCGGATGAGAAGAAAAACGATCGGGCGTATATCGAATCCCTATTAGAAAAAGCCAAACCGAAATATAAGCCGGACGGAAGTCTGGACTGTGCCGGATTAAATCACAGAGAGGCGTCCGTGCTTTTAGCGTGTGAGATTCCCGATTTGAATCAAAAGATGATTTCCCTCGCAGAGGAAATCAAGAAGGCCTTTTATGGCAACCGAATCGTACTTTTTGCCCCTCTCTACCTCTCGAATTACTGTGTAAACGGCTGCACGTACTGTCCTTATCATGCGAAGAACAAGACGATTGGAAGAAGGAAGCTGACGCAGGAAGAAATCAAAAAAGAGGTTATCGCTTTGCAGGACATGGGGCATAAGAGACTTGCGCTTGAGGCCGGAGAAGACCCGATTAACAATCCGATAGAGTATATTTTGGAGAGTATCAAGACCATTTACAGCATTCATCATAAAAATGGAGATATTCGCAGAGTCAATGTCAATATTGCGGCGACCACAGTGGAAAATTATCGGAAGTTAAAAGAGGCAGGAATCGGAACCTATATTCTTTTCCAGGAAACCTATCATAAAGAGGGGTATGAGGCTTTACATCCGACCGGACCGAAGCACAACTATAAGTATCATACGGAAGCGATGGACAGGGCGATGGAAGGGGGAATCGATGATGTGGGAATCGGTGTTCTCTTCGGACTGGATAAGTATCGTTATGAGTTCGCAGGACTTCTGATGCACGCGGAGCACCTGGAAGCCGTGCACGGCGTGGGCCCGCACACCATATCCGTACCGAGACTGAAAAAGGCCGATGACATCGATCCGACCCAGTTTGACAACGGAATTGATGATGAAATCTTTGCGAAAATCATTGCCTGCATTCGCATTGCCGTACCCTATACCGGGAATGATTATCTCGACCAGAGAGTCGGAAGAAGTGCGGAGAAAGCGCTCGCCATGGGGATTTCCCAGATTTCCGGTGCGTCCAGAACTTCCGTCGGCGGATACACGGACAAAAGAAAGACCGCATGATACGGAGCAGTTTGACGTTTCCGACCAGAGAACTCTCGATGAAGTGGTGAAATGGCTTATGGACCTCGGCTATATCCCGTCTTTCTGTACCGCTTGCTACAGAGAAGGGAGAACCGGCGACCGCTTTATGTCCCTTTGCAAGTCCGGACAGATTCAGAACTGCTGTCATCCGAACGCTTTAATGACTTTGGCGGAGTACCTGACCGACTATGCAAGCCCCGAAACCAGAAAAATGCGGAGAAGAGCTTATTGAGGAGGAATTGAGACGATTCCGAACGCAAACCGAAGCAGAATTGCAGGGGAGCATATCGAGAGTATCTATCAGTCCAATAAGCGGGATTTTTACTTCTAACTTTGCTCTATAACAGAACAAGAAGAAGGATGTATCTTATATTTTACGGCTATCGTACGGAAGGACACGCTCTCGCTAACCTCGTCACGTAGGGGTTCTAAGTTTTTACAATACCAAAAACAAAGAACCCACGGGCTCAGATTGTCCTCCGTAGCGATAGCCGAAAAATAAAGATAAGCACAGTTTTTTTGCTAAGGGAGGAACCATGAGCTTACAGGACACACCGCAAAGTGAGCGTGTTCATATCAGCTTCTTCGGGAGAAGAAATGCAGGAAAAATCGAGTCTTATAAATGCCATTGCGGGGCAGCCCGGTTTCCCTCGTTTCGGATATCCTCGGAACGACGACAGATCCGGTCAGAAAAATCTATGGAAATCCTGCCTCTCGGGCCGGTGCTTCTCATTGACACTCCGGGGAATCGATGATGAGGGGCAGTCTTGGAGAGATGCGTGTTTCCCGCAGTAAAGAGGTGATTCGCGAGACGGATATCGCGTCGCTTGTTTTGTCTGCGAAGGTTTTTAGAGGAAAGTGCCGAGGCTTTTACATTCGGAACTATGTTTTCTTCCGAAGCGGGAACAGCTCCTTTTGGAAGTCTTTCAAGAGGAACATATCCCTGTGATGCTGATTTTAAGCCAGCTGGACAGATTATCCGATACCGAAAAAGAAGAGCTGAAAAAGCACGGGAAGTCTTGGAACAGAAAAAGCGAGAGTACGGCATCCAAAGTATTCAGCTTTCCTTCGGTCTTTCTTCGAAGAAAGCGCAGATTTTTTTCCGGAAGTGAAGTCATTAAAAATGCCTTAGCGGAGCCGCCTGAAGACGGAAGGAAGAAGGCTTTTTCGGGCCTTTTAGAAGAGGGAGACTATGTTGTTCTCGTGACACCGATTGACGAATCGGCACCGAAGGGAAGGCTTATTTTACCGCAGACAGATGGCGATTCGAGATATTCTTGACTATCATGCTATCCCCATTGTTACGCAAGTAGAGGAATTAAAGGCAGTCATGGAAAGTCTCGGGAAAAAGTAAAGCTTGTAGTAACGGATTCGCAGGCCTTTAAGGAGGTGGAGAAGATTTTAGAGAAAGATGTTCCGCTTACCTCCTTTTCTATCCTTATGGCAAGGTACAAGGGCTTTTTGTCTTATGCCTTACAAAGGCTGTGCGATTTTTGGATTCCTTGGAGGACGGAGATAAGATTTATATCGCTGAGGGCTGCACGCACCACAGACAGTGTGGAGACATCGGTACGGTGAAACTCCCTAAGATGCTGGAAAAGTATAGCGGAAAGAAGCTAAGCTTTGTTTTTACGGAGGGAAAGGGCTTTCTTCCGGAAGAAAAAGCGGAAAGAACTGAAGCTTATGATTCACTGCGGTGCTTGTATGCTCAGCGAAAGAGAAGTACAATCCAGATATCAGGGATTTTTCTGCATAAAGGGAATTCCTATCTGTAATTATGGTCTTGCTATGGCAAAAATGACGGGAATCTTGGAACGCTCGGTTAGTATGCTCCCGGGAGCTGTGATTTCGGTACTATTTTGCTGTAGAGAGACGAATGAGAACGCAAAAATAGTAAAGAGGACGGGGTGAAATGGGGGAAATGCCGGGATAGTTTTGTCCTGTTTTTTTCGAAAAGGAAGGGGTTTATATGGTGCGTTTAATACATACGGCGGATTTACATTTGGATTCGGCATTCTCTTCCCGCTTTTCCAAAGAAGAGGCGGAGGGAAAGGAGAAGGAATCTGTTAATTGCCTGGAATAAACTTCTTCAATACGGTATCGAAAGGAAGGTGCAGGCCATCCTTATTTCCGGGGACTTGTTTGACAGTCCTGTAGTTTCCCGTTCTACTATGGAGATTTTCCTTTCTTCCATAAGGAAGAATCCGGAGATTTCCTTCTTTTTATTTGAGGGGAAATCACGATACAAAAAATACCTTTCGCTTCCGGGATGATCTTCCGAAGAACCTCTTTTTATTTTCCAAAGAGGGGAAGAAGTACCGCCTAAAGGAAAAGCTGGTACTCCTTGGACAGGAGTTTTACGGAACGGAAAAGTCTCGCTTGAACTTCCGGAAGAGCCGGAAGAGTTGGTAGAGGAAGAGCTTTTTCGCCATCGAGTGCCAAGGATGCGGTGCAGAGTATATGGAATCTGAAAGAAGAGGATTGTAATATTCTGATGTTGCATGGGGCGCTTAGAGAAGGTGGACCTGAAGTCCAAAATGAGCAGGGAATTTCATTAAAGCAGCTTTCCCGGTATCCGATTCACTATCTGGCTTTAGGTCATATTCATAAGAGAGAAGAAGGAAAATGCGGCTCTCTTTACTATATTTATCCGGGCTGTCTTCAGGGCAGGGGCTTTTGATGAGGAGGGAGAGAAGGGCTTCTATTATTTGGAAATAGAAGAGGAAACGAAGGAAATCAAGGCGGAGTTTGTTCCCTTAAAAGAAGGAGAGTTTCGTATTATTCCGCTTTTTCTTAGCGAAGAAGACGGTACGCTGGATGCGGAGGAGAAAATCAGGAAAGCCTTAAAAAGAGGGGGCGGAAGCGAAGGACAGCGTAAGAATTATTTTAAAGGGAGAAAAGAGAGCGGAGGAAGAAAGGAATCTGCGCTATCTGGAAAAAGCAGCTGGAGGAAGAATACGCCTATATTGAGATTAAAGAGGAAACAAAGCTTAAGCTTCGAAAAGAAGAGTTTATTCATGAGAAGGGTCTTAAGGGAGAATTTCTTAGAATGGTCTGTGAGAGTGAGAGTTTAAGCGAGGAAGAAAAAGAGAAGCTGATGATTCTGGGAATAGGGCTTTTTACAGGGAGAAGAATTATGATAATCGAGTCATGCTATATTGCACAATTTGGAAAAGTGGAAAGAAAAGAGCTTTTCCTTTTCGGATTCCCTGAATTCTTTTCTTTGGGAAAATGGCGAAGGGAAGACCACTTTGATGCACTTCTTCCATATCATGTTTTACGGACTTTCCGGGGAGAGAAAGCAGGAGGTTTCCGAAAATGACAGAAAGCATTATATGCCTTTTCAGGGAGGAAGCTTTGGGGAAACATTCATTTTCAGGAAAAATGGGAAAAAGTACATTCTGAAAGAAGCTTCGACCTTAGAAAGGCAGAGGACAGCTTTCGCCTTCTTACGGAGCAGGGAAAGGAAAAGTCATGATTTTTTCGGAAAAAATATAGGGGAAGAGATTTTTCCCTTGATTCGGAAGCCTTTCAGAGAGTTTGTATGATTAGCCATGAGGATCTCTCCTTTCACTTTAATTCCGCGGTACATGCGAAGCTGGGAAATGTCTCCGGAGATGAGGAAGACATGAAGAAGTTTCAAAAGGTACAGGATACTTTAAAGGATGCTATCAATGCGCTTTCTCCGAATCGGCGGACGGGAGCCATTTTTCAAGAAAAAGATTGGAAGAGGAAAGCCTTATGGCAGGGGCTTTCAGGAAAGAAAAAAAGAAGAAGAAAAATGTACTCAGGCTGGAGGACGAAGTGCTCCGGCTGAAGGAGGAAGAAAGAAAGATAGAGGAAAGAGAAAAAGAACAGGAAAAAGCGGTTCGAGAGGGGATTTTAGAGAAAGAAGCTTTGGGAAAAAAGGTCGAGTACCGAAAGCTTTTTGGAGGAGCTGGAGAAGGCCCGCACCCGATATGATAATGCACTGCGGTGGTATTATCAGGAGCGCTTCAATGCTTTTAAGTTCTTCCGAGAGACAGGCTTTGGAAGGAAGAAATTCCGGAGCTAAAGAGAAAAGATAGCCTCTCTTAAAGAAGAGGCGAAGAAACCCGAATTGACATTTCCAGAGGAGAAGGAGATAGGGCAGAAGAGAAATCCGCTTCCTCTTTTTCTGCTTATTTTTTTGTCTTTTTGCTTTTTGCTTTTTATTTATTCTAAAAAATCAGCGGACTTTCGATTCCTGTTCCGGGAAGCCTGTCTCTACTGATTGCCCTTCTTCTAAGCTGTATTTCTTTTGCCGTTTTTACGGAGAAAAGGAAAAGAGGAAGTCGGAACTCGGGAAAAACAGGGAGAGGAAGAAAGGAGAAAGAAGGAAGAGGCTTTAAAAATGGCTTCTTTGGAGGAACTTCTTCTGCGTTCTCATAAGCTCGAAGAAATGGGCACTTTAGAAGGGGAGGTAGAGGAGAGAAAGACGGCGCTCGACCGCTTCCTTTCTAAAGAGGGAGAACCGGATATAAAGGGCGAGGAAGAAAAAGCCCTTTTCCCTGGAGGAAAGACAGAAGAAGCTGGAGGAAATTCGAGAGGAAGGAGAAGTGCTGAGAGACAGGATAAGGGAAAAAGCGTGAGGAAAGGGAAGAAAGAGCGGAGACATTCATGGCGCTTACCGAGCAGGAAAGGAGACTCGCCTCTGTGAGAGAGGAAAGAGTCGCCATGGAAGAGCGCATCCACATTTTACAGCTTTGTAAGGATTATATGGAGAAAGCGAAGGAAGCTTTTTTCCGCCCAATACAGTGCTCCCATTTTTAAAAGGCCTTTTGGGAAATATTTTAAGGAATTAAGCGGACTGGAGATGCAATTTGTCATGACGGATGACTTGGAATTGGAGTTTTTTTAGAGGAGGAATCAGAAGACCTACAGCTTATCTTAGTGAGGGTTTGCAGGATCTTTGCCGGCTTTTCCTAAAGCTTGCGATTTTTGATGCTATGTTCCCGGAGAAAAACGGCGTGCTTTTTCCTGGACGATCCCTTCTGCCACTTTGATGATGAGAAGGGAAAAAGGTCTGGAGCTTCTTAGGAAGCTCGCAGAGGATAGACAGATTCTGTACTTCAGCTGTTCTCTTTGTGCGTGCTGTTTAATTAGGCGAAGGTTTAGCACTTTGTTCCGCTTCTTATGGAAAGGAAGAAGTATAGCACTATATAGAGGAAGAAAGACTGTGAAATGACTTCACGGTCTTTTTTTATGCTTAACATCTGCTTATCTTCTCTAAAAACAAGTGGATAAAAAAATACAAGATGGGACTTATACATTAAAAAAATAAAACCGATATACATTTATGGTAAGATGTTTTTAATAAAAGACATCCCTGGATAACAGCGGAAGATGGGGAACGCCCGTGGGACTAGTGTATATCCGGCAAAAAGAGTTCAGCACTCTATGCCTGAACCGAGAGCGCCGAAGGAGTTCCTGCCTGTGGTGAATTTCCCTTCTTTGCGCTTTTTACTTCTCTGTTTTATAAAAAGAGACAGCGAAGCTTTGCTTTGAAATGAAGCAGGAAAGAAGTGAGGGAAAGTTATGGAAAGAAAAAAATGAAAAATGGCTGTCCTTTTTGGCGGCTACGGCAATGGTCTTTGCTATGGCATCGACCGGCTTTGCGAGGAGATTTGATAAGGATCATCCGAACTTGAGTGATTTGGGAGGAACTACGGCTCCGAATGTAGGAGCGACAGCAGGCCAGGACATCCTGTCAAACACGGTTTCCTTTTAACAAGGTGATTTTAGTGGAAGGGGCAGGGACGGAAGCGGTAGATGAGCCGAATGTAAGCTTGAAGTACACTATTCGTCCGGCAAAAGAGACCGGAGAAGATAAGATAAATGAGGGTAGATCCCGGATGTAACAGCTAGTTATAAAAACGGTACAACATCCATTTCAGATGGAACGAATACCGTTCTCGTTTATCCCGGTACAAAGGAGCAAATCGGAGCTGCACAGAGGACAAACAACGGTGGAAAAACGGTGGAATTTAAATCAGGAGACACCGAGTTAAACGGCCTGAGCATTTCCGCAGACAGAAGCAAACGAGACCTTTAAGAAGACGGTAAGCTTTTACCTTCGTGGAAGCCGCATTTACAAAGCCCGGAGTTTATCGCTTCGTTATTAAAGAGGATAAAACAGACGGCGCGAATAAAGATGAGGTGGAGGACACAGCCGGACTGGAAGCGGATCATACAAATCCCACAAAGTCCCAAGAAAGAAGCTCCTTATCAGGCAGAGCGCTTTCTCGATGTCTACGTAAAAGAGGTAGTTAGCGGAGCAACAAAGAGCTACAAAATCTACGGCTATGTTATGCACAGCGGAGACACGGAAAAAGGAAAGTAATAAAAAAAGGAAACCACTGGACTAAGCACAAGAACTCCGGCTATGACGGAGGCGAGTTAAAGAGAACCGGCAATGATACTCGCAGGGCTATACCAAGTATGAGCCGAGAAAACTGAAGGTAAGAAAGAGAATTTCAGGATTAGTTCCGAAGGATACCAAGTTCGGCTTTGAAATCCAACTCTTACACGGTGCAACAGAAACAACTGTGGGAAATGATATAAAGACCATGCAGATTAAGGCAAAGTTCACTCCCACTCCCGGAACATATGAGGTTATGACAATTGAAGCTTTTCATGCCAGAACTCTCGAACTTAAGGACGGAGATGCGGTTGAGGTATTCGGCCTTCCGAAAGGCTCCAAGGTAAAGGTAAGAGAGCAGAACAAGAACTTTGTCGGAGCTGTTACTTCCGACAGCTGGGTTTATACCGCCATTGATTTTGCGGACGGAAATAAGGAGCCGGAGGCAACGGGAAAAGGACATAAAGTTTTAAAGCCTGTATCTGCAGGAGCGGTAAATGATACCTATTCGGACTTTGTAGAAAGAACCCTTGCAAAAGATGTCGGTGTGGATTACCACAACCATGTGGACGAGATTACACCGACCGGCGTAGTGCTTACGGTAGTTCCTTACGCTATGATGGTTCTTGTGGCAGTAAGCATGGGCTTTATGTTCCTGACGAAGAGAAAGGAAGAGTAGTGAAGGGAGCGTAAGATGAAGCTTGGTGTGATTGCCGCGAAAGTCGGAGATAAGATCATCGTCATCTTCGCGGTAATACTCATGATTCTTCTGATGAGCTACGGAAGCTTTTTCCCTCTGGTATACCTATATGACCATGCAGGAGGGCTTTCTGAACAATGAACTGATGGCACTAAAAGCCCTTCACAAAGGAGGACGAAACCCTGAATTTTCAGGATCTCCTTGTATTAAATGAGGATGTTCGGGCTTGGATCACGATAGACGATACCCATATTGACTACCCTATGGTACAGGGGGAGAGCGATATGGAGTATGTCAATAAGGATGTGATGGGGAACTTTGCTCTTTCCGGTTCCATTTTCATGAGCTACCGGAACAAGCCCGATTTTTCCGACCCCTATATTCTGACCTATGGACATCACATGGACAGTGGGGAGAATGTACGGAGACATTATGAAGTTCATTGATCCGGAGTACTTTTGAAGCACATCGGAGCGGAAGTCTGATATTACCGGACAAAACGCGGAAGCTGGAAATTTTTGCCTGCTATGAAGGAGATGCATATGATCCCTATATTTACAATGTTTCGGATAAAGAAGGAAATATGGGAGAGTTTTTGGACTACATTCAGGGAAAAATTCCCAGCAGTATAGAGAGATTAATATAAAGGATACGGACAGGATTATCAGCATGTCTACCTGCGTTTCCGCTTCCACCAATGGACGAATGGTGGTATTTGCCCGTATCAATCCATAGAAAGGGAGGAGGACGATGAGGCAAAGAAAACGATTGTTTAATATAGTCTTTTTCGTCCTGCTTTTTCCTTGGAAATGGGCCTTTTCTTTGCAAGCAAGAGAAAGAGAGTTCGGAAAATTGATTCCGGTCACGGTGGAAATCCCTTTCAGCCTGGAGCTAAGCGGTAGAAATGCGCCACAAAGCGATTTTTCGTATCTATATGGAACGCTCCGTGGAGAGCCCCAATGCGCCTTTGCCCGACCCGTATTATATAGATATACAATGCGGAGAGGGGAAGGAAAAAAGAAGTTTCACGAACATGGAGTTTTTGGAAACGGGAGTGTATCTCTATACAATCCGGCAGGAGCAAAAGAACTATGAGGGCTTTAGCTATGACAGCGCGGTATATGATATAGAGATACAGATTTTAAAGGCGGACCTGAATAAAGACGGAAATGTAGTAGAGCCTTATCTTTATGCAGTGGTACAGGGACAAAAAGAGGGAGAAGAGCAAAGAGCAAGTAAGATCAGTTTTGTCAATGAGTATCTCGGAAAAAGGGCAAAGGGTCTGGATAAGAAAAAGTAAAGAGAGGAAACTACCCCGCCTTAAAAAGTCGCGCATCTTCCGGACGGAGCGAGGTGCTTTCGGCGGAAAGGAATCCGATAGACAGGTTTAGCAAGGCTTTACCTAAAGCGTATTTGGCGGCAAAACGTTTTGCCAGAGGAGATGTTTGTAAAAAATCTGCTCTATGGACTTACTACTTTTTCTGACAACGGGTAGCCTTCTGTTTTGGTTTTTACCGATTAAGAAGACAAAGAGATGAAACAATGGAAAAAAATGAATGAGACTTTTTCCGCTTCCGGGTTCAAACGAATTCGTTTAAGAGAGAGGGAATCGGAAGAGTAAGAAAAACCGTTTTTCTGTCGGGTATGCTCGAAAGAGCGTAAGGGTGCCTGAAAGATGAGCGGTTTTTAAGTGAAAAGATAGATTTTAGCGTCTTATGCACTATAGCAAAGAGAGACTTTATCGTGTAAAAATAAGGAAATCGAAAGATGGTGTTTTTTTAAGGTATCATTGCTATACTAGAGAGGATTTACAAATGAATTTGGCACTGATTGTGAATCAGAGTAAAGAGGATGCGGAAAAGCTTTCAGCATATTATCCTGCAGAATCTTTCGGAGAGGAACATTCATCCCGGAATATTTTTAAATAAAGATTTTCAAAGGGAAGATTTTACGGATATAGATTGTATTATCACTTTGGGAGGCGACGGAACTATTCTTCATACGGCGGGAGTGCTTTCCGGCATGGAAGTACCGATTTTGGGGATTAATGCAGGGCATCTCGGCTATCTTACCGAAATTCGAAAAAGGCGAGAGATAGACAGTGCCTTAACAAGACTCCTCGCGGGAGATTATGTGGAGGACAGACGCTCTATGCTTCGAGGCAAAATTCTTCGTGACGGTAAGGAGATTTTTTTCAAGGCTTGCCTTGAATGAAATTCTGATTTCCCGTGTCAGAGGAGTCAGTATTCACCACTTTCAGGTTTATTGTGACGGAATGGAAATGGTTCGCTATTCCTCCGACGGCATTATTATTTCCACCCCACCGGTTCTACAGCGTATAATCTTTCTGCAGGAGGCCCTATTATCTCTCCGGAAGCAAAGGTTTATATTATGAATCCGATTTGTGCGCACAGCCTGAATGCCAGGGCGGTGGTGCTGGACAGCGGAAGAGTTCTGGAAATTCTTATGGAAAGGGGAGATCAGGTTCTGTCCTTTGACGGAGAAGAGCCGGTGGAGCTTTTTGCCGGAGATCGGGTGATTATTCAAAGGGCGGAGGAAGAAACCGTACTGGTAAAGTTTTCCAAGGAAAGCTTCCTGCACACTTTTACGCGAAAAAAATGTCCTTAGTGTAACTTGGGATGAATTAAAAGAAAGGGTTTCCATGAAGAAAGATCGCCAGGATAGAATTCTTTCTCTCATTAAGGAAGAGGATATAGAAACACAGGAGGGGCTGGCAAGAGCCCCTAAACATCGAAGGGTATCACGTGACGCAGGCCACAGTTTCGAGAGATATTAAGTCCTTGCAGCTTGGAAAAGTACAGAAGAACGGAAAGATGGTGTATCAGATTTTCCGTAAAGAGAGAGAAAAAAAGGATGTGGAGAAGCTGGTACAGATCATGCGGGCAGGCATTGTGTCTTTGAAGACGGCAGGAAACATCTTGGTGATTCATACGATTTCCGGTATGGCAAACGGTGTTGCAATGGCAATAGACCATTATCCTTTTCCGGAGATTGTAGGAAGTCTTGCCGGGGACGATACTCTTTTCTGTGCCATGGAAAGTCCGGAAAGTGTGGAACGATTGCGCTTTGCTTTGAAAGGAATCCTCGAAAAGGGGGAAGAGCATGCTTGAACGATTGATGGTAAAGGATTTAGCTCTGATTGAAAAATCGGAAATCGAGTTCGGCCCCGGTTTAAATATACTGACGGGAGAAACGGGAGCCGGGAAGTCCATACTCCTCGGCTCGATTCAACTTGCTTTGGGACAAAAAAAGCAAGTAAAGATATGATTCGGCACGGAAAGGAACAAGCCTTGATTGAGTTATCCTTCTCTGTAGATGAAAAAGAGGAGAAAAAAAGCTGAAGTCTTTGGAGGAGGATTTGGAGGCGGAAGAAGGAAGTCTCATTATTCGCAGGAAGATTTCAGAGAAAAAAACCGATATTCGCGTGAATGATTTGACACTCACTCTGGGAAAATTAAAGGAAATCAGCGGAGGCCTCTTGGATCTCCACGGTCAGCATGAGCATCACAGCCTCTTAAAAGAAGGGGCTCATTTGGCCATTTTGGACAGCTATATGGAGAGAAAGGGAGAAAAACCTTCTTTCTACAGTACAGCTAAGCTATGAAAAACTACCGGGAGAAAAAGAAGGCTCTTTTCAGCTTATTCTCTTCCGGAGGAAGAAAGACGGAGAGAACTGGATTTTTTTGAACTTTGAGATAGAAGAGCTGGAAAGTGCTGAACTAAAAATCGGGGAAGAAGAGAGCTTGTCGAAGGACTATGCTCTTTATGAAAATATGGACCGCTTAAAGTCGTTACTTTTTACAGGCGGAAGAGAGCCTTTCCGCTATGGATTTTCATACCGTGATAAAGAATCTTGAGGACGCGACAAATTATGATGATTCCCTGAAAAACAGCCTGGACAGTGCTTATGAGCTGGAAGCGGTGGGAGAGGACTGTTTAAGAGGAGTAGAGCATTACCTTAATCATGCCGAGGTGGATGAGGAAAAGTTTTTTTCTCCTTGGAGAGCGCTTAAACAGCATTCGGACAGTCATGATGAAGTATGGGGAACAGAAGAAAAGGCTTTGAAAGCTCTTTTCGGAGAAGGAAGAGAGACGATGCTTTTTAAACGACTATGAGGCGGAAAAAGAGAAGGCGGAAAAAGCGCTTTCTATGGCTTTGGAAGACTTGGAAAAAGAAGGCGGAGGAGCTGTCCGCGGAAAGACAGAAGGTCGGAGATGAGTTGGCAAAGCGGATTCAGAAAGAAATGGAAGAATTAGGCTTTCTGGATACGCGCTTTGAGTTCCATTTTCAAAAAGAAGAAGGAGATTACGGATAAGGGCTTTGACGAGGTGGAGTCCTTTGTGAGTTTAAATCCGGGGAGAACCCTTACGGCCGTTAAGAGAGGTGGGCTCAGGAGGGAGCTGTCCCGTATTATGCTTTCCATAAAGACGGTCCTGGCGGATACGGACGATACGCCTACCCTGATTTTTTTGATGAAATCGATAGTGGAATTTCCGGCAGAACCGCGGAAAAGGTGGGAGAAAAGCTGGAGAAAAATCGCGAAAAAGCATCAAGTTATTTTGATTACGCATTTACCTCAAATTGCGGCAAAGGCGGATTACCATTTTTGATAGAAAAAAAGGTTTCGGAAGGAAAGACCAAAACGGAGATTCATGCGCTTTCCGAAGAAGAGTCTATAGAAGAACTGGCCCGGCTTCTCGGGGGAGAAGCATTGACGGATGCCGCTTTGGAAAAATGCGAGATGCTTAAAGAAAAATGCGGAAATAAAAGAAATAGCGAGGAGAAAAAATGAAGAATATCTTGTTTTTTTAGCGTCAGAGGCTGTACCCTTTTATTAAAACCGGCGGGCTCGCGGATGTAGTAGGCTCCCTTCCGAAATCGGTGGACAAAAATTATTTTTGACGCCAGAGTGATGATTCCGAAATATATGTGCATGCGGGAAGAGGATCGGAATAATCTGCAGTATATTACGCATTTTTACATGAATTATATGGGACAGTCCCGTTATGTAGGGGTACTGAAGAAGGAAGTGGACGGAGTTCTGTACTACTTCATTGACAACGAGTATTATTTTGCCGGAGACAGACCCTATGGAAATTGGTACTGGGATTTGGAGAAGTTCTGCTTTTTCTCTTATGCCGCGCTTTCCGCACTTCCGCTTTTTAAACTTTCATCCCTGATGTGATTCATTGCCATGACTGGCAGACGGGTCTGGTTCCCGTGCTTTTAAAGGATCGCTTTGCCGGAGGAGAATTTTTCCGTTCCATTCGTTCCGTATTTACGATTCATAACTTGCGCTTTTCAGGGACTTGGGATAAGAAGACGATTCAGCGTTTTACGGAGCTTTCCGACTATTATTTCACCCCGGATAAGCTGGAATTCAAGAAGGATGCGAACCTCTTAAAGGGCGGCCTTGTTTATGCGGACGCCATTACCACGGTAAGTAAGACCTATGCCAAGGAGATTCAGACGAGCTTTTACGGAGAAGGCCTGGATGGACTTTTACGGGCAAGAGACCATGATCTTAGAGGTATTGTAAACGGAATTGACTACGAGGCGTGGAATCCGAAGAGATCCCTATCTTCCGCATCCCTATGATAAGGTGAGTGTACATAAGGAAAAAGTGAAGAATAAACTGGAGCCGCAGGAGAGCTTAGGGTCTTTCTGTGGATGCGGATACGATGATGATATCGCTTGTGTCCAGACTTACGGATCAGAAGGGGCTGGATCTTGTAGAACGTGTTTTCGACGAGCTTTGCCAGGACAGATTGCAATTTGTGATTCTGGGAACCGGAGATGAGCATTATGAAAATCTGTTCCGCTATTTTGCCTGGAAGTATCCGGATCGCGTTTCCGCACATATCTATTATTCCGAGGAAATCAGTCATAAGATTTATGCGGCAAGCGATGCCTTTTTGATGCCTTCTCTTTTTGAACCCTGCGGTCTGTCTCAGCTCATCTCTCTTCGCTACGGAACGATTCCTATTGTCAGAGAAACCGGAGGGCTGAAAGATACGGTCGAAGCCTTTAACGAGTACGAGAAGAAGGGGACGGGATTTTCATTTTGCAATTACAACGCACATGAAATGATGGCTTGCGTACGCTATGCGGAGAAAGTGTACTATGATGATAAGAAATCTTGGAGAGGCCTTATCAACAGAGCAATGAAGAAGGATTTTTCATGGAAGAGTTCCGCTTTGCAGTATCAGGAGCTTTATGACTGGCTGGTAGATCAAAGGTAAAGCGGCAACAAAGTGCACGGAAACAAAGATAAGCCGGACAAAGTTAAACGGAAACAAAGATGGAGCGTAAAAAAGAAAAAAAGAGCAGTGTTTTTCGCCTTCTTTTTGAAAGTGATGGAGAAAAAAAGCAAAGAATGGGCTTTTTATAGAACAATTGACGTCAAACTATTTACTCATGTCAGCGGTGCTTTCCTGGTTTATTGCACAGGTTTTAAAAACCGCTATAGATGCTTATTTTAGTAAAGGGATAAACTGGGAAAGGATGACCGGTTCCGGAGGGATGCCGTCCAGCCACTCCTCTACCGTAGTGTCTCTTGCGGTTGCGGCCGGAGTCTCCTATGGGGTAGATCAGTGCCATTTTTGCCGTTGCACTCATTTTTGCCATTGTGGTTATGTATGATGCCACGGGAGTGAGAAGAGAGACGGGAAAGCAGGCGGTGATTTTGAACCGTTTGCTTCTGGATAATCCTTTTTCTTGGAGCGGAGAAGAATTTGATTAAAAGAATATGTAGGGCATACCCCCTTTCAGGTACTCATGGGGGCGATTCTCGGCCTGATTATTGCTATAATTATGGGATTTTTTTCTATGGCTATATCATGATTTAAGGCGCGGTATGGAGTAAAGCGGAATCGTGATGTAGAGCGCGGTATGGAGTAAAGCGGAATCGTGGTTTAGAGTGCGGTATGGAATAAAGCGGAATCGTGATGTAGAGCATAGTTATGGAGTGGAACGAAATCACGATTTAGGACGCTGTTATGGACTAAGCCGGAGTATAGAGGGGAAATAAGGGAAGATGAGGGAAAAACGGCATTAAACAAGCGGAGACAGGGAAAAGGAAAAAGAGGGGAAGCGGAGTATTCTTCGCTTTTCTTTTCGGCTGTTTTTCGTATAAAGCTTCAGTATATGCTTTTGTTTCTCCTTTTAAGCCTGTCTCTAAGCGCTTGTAAAGGGATTGCCATCAGCGGAAAAAAACGGAAAATATTCCGGGATATACCAAGGAGCAGGCGATGATGGTTCTCGGTTCGAGAGAAACCGTTACCAAAAATATTTTAGGAACGGAGATTTGGAATCTTCCGATAACGGGACAGATAGAAAAGACTTACGGAGCTTATTTTATCGATAAAACGAAAGAATTTCTTCAGGATATCCGCACCTTGAATCTTCTTGCAGAGGAAAAGGGAATACAAGCGGACAGCACGGAAATGGAGGAGATTCGTAAGGCCGCCAATAAGTTTTATCAGGCACTTACGGAGGAGGACAGAGCTTTTTTTCGGAAATTGTACGGAAAAAGGATGTCGTGGATATGTATACGGCATACTTTACTGCGGAAAAAAACGGCCAATGCTCTTCTTTCTTCGTCAGAGACGGAGCTGAGCGATGCGGAGTCCCGGGTAATCAGCATTGAGCAAATTGCTTTAAGCAGTGAAGACAGTGCAAAAAGAACTTTTGGAAAAGGTGAAAACGCCGGGGGCAAATTTTTTTCGTATTACGCAAGACAGTATTCCGAGGATCCGGAGATTCAAAAACAGCTTTCCATCGGGGAAAAAGAAGATAAGATTTATGAAACGGCATTTTCTCTGAAAAGGATGAGATTTCCGATATTATTTCGGAAAAATGGAAAGTTTTATATTATAAAGTGTGTGAATCCCTATGATGAAGAGGCAACAAGGGACAGAAAAAGAACGCTTGGAAAAATCCATTCGTATTTTAAAATTTAATGAGAGTTACCTTGCTTACCAAAAGGAACACATTGTGCGTTTTTCGAGAGAGTTTTTGGAAGGAAATAGACCTTCATGCCCATGAGAACAGTACAGCGGACTTTTTCTTCTCCGTATATCAGGAATATGTAAAAGAGGATACAAAACTAAAAAGCGCATTTCTGATCCTGATTATTTTGTAGCCTCTTTTTATAAGGGACTGTAAAAAAATCAAAAATATTTTTTAAGCAATATAGGTTCTGAACTTGGGGCACGCTTCGCTAGCTTCGCCTCGTAACGGATACTAAGCGAAAAACTGCGTTTCTCTTGTTTTTCGCAAGTACCGACGGGCTCAGACTACCCCACATTCAGACCTATATTGCTGAAAAATTTATTTATCATTTTGATTATTTACAGCCTCTTTTAAAAACTAATCTTTTCAAACTATTAAACTCTTTTTCGATACGTCGCGTTTTACAGGGCGACAACGATACCCTTGTCATTGGCATAGATTGTGGCAACGCCCATGGCATTGGTAAGGATTATTTCCTTGAATTTTGCAAGCGTTTCAAAGTCCGATTTAATTTGCTCCGCTCTTTCCGGCGCATCTCACATGGGTAATCACGAGACGTTTTGTCTTTACGGCGTCCGCTCCTCCCGCTCTTTCTACGGCCAGCTCCACCATTTTCCGCAGTGCTTTTTGTATTCCTCTCTGTTGACCGAGTTGAATAATACTGCCGTTCACAGCTCCCATAATGGGCTTGATGTTCAAAGCGCCGGCCAAAAAGGACTTTATTCCGCTGAGTCTGCCGTTCTTCCTGAGGGTGTCCAGACTTTCCAGAACAAAAAGGGTTTCTATAGTATCGCAGGCCTTTTCGATTTCTTCTATCACTTCCGAAAAAGACTTTCCTTCTCTTTTAATTCCTGAATATCCAAACAAAGTTTACATTCTCCCGCGCTTGCGGACTTGGAGTCGAAAACATGAACTTTCTTTGTTCCGCCGTTTTCCTCATAAAGGTTGAGACCGATATTTGCCGATTGAAAAGGTTCCGGAAAGTGCGGCGGAGAGAGTTACAATATAGATCTCGTCCGCTTCCGACTCTTCTATGGCCTTTTGAAAAGCCTCCGGTGAAGGGCAGGCTGTTTTTTTGGCCCGATAGGAGAAGCATTTACCTTTTTAATGAAAGTCAAGCTGATTGAAATGTTCGTCGTCCGGTATCGAGTAAGAACCGATTTCCAAGGTGAGGGGACGGTTTTTGAAAAATCGGATCATCTCTTCCGTAAAAATCTCCGCAACTGTCCGCAATAATTTGGTATGACATAAGGGCTTCCCTTTCTGTACTTAAGATGTGAACAATGTAGTTTTTAAAAACTACATAGAGGATTATAGCGAGGCTTTACATGCTCGCTGTCAAGCTATCCTTGACACGGAGATAGACTTGCAATAAGATTTTTTTAAAAAGAGTAGAGGAGAAAGGAAGAATATATGCCAACAAAAAGAAGCAGAGTCCCATAACGTGGAGAGGGATGTTCTGGTCACAGGCCATCGTAATCCGGATACGGACTCCATCTGTGCAGCTGATTTCTTATGCGTTTGAAAAATAAAAATCAATAAAACAAAGAACTATATTGCCTGCAGAGCGGGAAATCTGAATGCGGAGACAAGCTTTGTTTTACAATATTTTAAGGAAGACAAGCCGCGGCTTTTGGAAAGTGTGAAAACACAGGTTTCCGATGTGGCTTATCGAAAGACAGCCGGAGTACTGAAGAATATGTCCTTAAAGCAGGCCTATCAGATTATGCGGGACAGTCACGTGGTAACCCTTCCCGCTGTGACGGAGGACGGGATTTTAGAGGGCTTTAATCACCATTTCGGATATTGCAAAGTCTTATATGAATGTCTATGACTCCGCAGTTATTTCTACGGCAAAGACACAGTTTAAGAATATTTTAGAAACCTTGGAAGCCACTCTCGTAACCGGAGACGCGGAGCGGTTTTGTGAAAAAGGAAAGGTCGTGATTGCGGTCGCCAATCCCGAGATGATGAACTATTATATCGAGCCGCATGATATCGTGATTTTGGGTAACCGTGCGGAAAGCCAGCTTTCTGCCCTCGATAACGGGGCAGATTGTATCATTATCTGTGAGGGTGCCAATGTTTCCCCGACCATTCGGGATCTTGCGGAACATAACGGTATGATTATCATGGTGACTTCTTACGATGCTCTATACTGCTCGCACGCCTCATTAACCAGTCTATTCCCATTGATTTCTTTATGACAAAGGAAGGTATCCTGAGTTTTTGAAGAAGATGACTATATTGATGATATAAAAGAGGTGATGGCAAGCAAAAGGCATAGAGATTTTCCGGTTATAAGTAAGGAAGGGAAATATCTTGGCATGATTTCCCGAAGGAACCTGATGGGGGCACACGGAAAGCAAGTGATTATGGTGGATCATAACGAGCTCGGACAGGCCTTGGAAGGTATGGAAAATGCCGAAATACTGGAGATTATCGATCACCATCGTCTGGGGAACGATACAGACCCTTTCCCCGGTGAACTTCCGGAATCAGCCGCTCGGTTGTTGCAGTACCATAATTTATCAGATTTATCAGGAAAATGGAGTAGAGGTAGATAAGAAAAACGGCGGGACTGCTGATGTCCGCCATTATTTCCGACACCCTCCTTTTTCGTTCGCCGACCTGCACCCCGTGGATGAGAAAGCGGCCAGAGCACTTGCCAAAAATAGCCGGCATTGATATTGAAAGCTATGCTATGGAAATGTTTGCCGCGGGGTCAAACTTAAAGAAAAAGACGGACAAGGAAATCTTTTTATCAGGATTATAAGATTTTTACTGCGGGAAATATTCGCTTTCGGAGTGAGTCAGGTCACCTCTTTAAATGAGGAAGAATTGGAAAATTTAAGACCGCGTCTTCTGCATTTTGCAAAAGGAGCCTTTGGAAACGGAAAAACCTGAATATGGTTTTTGTGATGCTTACCAATATTTTTAAAGCAGGACAGTACGGTTCTTGCGGTAGGGGCCAGATCCGGGGAACTGATGAAAATGGCCTTTTCGCCGGAAGCGGAAAAAGGTGGTTTTCGAGATAAACAGGGGAGAATACGGAGGGTATGCAAAGCACGGATTCCCGAGATGGTATCTCGTAAGAAAGCAATTGATTCCGCCACTTTCTCTTTTTGCGGAACAGCTATAAGGCTATAATAGCGCGAACGAATGGCTTGCAAAAGGAAAAAAATAGGGTTGCATGGTAAGAGGAAATCAATACAAAAGAAAACAGAGGAAGCAGGAATGAATATATGTCTCATCGGGATGCCTTCCAGCGGGAAGAGCGTTCTCGGAAGGATGCTTTGCGCGGAAAAGGAAGATGTCCTTTTTAGACTTGGATACCCTGATTCAAAAAAATAGCGGAAAGCTTCTTCGGGAAATTATCGCGGAGGAGGGGAGAGGGATTTCTTCGCATTGAAGAAGAAACCGGTGCTTCTCTTTTTGTGGAAAACACGGTGATTGCCCCTGGAGGGTCGATTTGCTACGGAGAGAGGGCTATGAGACATCTTAAGAAGATAGCTAAAGTGATTTTCCCTGCATCTTCCCTATGAAGAAATGGAAAAACGAATCAGAGATCCTGTAAAACGCGGTGTAGCGATTCCGGAGGGCTTCACGTTAAAAGATTTGTACGAAGAGAGAACGGCATTATATCAAAAATATGCGGAATATACCTTGGAAGAAGGAAATAGGGACTGCAGAGGAATGTTTACTGGAATTGATGCGGTATTTGGATTCTGTATAAGAAGTCGAACGGGATAATATAGGGAATAATGGTATGGAAAAATGTGGTTTTAGGGCTTTTGGCTCATGTCGATAGGGGAAAGACCAGTCTTTCGGAAAGCCTTCTTCTGGAAAAGTGGAGAAATAAAGCAAAAAGGACGAGTGGATCATGGGGACAGTCTCCTTGATCATGATGAATTGAACGGAAAAAAAGGGATAACCATTTATGCAAAGAGTGTTTATTTTTCCAGAGAAAATAAGCGCTTTTTTCTTTTTAGATACTCCGGGACACCAGGGAGTTCTCCGGGGAAATGGAGAGAGCACTTCGCGTTTTAGACTATGGAATTCTTCTTTAGACATGAAGGAAGGGAATAGGAAAAAGAGATAGAACTTTGGAATCTTACGAGGGAGGCGGGGCTTCTCTTTCTTTTTGTAAATAAAATGGATCTCTTTCAAGGGGAAAAAAGAGAAGTGATAGAAGAATTGCAGAGCCATTTTCCGGAAAACAATTTTTAGATTGCAGTCTTTTAAACAGAAAGATGTTTTTTTCCGGAAAAAGCTTCTTTCCGTAGAGGAAAAGGAGCTGATGGAAAATATTGCCGGCGCAGTATGGAAAGCATGGAAGAATATTTGGAGAGCGGGGGACTGTCATTAAAGACCGTGAAAGAACTGATTAAAAAAACGCTCTTTTTCTTTCCCGTGTTTTTTGGCTCTGCATTGAAAGAGGAGGGGACGCGAGAGTTTTTGGAGGCTCTTACGCAGCTTTCTGCAAAATCGGATAGGGGAAGAAGTAGGAGGAGGAAGAGAAAAAGACAGAAGAGGAAAGGGGAAAGAAAGAAAAAGAGAAAGTTTCAGAAGAAAAAAATCGGAAAAAAGAGCCGGAAGAGACAGAAGAAAAAAAGTGGCTATATTTATAAAATAACAAGGGATGAGAAGGGGCGAAGAATAGCGAAAGCCCGTCTTTTTCCGGAAGATTATTGCTTAGGGAAGAGTGGCTCCCGGGAGAAAAACTCACGGAACTCAGGATGGAGGAAGGAGACAGCTATACGGAAATCAGTGAAGTGGAGGAAGGAAGCCTTTTTCTTACACCGGTTTCGGATAAAATCACTGTCTGGAGCCTTTCCGATTAAGGGGGAGAGGAGAGAAACGAGAGAAGACCCGTTGCAAGTGGAGCTCTCTTTTTAGAAGGAGATATTTTGCGCTACGCTTCAGAGCTAAAGGGTCTTTCAAGAGAATTTCCGGAATGGGATATCCGGATAACAGAGGAAGGAAGTACGAATCTGCTCCCTCGGAGCGTTACAAAAGGAGCTTATGCAGGACATTTTCCGGAGAAGAACGGGAGAAGAGCGCAATTTTCGCCAATAGAGCTGATTTATGGAGAAGGGCCTTCGGAAGAGGCTTTACGGAAAAAGCAAAGGTAGAGAGTCCGGGGCATTATTTTGCTGTTTTATTGCGACTTCTTCCTTTTTTCCGGAGAGGAAGAAGAGGAAGAACAAAGCGAGGAAAAAGAAAGAGTCGACGGAAAGCGGGCAAAAGTACTTTCTTCTTACTGCGGATGAAGGAGTGGAAGTAAAGAAGGAATGGGTCAGCTGATTACAGACGGAGTGGGAAGAAATGGAGCTTAATGGGCCCTGCTTTCTCCGGCCCTTACACGCATTACAGGATAGAACTTTTTAGAAGCGGAGTACAGAGAGAAGAGCTCTTATTATATTGACTTTAAGACAGCGGTTCTGGACGCTTTTTTTCCATGGCGAGAAAAAAATGCGGGGCTTCATCTCTTTTCTCCTGTTTTTTCTTATAACATGAAGATTGGACAGGCAGAGCTTGGCCCAGTTCTCCAAACGATAGAGAGGCTGGGAGGAAAACAGGAGGAGCTTCTACAGGAAGAGACGGGGGTCTTTTTAAGGGGGAAGATTCCGGGAGAGAGTCTAAATGGTTTTTTAGAGGAGGCGCAAAGACTCGGAGGAGAAGCGGAAATTCGCTTTTTCTCTTTTGAAAAAATGGCAGAGGAAGAGGAAAGGGAAATACTTCCCGGAGAATTCCAGTGTTTCTTCGGAAGAAAATGTCGCATTAAAAAGGAACAGAGGATCAAAAAGAAACGAATCCTAAAAGAAAAAGAAAAAAACGGGAGCCTATATTCAGGACATTGAGCTTGAGGAAATCTTTTTAAGAACCTTCGGGCCCTGTCAGAAACAGAGGAAAGGAGGCTCTACTTTTCCGAACAAAAAGCTTATTTTATCCAGAGAAAAAGAAGAGAAGCAGAAGGCGGCAAGAGAGCAGTACGAAAAGAAGGGAACGGTCTCGAAGAAAAATTGCTTCTTGTGGACGGCTATAATTTTTATGTTTGCCAAAGAGGCTCTAAAGGAACTTGCAAAAGAGGATCTTATGGCGGGACGGGAGAAGGTTATTCAATATTTATCCGAATACGCGGTGTTTTACGATACGGAGGTTTATCTGATTTTTGATGCCTATCATGTAAAGGGGAACCCCGGAACAAAACAGTATTTCGGAAAAAATTTGGAGCTTGTTTTCACGAAGGAAGGAGAAAGCGCCGATTTCACTTTTGAGTAAAATGGCAAAAGATTTTGCAGAAAAGGAAGAACTGTCAGCATCGTGACCTCGGATCAGGGCGGTGCAGGTGCAGGCCTTTTTCCGGAAAAGGAGTCAGCCGCTATTCTTCACGGGAATTCTACGGTATTTTGGAAGAGATGCGAAGGCAGATTTCTGAAATGAAGCTGTAACTTTAGAAATAAAGTGGTGATGTCCAAACGGAGCGGTGATTCCGTTTGACCTCCCTTTAGGAAGATGGTAGAATGAAAAACATATAAGTATTTTTGAAATTTATCATTTTTTTATGATTTGAAAAAACAAATTTAAGGAAATTTGCTTTGTGGATTTGAATCTTCGAAAGCTTCTCGTGCAGTTTTTATCTTAGAGAAGACATGAGATACAACCCCTGCCGAATATCCTGCTTAAAAAGGGAGAAAAAAGTGAGAAAAATCAGTCTGGGACTAACGGTACTGGCATTAATCCTAAGCCTTACCGCCTGTAAGGAATTAAAGGAAGCACAGAATGCTTTTTCAAAATGAAACGGCGGATGCTGATAACGGAAAAGAATAAAGCGCTGAACAATCTTATGGGAGCTCTTCAGGGAAATAAAAGACTCCTATGAAGATCTTCCTCCGGTAAGCGACTTGGATGTCTTATAACAACTATATTGATTTAAGCAACTTTATGAGCGGAGATGTGGAAGAAGCCTTGAATCGATATTTTAACGGTGTAGCTCCGTCGAAAGACTTTTTCTCCTGTGGAGGGCGGAAATTATATCACAACAACCTTCACTAATCATGATTATGAATTTTTAGATGAGGTGGAATCGCAAGCGGATTTAGGCACGAGCTATACGGAAATGGATGAGCATGCGCTACCCTGATTCCGACTTTGAGAGCCTTTAATGCAGGTTTTGATGAAGCCGGAAACTACGGAAACCAGAAGGGTTACCTGGACGACAACTATGCCAAGGGGCAGGAAATTCACAGTCGCTTTTGTTCCGGCAGTCAATGCCTACGACGAGGAGAGACTTCCCTACTTTAAACAGTTTAAGAGCCATTTTACAGAAGCGACAGGCGAAAGATCTTGGAGCGTTTCGAGAAAGAGGAGGGGTATACCGTTCGCTATCAGATGTTAAAAGCTCACGATGTTAAAGTCCGAAATCATGGATGCCATTTATAAAGCAGGAGGATATCTCGGATGAAAATGTCCTTTCCCTGGATGTGACGGAAATTCGTCCCGAAATACGAGGAAATGGCTGCAGTTGCTTTCTGAGTTTGCAGTGAACTACAAGGACGAAGTGGAGCTGGAAAAAGGAAGGTTTTGAAAGCTATCAGAGCGGACAGCTCAGCTTCTTTCAACAATGCCATTACAGAGTTCAAGGTACAGACACAGGCTTTACTTTCCCGTGTGGAGGAGCAAAAGCCGTATTCTGAAGCGGAGAAGTTAACGCTTAGCACAACGGAAGGATCCTTGAACGTTTGATCAAATGCAGTTCGGATGTGACTTCCCGCTACAATGACGTTGTAGGCTAAGAAGAGCTTCCTGAAGAAAGATATCCTCCTTCCTTATAGCCGGAAGGAATAAGCCGAAGAGTTATAGGACGGGAAATTTGACAAAGCAGAGAAGTTTCCGTATAATCCCGTTATTAATCAAAGACAGCTTGGGAAAGGAACAGTCATGGACGACGGAGACGGGAATACAGAAACTCCTACTCTAAGTATTACAATCATGTGTAAAGAATAGAAAAGAAGGTATAGTGGAATTCTGCTATGCCTTTTTCTGCTTGTAAAAAAATGTTGTTTTCAGGAAGTCTTTAGAAGAAAGCTGAAGTTTAAGGAGGAATACAGAGCTCGTTATGGTGGGAAGAGTTATACTCTTATTGATATTGATTTTGGTAAACGGATTTTTCCTGTGCGGAAATCGCCGTTTTACAGGTCGGAGAAACAAAAAAATAAGGAAGTTGAGTGAGGAGGGAAATAAAAAGGCGAAGAAGCTTTTTAAAAATTCACGGAAGAGCCTTCCCGCTTTTTTATCAACGATACAGGTGGCGATTACTCTTGCCGGCTTTCTTTCCAGTGCATTTGTCGCCGAGGGCTTTGCCGGCCTCTTGGACAGCTTGGCCTTTGCGCCTTCTTCCCGGCATAAGAGTAGAGGTGATTCACCCTGTTTCCATTGTGCTGATTACCTTTTATTTTATCTTATATCAGTATTGTTTTTGGAGAACTTGTTCCGAAGAGACTTGCCCAGGTGTATACCGAGGCCATTGCTTTGAATATTGCCTCGATTCTCGTTTTCGTTTCCGTACTGGCAACCCCTCTCGTTTTTTTCTTTCTTTCCGCGTCCACCAATGCGATTCTTCGTTTTATCGGCATCGATCCGGATGAAGACCCTTCACATATTTCCGAGGAAGATATCTTGATGATGGTGGATGAAGGATTGGAAAAGGGAACCATTGAGTCTTCGGAAAATGAGTTTATTCAGAATGTTTTTGAATTTAATGATTTGACGGTGGAGGAGGTCTGCACCCACAGAACCGATGTGGCAATGCTTTATATTGAAGACACGGACAGGCAGTGGAGAAAGACCATTCATGAGCATCGCTTTGCTTGCTATCCGATCTGTGGGAAGGACGATGATGACATCATCGGCATCTTGAACACCAAGGACTATTTCCGTCTGAATGATCTGAGTCGTCAGAACGTGATGAAAAATGCGGTAGACCGCCCTTTCTTTATTTCGCAGAACATGAAGGTATCTGACCTTTTTGAAACCATGAAGAAGGAGAGAAAATACTACGGCGTGGTACTCGATGAGTATGGAGGGAATGACGGGAATTGTTACCTTGCATGACCTGATTGAAGCCTTGGTGGGAGACCTTCACGAAGAAGATGAGCTTCCCGGAGCCGGAGCCGATTGAGGCGGTAGGGGAAAAAGGAATGGATTATTCTCGGACTGCGGATTTGGAGGACGTCAACGAAGAATTAAAAGATTCATCTGGATCCGAAGCGGCAGACACCTTCGGCGGATACATCATGGGGATTCTCGGAAGGTACCGGAAGACGGCAAGACTTTCCACCTGGACACGGATAATTTAAGCATTGATGTAGCGGAGATTAAGGGACACAGAATCGGAAAGACGGTAGTGCGCTTAATCGAGCCGGAGGAGAAGAAAGAAGAGGAAGAGAATTGACTTGACATTTAAGAGAAAAGGATTAGTCTATTTGGTTAGATACGGCTAATCCTTTTTGCTTATACTCGGTTGATGCACATAAAGTGTGCGACATCTCGGATATAGCGAACATCTGCAGTAATGCGTAGAGTCTTCGTTTATAGGTGATTTGTCCTAGGCGAATGAGATACTTTGCTGTAAACAGGAATAGTCTGTCAAAGCAGGTAAAAGTACAAAATATGGAGGAGAAAAAATGGGAAATTATGTCATTATAGGGATTGTTGTTGTCATCGTCATTTTTGCGATACGGAGTGTTATAAAAAGAGGGAAAAACGGTTGTTGCGGAGGTGGAGAATGTTCTGTAAAGGAAGTGAAGGCGGCGGATCAGTACCCCGAGCATTATCCTTATAAAGCGATGGTCACGGTGGAAGATATGCACTGTGAAAACTGTAAGAAAAAGGTGGAAAGTGCTTTAAACGCAGTAAAAGGTGTTTGGGGCACTGTAGATTTAAAGAGAAAAACAGCCGAAGTTCGCATGAAGGAAGAGCATAGCGAAGTGGAGATTCGGGAGTGGATTAATAAGGCGGGCTATGGCGTTTCCCATGTGGAGTTTATCTAATACTATCCAATAATAGAGTAAAGATTTTTGTTAGTAAAAACAAAAAGAGAGCAATCTTAATCCTTTGGTACAATCCGCTTGATAGTATTCTATGGAAATTTATGGTAGAATATACGAGTTTAAAGGGAGTGAAAAACTGCTGAACGAAAGGATGAAAAATGGGAGAAAGAAAAAGCGGAATATCCATTCGGAAGATGCTGAGGGAACAAAGCCGGTAGAAAGCTCATAGAACGGACTCTTCGTTATAAGGGATCCGTTATTGCTGTTTACGATGATTACGTAGAGGTGAAGGGCCACAGAACACACTGGGACTTTATTCATCACATGGGAGCGGTCGCGGTACTTCCGGTACTGGATAACGGGAAAGATTCTATGGTAAGGCAGTACAGGCACGCTCTGGAAGATACACTTTGGAGATTCCTGCCGGAAAAAGGGACCGGGAGGACGAAGATTTTCTTCTTTGTGCGAAGAGAGAGCTCTGAGGAGACGGGGTACAGCAGTACAAATTGGGAATTTTTACTTTATGTGAATACTACAGTGGCCTTTTTGGATGAGAAAATCGGTATTTATCTGGCAAAAGACTTGCAAAAGGGAGAACAACATTTTGATCCGGATGAGGAGATTTTTCTTGAGGAGTGGGAACTTTCCGACTTACAGGAGCTGATTTTTGCCGGGAAGCTTACGGACGGAAAAACCGTTGCCGCAATACAGAGCTATGCGGCGAAGCTACAAAAAGAGAAGCAGTAGATTTATGGAGGATGAGAATGTTGCTTAAGCGCAATATTCCGTTCATCACGAGTAACGTGCGTAAAGCGCGCGTTATCTTGTTTCAGGGGATTTGTTCGCCTCGAGAGGAAAGGCGGATAAAAGAAATGAGGAGAGTATGAAAAAAGAGCATTTGGCGGACTATGTTTTATCCATTCCGGATTTTCCGGAGAAAGGCATCATATTCAGGGACATTACCTCTCTGATTCAGGATCCGGACGGCTTAAAGGATTCTGTGGACGGCTTTGATTTACTCTTTGGACGGTTTGGACTTTGACCTTGTAATCGGTCTGGAGAGTCGAGGTTTCATCTTCGGAACGGCCATTGCGTATGAGCTTCACAAGGGCTTCGTGCCGGTAAGAAAGAAGGGGAAGTCGCTCGAGAGACGGTTTCCGTTTCCTATGATCTTGAGTATGGAAAGGCGGAGGTGGAGATCCACAAGGATGCGATTAAAAAAAGGCACGAAAGTTGTTATCGTGGATGACCTGATTGCCACGGGAGGGACTTTGGAAGCGGCTTGTAAACTGGTAGAGATGCTGGGAGGAGAAGTCGTGAAGATTTCCGTAGTTATGGAGCTTGCCGGGCTTTTGCGGCAGAAAGAAGCTTTCCGGCTATAATTTATCCTCTTTAATATGCTACGAGGGAAAATAGAATCATGGCGGAAGAGTTGACGAAAAGAGGATGTCCGAAAAGATAGAGGAAGAGATTTTAAAACGAAAGCTCGAGATAAGACCGAGACTGATTGAAGCGGTAAAAGAAGCGAGAGCACAAGGAGACTTGTCGGAGAATTTTGAGTACTATGCTGCAAAACGGGAGAAAAATCAGAATGAATCCCGTATTCGCTATCTGGAGAGAATTTTAAAATTTGCCAAGGTGATTTCTACGGAAAGCCGCAGCGATGAAGTGGGAATCAATGATACGATAAGCTTGTACTTTCTTGAAGACCAAGAGGAAGAGGTGTACCGCCTTGTAACCTCTATTCGCGGTCAGTCTTTAGACGGGAAGATTTCAACATCTCTCCTCTTGGAAAAAGCGCTTATGGGTAGAAAACAAGGGGAGATCGTAGAAGTTAAGCCGGAAAACGGAATATCCCTATTCCGTGGAGATTCGGAAGATTGAAAAACGGGCGAAAAAGAAGAAGAGAGCATCCGGAAATTCTAGATGTCTCTTTTATCGTTCGAATGCCTCTTCCGCTATGTGGTGTTTCGCCCTAAAAGCCCAAACGAGTACAGTCCATAAGGATAAAACAGCCTTTTACCATCCCTTATCTATCCGCCGACTGCGCTTTCTTCAGCAGGAATCGAAATTTCGCCAAGCTGCTTAAAATCGGCATGCCGGTAGAGATAGTTCATGATTTCCCTGCGCTTTACAATGCCGATAAAAATGATGGAGATCGTCTCACTACGGGAACAAAGTTTTGATTTACCGCTCTGTGGACTAAACTTTCCATGGAGCTGTTGATGCCTACCGCCTCATAATGCTTTCGCATGGGAATGTCTTTTACCAGAACTTTTTCGGATTCTCGTAAATCAAGTTTTAACTGATTTTTAATTTCCCAAAGAAGGTCTCCCTCCGTCAGGGTTCCGGCAAATTTTCCGTCTTTTGTCAGCACAGGGATGGAAGAATAGCGATGAAACTCCATTTTCTCCAAAGTATTTCGTAAGCTATCCTCTTCCTCTACAAAGGCGACATCACACTTCGGCGTCATGAAAAAATAAAATATTCATAAAAAGCACAACCTCTCACTTTCTTGTTTGCCTTTATAGTATATCGACAGTTTTTCTAAAAAAATTGAAATGAATCGAGAATAAAATGGATTCTCGTACACTTTATATTCGCAAGCTTATCTTACTGTCAAGGATAAAGAAAAGATATGACAGAATTGTGTCTTTGTCCTTATAGAATTCATTGCATGAGTTTGGGAAAGCTTTTTGACAAGGACTTCCGAACAGAGTAAAATAGCCCCTATATTGTAGGAATGGGAGTAAATATGCTGATAGATAAGAAGGAAGACAGGGCTCTGGAGAGACCGAAAGACAATACTCCTCCTGAAGAACTATTGGAGATGCTTCTTAAAGACGTGCGTTCCTATCATCCTTCGGAAGACCTTTCCATGATTACCAAGGCATACGAAGTGGCGAAGGAGCAACATAAGGAGCAGAAGAGAAAGTCAGGGGAACCGTATATCATACATCCGCTTTGCGTTGCGATTATTCTTGCCGATTTGGAGATGGACAAGGAGACGATTGCGGCAGGGCTTCTTCATGATGTGGTGGAAGACACGGGGATGACCTTAGAGGAGGTAGAGAAGGAATTTAATCCGGATGTAGCTACTCTTGTAGACGGCGTGACCAAGCTGACAAAATTGAATTTGAATTCCGACAAGGTGGAGATGCAGGCGGAGAATCTCCGGAAAATGTTTGTCTCCATGGCAAAGGATATTCGCGTCATTATCATAAAAGCTTGCCGACAGGCTCGCATAACTTAAGAACTCTGGAATACCAAAGTCCGGAGAAACGGAAAGAAAAAGCCAGAGAGTCTTTGGAAATTTATTCTCCTCTTGCGGATCGTCTCGGTATCAGCAAAATCAAGATTGAAATGGATGACCTTTCCTTAAAGTACTTGGAGCCGGAGGTTTACTACGATCTTGCGGATAAGGTGCATTTTTAAGAGAGAAGCGAGAGAGGACCGGATCAATTCTATAGTGGAGGAAGTACGGGAACATATTGAGGAAAGCGGGTATTGAAGCAAATATCAAGGGTAGGATTAAGCACTTCTTTTCCATTTACAAAAATGGTCAACCAGAATAAGACCATAGACCAGATTTATGATCTCTTTGCCATCCGAATTATCGTGGAAACCGTGCGGGATTGCTATGCGGTGCTGGGCGTTATTCATAAGATGTATCGGCCTATTCCGGGACGCTTTTAAGGATTATATTGCGATGCCGAAACCCAATATGTACCAGTCACTGCACACTACGGTCATCGGAAAAGACGGTGTGCCCTTTGAGATTCAGATTCGTACCTTTGAGATGCATAGAACCGCGGAGTTCGGTATTGCCGCACACTGGAAGTACAAGGAGCAGGGAGGCTCAGACAAGAAAGCCACGGAGACGGAGATGTCCAAGATGAAGTGGCTGCATGAAATTCTGGAATGGCAGAAGGATGAGTCGGATTCGAAGGAATTTATGAATATGGTCAAGTCCGACCTCTCCCTTTTTAATGTCAATGTATACTGCTTTACCCCTACAGGAGATGTTAAGAACTTACCCCAGGGCTCCACGCCGATAGACTTCGCTTATTCCATTCATTCCGCCGTGGGAAATAAGATGGTGGGGGCGAAGGTCAACGATAAGCTGGTACCGATAGAGTATCAATTGCAAAATGGAGACCGTGTAGATATTATTACGAGCCAAAACTCCAAAGGCCCTTCCCGGGACTGGCTGAAGATTGTCAAGTCCACGCAGGCCAAGAATAAGATTAACCAGTGGTTTCGCCACGAGCAGAAGGATGAGAATCTGGACAGGGGAAAAAGATCTCCTCGATAAGTATGTGAAAGCCAAAGGGCTTTCCCTTCCCGAGCTTACAAAGCCGGAGTATATCGAGGCGGTTCTCCGTCGTTACAGCTATAGAGATTGGGACAGCGTTCTTGCCGCAGTAGGGAAGAGGGGGAATCAAAGAGTCTCAGGTCATTGCGAAGCTCCTCGATGCAAAGCACAAGGCGGAAGACAAAAAAACATTGATGACAAAACCGTATTAAAGAATATTGAGGACTTGACGAGGAAGCCGGAGGTCATTCGGAAATCAAAGTCGGGCATCATTGTAAAAGGCATTCACGATCTTGCCGTGCGCTACGCTAGGTGCTGTAATCCCGTACCGGGAGACGAAGTGGTCGGCTTTTGTGACGAGAGGCCGCGGTATTACGGTGCATAGAACAGATTGCATCAACATCATGGATCTGTCGGAAGATGAGAAGGCAAGACGAATCGAGGTGGAGTGGGAAAGCAATCCCGGAAACGGAGAGAGCTATGCTACGGAACTACAGATTTTCACCAATAACCGCGTGGGCTTAATTGTGGATATTTCTAAAGTTTTAGCGGATGATAACATTGTCATACAGGGACTGAACACCCATTCCGGGAAAAAAATGGAAAAGTGACGATTCTCCTGTCTTTCGAAGTGCCGAATAAGGATGTCTCTAAATACAATCATAGGCAAACTGAAAAAGATTCAGGGGTTTATGAAATCGAGAGAGGAAAGGGATAAATGATAGAGGTAAAGAGCCTTGTGCTGGGGATTGTCGGAACAAATTGCTATATTGTCTATGAGAAGAATAAAAGAGAAGCCGTTCTGATTGATCCTGCTGCGGAAGAGGAAAGAATTATTTCTTTTCTGGAGGGAGCCGATTTAGAGCCTAAGGCGATTCTCCTTACGCACGGACATTTCGATCATATTCTGGCCGTTCCCGCATTAAGGGAGAAATATCGGATTCCGCTGTATGCTGCGGAAGAAGAAAGAGAGGTGCTCGGGAACGGCAATACAATATGTCCGGAAGAGACCCGGAGGGACGAGTGGAAATTCATGATTTTATTGGACTGCATGACGGAGACCGATTGGAGCTCTTAGGGAGAAAGTGGAAGGTGCTGTCTACTCCGGGACATACCAAAGGTTCCGTTTGCTTCTTCGTAGAGGGAAATCCGCCCTATCTCTTCAGCGGAGATACCCTTTTTTCGGAATCCTACGGCAGAACCGATTTGTTTAGCGGAAGTGAGAAGGAGATTATCCAAAGTATTCGGGAAAAAGCTGTTCACCCTTCCGGAAGAGACGCTGGTTTTTCCGGGACATGAGGAGAGTACGACGATTCGGAATGAGAAGGCTATAATCCGGTGAATTTTTTCAGAGAGTAAAAGCCCGGAGCATTTCAAGGAAAGAAGTTTCATTAAGGAAAAAGGAAAAATGCATAAATTTTTCCTTTTTTTTTGTGCTTAATTTTCTGCTTTTTCCTCTTTCAAAAACCCTATCTTTGTCGTATGATAGGGGGCGTCACACAATATATAGTGTCTGAACAGAGGAATTAAACAATATCCTGTTTTGTTCGGGATTTAAGACTTGACAGGATTGGGAAAAAAAGAGAAAGCGGACAGTGCACAGAGCCGGCCTTTTTCCGGCTTTTTGACGAGCTAGGGGGAAGTATGGAAACAGAAGTTCTACTCATGAAGAATGTCATTAAGCGAAACGGCAAAGAGGTGAAATTTGACCTGTCAAAGATTGTCCATGCCATTGAGAAGGCCAACAGGGAAGTTGCCCCTGATCTATCAATTAAACGCCTATCAGATTCAGGTCTGCTGCAGACAGTGTAGTGAAGAAAATTCAGGCGAAAAAGCTATGCCGTGAATGTTGAAGAGATTCAGGACATGGTAGAGACCGCCATCATGGAGATGCGCGGTTATGAGGTGGCGCGAAGTATGTTCGTTATCGCTATAAAGAGAGATGGCTCGTAAAGCAAACTCTACCGATGAAGATATTCTCGCACTCATTGATCAGGCAAATGAGGAACTGAAGCAGGAGAATTCCAACAAAAACCCGGTCATTAACTCCACCCAGAGAGATTATATGGCGGAGAGGTCTCAAGGATTTAACAAAGAGACTGCTCGCTCCCCGAAGATATTGTGCGTGCCCATGAGGAAGGGATTATTCATTTTCATGATTCCGACTACTATGCGCAGAAGGAGCATAACTGTGACCTCATTAACCTGGAGGATATGCTCCAGAACGGTACCGTGATTTCAGAAACCATGATTGAGAAGCCGCACAGTTTCTTTACCGCCTGCAATGTGACTACGCAGATTGTGGCACAGGTGGCTTCCAACCAGTACGGCGGACAGTCCTTTACCCTTTCGCACTTGGCACCCTTCGTGGACATTTCCAGACAGAAGATTAGAGAAGCGGTCATCGAGGAAAGAAAAGAGACCGGCGAGAACATGGACGAGGAAATCATTGCAAAAATTGTGAATCGTCGTCTGAAAGAAGAAATCAAGAGTGGAATCCAGACCATTCAGTATCAGCTGATTACCCTCATGACCTGTAACGGACAGGCTCCTTTGTAACCATGTTTATGTACCTTGATGAAGTGGAGAAGGGTCCGGTGCGGGATGACCTTGCCATGATTATCGAAGAGTGCTTCGCCAGAGGATGCAGGGGCGTAAAGAACGAGAAGGGCGTTTGGATTACCCCGGCTTTCCCGAAACTGATTTACGTGCTGGATGAAGACAACATCCATGAGAATTCCCCCTATTACTATCTTACGGAACTTTCCGCAAAGTGTACGGCAAAGCGGATGGTTCCCGACTATATTTCCGCAAAGAAGATGAAGGAGTATAAGGGGGGAGACGTATACCCTGTATGGGCTGTCGCTCTTTCCTTACGGAAGATAAAGAAGGACTCGGAGAAAAACGGAAAGCACAAGTACTACGGCCGTTTTAATCAGGGTGTGGTAACCATTAATTTGGTGGATGTCGCTTGTTCTTCCGACGGAGACATGGAGAAGTTCTGGGATATTCTGGACGAGCGCCTAGAGCTTTTGTCACAGAGCCCTCCGCCTTCGCCATGAGAGACTCCTCGGGACGGTATCCGATGTGGCACCGATTCTTTGGCAGTACGGCGCACTCGCAAGACTGAAGAAGGGGGAGACCATCGATAAGCTCCTCTTTAACAACTACAGTACCATTTCTCTCGGCTATGCAGGGCTTTATGAGATGTGCGTTCGGATGCTCGGCGTTTCTCATACGACAGAGAAGGGAAGAGCATTTTCCTGAAAGTGATGGAGAAGTTGAATGAGGCCTGCAAGAAGTGGAGAGAAGCGGAAAAATATCAGCTACTCCGTTTACGGAACCCCGATGGAGTCTACCACCTATAAGTTTGCGAAGGCTTTAAAGAAGCGTTTCGGGGAGATTCCCGGAGTCACGGACAAGAATTACATCACGAACTCCTATCATGTGCATGTTTCGGAGAAGATTGACGCGTTCTCGAAGCTTTCCTTTGAGGCGGACTTCCAGAAGCTCTCCCGGGAGGCGCTATCAGCTATGTAGAGGTGCCGAATCTCCAGAACAATATTCCGGCGGTACTGAGCCCTCATGAAGTTTATCTACGAGAACATCGTGTATGCGGAGCTGAATACCAAGTCCGACTATTGCTGTGCCTGCGGCTATGATGGAGAGATTCAGATTATAGAAGACAGTTACGGAAAGCTTCAGTGGCGCTGTCCGAACTGCGGAAATACAAACCAGGACCTGCTTTCCGTGGCAAGAAGAACCTGCGGTTACATCGGTACCCAGTTCTGGAATCAGGGAGAACACAGGAGATTAAGGATCGGGTGTTGCACCTGTAGACTTTATATAAAGACAGTGTGTGGACAATTTTGTGTATATGGAAATAAGGGGTAATCTGAGCCCGTCAGTACTTGCTGAAAGCAAGTGTAGCGACGCTTGAAGCTTAGTACTGTAAGGACAAACTTTTCATTAGAAATGTTGTCCTGTAACAGACCAACTTCCGAAGGAAGTTGCTTTGCGAAGCAAAGTGAGCAATGGGCTACCGAGCCCATGCTCAGTCAGGCGAGGTTAGCGAGAGCGTGCCCCTATTTCCATATACGCAAAATGAAGAACTTCTTTATAGAAAGGACACTATGCACTACGCAGAAGTGAAATATTTCGATGTGGCAAACGGGCCGGGGGTGCGGGTCAGTCTCTTCGTCTCCGGCTGTCCTCATGCCTGCCCGGGCTGTTTCAACGAGATTGCCTGGAATTATGAATATGGAGAAGAGTATACGGAGGAAGTCGAGGAAAAGATTCTAAAGGCTGTTTCGAGAGCGGAGATTCAGGGTTTAAGTCTTCTTGGCGGAGAACCCTTTTCCCGGCAAATCTTCATGCACTTCTGCCACTTCTCAGGAAGATAAAAGAAAGACTTCCCAAGAAGGATATCTGGTGCTACTCCGGCTATACTTATGAGGAGCTTCTTTCTCGAAAAGGAGAAGAAAAAGGAGATTGATGAGGCATTTTTCTCCTTAGCGTCCTTGTGGACGGACGCTTTATCGAAGCGGAAAAGGACATTACGCTCTCTTCCGGGGGTCGAGAAATCAAAGGCTGATCTGTATTCCGGAGACAAGGAGGAAGGGGAAAATTGTTCTCTATGGGGAAGCAGAAAATTTTAAACGAGATATCGCACGCTTTACGCACGATACTCGTTATGAATCATAAAAAAATATTTATAGGAATATTCTTTAAATGTTGAATAAAAATAAACTCTCAATGCTTATTCTTTTGTGCAATTAGACGATATTAAGTGCGGAAAAGAATTTGTACGCATTGGGAGATTTTTAATATGGAAAGAGAAAACAGAAACGGCGCGATTGAAAAAGAGAGAAAAGCGGAGGGAAGAAAAAGAAAAAAATTTATCTCTTTAAGTACCAGAATATCCCTTCATTTAGGATTGATTATGCTGGCACTTTTTCTTGTGATGAATATCTTTATCCTGTCCATTGCAAGTAAGACCTTTAACAGAAAAATGAACAGAATATGCTTTCCTTAAGTACTTTTAAATGCGCGTCGCGTAAACGAGCTCGCTCGCAATGTGGGCATGATGGAGGATGCGCTCAGTGAGAGTATTCTTTCGATGCAGGAAAATGCGGAGAAAAAACAGTGCGATGATGTTAAAGCAAGAAAAAATTCTTTTTTTCCAGCAAAAGAGTCGGGTAGAAGACTTCTTCGGAACGCTTACTATGGAGGAATCCAACGAAGAAGCGTATTTGGTGAATACCATTCATTACTATGAAAAAGAATAATCCGGGCGTACTTTTTAGTCGGTGTATTTTTAGAAAAAGCTGCTTTTTCGGAGAACAATCCGGATTACTCTTTTTATCTTTCCGCAGGAGAGGACAAGGCTCACTATATTTCTCGAGATGCGTTTTTGCAACACAGAGTCGTACAAGACGGTAAAAGAGAGCCTTCTGCCTCTGGCAACACTTCCTTCCGAAAAGGAAGCCGGCGGGAAAAAGCAGTTTCTATATTCTGAATCCGATTACAAAGGATAATCAGTTTTACGGCGTAATTACGGCGGAAATCTCTTCCGAAGTCTTTAATGACCTGGATATGCGTGACCTTGGATATGAAAAATGCCTTTTTTTGATGTTTTAGACTATAAAAATGATTTTGTTTACAGCACAAATCCGGAGGCTCTCGGCCGTAATTTGGGAGATTTAATCGGAAAGAGCTATAGCGATGCCTTGGTTTTCAAAAATGCAGGCAGGAGAAGCGTTTTTTTCCAGAGGGATCATCAGGTTCGTTATTTTGTTCCTTTGGAAATAAAGGGGGCAAACTGGTGGGTACAAACCGCCATGACGATCGCTGATTTTGATATGGAAAAGAACCGCCTGCTCCTTTCTTTTGGTTGTTTCGGAACTGCTCTTTTTCTTCATCGTGCAAATACTGAACTTCATACGAATTTCCCTCGCCCTTCGCCCCTTAAAGGGGATTTCTAGGTGGAGAGGAACTTGCCAAGGGCAATTTTGATGTTTCCTTTTCTTATCAAAAAGAGACGAGATAGGAGAAATGTCCGAGAGCTTAAGATGCATGGTAGAGAGGACGAAAGAGGTGGTTCGGAATCTTGGAGTTCATCTTGAGGAAATGGCAAAAAGGAAATTTCCGGGAAAGCATGGAAAAAGAAAGTTATATCGGAGTCTATGCGCCGCTCCTTGACAGTTTGCAGGAGATTCAGAGTAAAATGAATAAAAACGCTTTTGGAAGTGCAAAATTCTTCCATGCAGGTTTTGGAAGGGGCAGAGCAGGTAAGCCAGGGTGCACAAACGCTTTCCGACGGATCGGCGAAACAGGCTTCCTCGATAGAAGAGCTTTCCGCGAATATGGAGGATATTTCCGGGGAAATTCAATCTTCCACAAAGATATCGGAAGAAGCATTTCGTTTGCAGGGAGAGGCGGAAAATGCTGTCCTTTTAAGCAATGAGAAAAATGCTCGAAATGCAAAAAGCGATGCATGAGATTACCGAACGCTCCAATGAAATCAGTAAGATTATCAAGACGATTGATGATATCGCTTTTCAAACGAACATTTTATCCCTTAATGCAGCTATAGAAGCGGCACGTGCCGGTGCAGCAGGAAAGGGCTTTGCCGTCGTAGCTGACGAGGTAGGGAATCTGGCACAGAAATCCGCAAAAGCGGCACAGAATACGGGAGAATTGATTGAAGAAACCATTGAGGCGGTACAGAAGGGCGCAAAAATCACGGAGGAAACAGCCGAGTCCTTGCAATCCGTTTCCGACAATACCGATAAGGTAAACAAACTGATTGAGCAAATCTCAAGGTCAGCCAAGAAAGAGTCGGACGGGATACAGTCCTTAAACGAAGGCTTACAGCAGATTTCTTCCGTAGTACAGTCCTCTTCCGCGACAGCGGAAGAATCCGCCGCCGCGTCGGAAGAGTTGTCGGCACAGGCCAATGTCATGAACGAGCTGGTAGAGAAGTTCTTGTTGAAAAATAGAAAAAGAACTATTTTCCGGGGTCAACCATAGAGATGATATTCCTGTCTTGGTCAAAGGTGACTTCCACCTTGCTGCCGATTTCGATACCCTGAGAAAGTCCGGAAATATCACTTTTAGTCCGTTTTGTTCAGTTCATAATCTTTTCCGTCATTTCCTTGAACGCTTACTGTATTCATAGCGGCATCGGTAATGGTGCCGTTTATGACGGTAAGCTCTTTTTTTGTTTTTTTCCGCCGGACTCTTTGCCCTTTTCTTCGTTTTTTTCGACTCGAGCTATTATCAGCGGCTTTTTCACTGCCTTCTTTTTCCGCACTTTCCCTTCTTCACCGACCTTGATTTCCGTAGAAAGTGCAGTCGCTTTCGCGGACTCCTGAGGAGCCTTTTTCGCACAGGCTGTCATGCCGAGCATTCCTGTTATGCCGATTATTCCCGTTATTCCTATCACTAATACTGTTTTCTTCATTCGCTTACCCTTTCTTTATCTTGTTCCGGCAGTTCCGTTTCACGCAGTTCCATTTCACGCAGTTCCATTTTATGCAGTCTTTCTTAACGCTTTCCGCCTGTACTTTTTATTTCTTTCCTCCGCTTCATTCAAGTTCTTGGAAACGGTCATTTCCTGATTATCGATGTGTTCCTTCATGAGAGCTTTGGCACGGATGATGTCTCTGATACGGATGGCTTCCAGAATCTTCTCATGCTCACTGATCAGCGTACCTCTCTGCGCCTCATCTTTAATGTATTCAAGCGGTAACGATACATTTGCTCCCGAAGATTATTAATCATCTGAATCAGGCGCTTATTTCCCGTGGCATGGTAAATGATATCATGATAGGCCTCATCCGCCTCGGCAATTTCCATCTCCGACCCTTTTTTTCCACTACGGCCTTAAAAGTGATTCTCCGCCTCACGAAGGGCAATCAGCTGTTCTTCCGTAATGCGCTGACAGGCCAGATCCGTTGCCAGCTCTTCTAAAGCACCGCGCACTTCCAAAACGTCCTGCAGAGACTTATGGGATATTTTCGCGACTTCCGCACCGCGCCGAGGAATCATGAGCACCAGGCCCTCCAGCTCCAGCTTTCGAATCGCTTCACGAATAGGCGTTCTGGAAACCCCCAGCTTTTTCCGCAAGCTGAATTTCCATGAGCCTCTCCCGGGCTTTAACTCTCCCTTCAAGATTGCCTGACGAAGGGTGTTAAAAACCAAGTCCCGAAGCGGGAGATATTCGTTCATGTTTATTGTAAAATCGCTACCCATACTATCCTCCTTAAAAAAATATTTCCTTGCCTAAGCATAAGCCTCCGTAATCCAAGCATTCTCAATAAAATCTTTATATTCTCCGCTATGAAGACTTTGCAGTATTCTTTCCGCTTTTGTCCTTTCTTCTTTTTGGAAAATGGCGAAGACAGTCGGGCCGGAGCCGCTCATTAAAGAAAGTAGAGCACCTTCCCTTAGGAGACGGTTCTTTAATTCTTGAATTTCCGGCCTTAGAGAAATACTGACTTTCTCTAGGAGATTGCCGCCAAGCGCACAAATCTCTTCCAGTGCCACTTTCCAATCTCTTCACCATGCCGTCCACATCGGGATGCTCTTTGGCTCTGAGATTTTCCAAGTGAAGATTCTCGTAAATTAACTTTGTAGATAAGGAAAATGCCGGTTTTACCAAAAGGATGGTGCAGGGCGGAAGAGGAGGAAGTTTACGGAGTTTTTCTCCGATTCCTTCGGAAAGATAGCAACCCTTATGTAGGCAGAAAGGAATGTCCGCCCCAAGCTTCACGGCACGTTTTTCCAACTCCTTCGTGCTTAAACCAAGATGAAAGATTTGATTTAGCCCTGTGGAATACCGATGCGGCATCGGAAGAACCTCCTGCCATACCGGCGGCTATAGGAAGACGCTTCACCAGTCGCATGCGGAGTCCCTCCCCGATAGAGAACTCATCCATGAGGTTTTTGCCGCCTTCACCATAAGATTCTCTTCATTTTGTGGGAAGAAAAGGAAGATTACATTCCATTCAGAATGCCTCGTTCCTTCTCTCTTTTTATGAAAAATGCTGTCATAAAGCCCTACCGTATGCATAATCATTTTTTTACTTCGTGATAGCCGTCCGGTCTACGCCTAAGTACATCTAAAGAAAGATTAATCTTTCCGTGCGCAGAAAGCTCCAGTTCATCCATAGTTTTCCCTTAGCTACATACTTCACTTTGTATACAAAGTCCCTTAGATTTTACAGAAAAAAATTGCATTTTTGCAAGTACAAGAAAATTCCGCAACATTATGCAACATTATCCGGCATTATCTTGAAGTATTCCTGCATAATCCTTCTATTAAGAAGAAAACCGACAGTAACAGCTTCTGCCGTTTCTGTCGGTTTCGTCTATCATTCCGCTTTCACGGAAGATAAGTTCAGTTTAGTGTTTTGCTCTTTTTCTTTCCCAAAAGAATCGATGCGCCAAGCCCTAAGCCGGTTAAGGCAAAGAGCAGGAAGTATATCGGCATAGAGGAACTGTCTTCCGTCTTTACATATCCTCGTCCTGCACCTAAAACACTGCCCTTAGGATCAGTCTTCTCTCTTTCTGCACCGAGTACGGAAGAGACGCTCTCGGAATCGGTAGAAGGTCTACTTGCATTTAAGACTTCTCCGGGGTTAGGCGTAGTTCCTGACGGAACAGGGAGGAGTAGAGGAGCTGGGGCTCGGCTTCGGCGAATTTCCGCCACCGCCATTTCCTCCGCCACCGTTTCCACCGCCGTTAGGACTTGTGGGAGGAACGTCGTTCTTTGTATTGACAAAGACGTTCACATAGCCGGTAGCCGGATTGCTTTTGGGTTGTTGCTGTATAGCCGGGAATACTGTCCTCGGTAACCTTGTAACGGATTTCTTTATGGTTTGTATTAAACTTCGGCATATCAAAGCTGTGTCTGCCAAGCGTTTGCCTCGTTTAAGGTATAGTTGGCTACCTTCTCTCCGTCAGCCCAAAGCTGAACATTTAAGTGGTCAGGGGTGTGTTCCGTTCCCTTCCAGATCTTCGTCACCGGAATCACGACTCTACTACCGTTATAGTTACTGATGGTAAATCCGTTCTCATCGGTTCCGGAGATAGCGGCTTTAAATCCGGCTAATTCCTCTTCGGAAACGGTGTACACGATTTGTCCGTTAGCATCTTCCTTCGGAAGATTGAGAAGGATAGCTTTCCAGCCGTTTTCTTGGGATAATACTACCGTGAGATTATCATCCTTAACGCCGTTCTTTAAAACGGAAACCGTAACCTTATCAGGTTTGTTTGTGGCAAGTTTCGGGTCTAAAACCCATTTCTTTTCCACGGAAAAGCTTGTGCTCTGTTTCTTCACTTCTTTCTTCTTATTTTTGATAGTCAAAGTGATGGTAGAGTTGCTTGCGGTGTCAAAATCCGTCTTATGGATTTCGTAGGTCTTGTTGGGATCCTTCTCGTAGCCTTCCGGAGCTTCTGCTTCTTCTACCGTATAGTCTGCCTTGGAAACATCTTTTCAGTTCTGCGATTCCATACTCGTCCGAAGTAATGGTATCTGAGTATTTATTTATCGGGTTTACAATTTTTGAATTTAGCGCCTTGTAAGGGTTTCCCGTTTTTCGTCGGTCTTCAGGATTTTAATGTTAAAGTATTGACTGTCATTTAAGCTTCCGCCTGCTTCACTGACACTGTATACTTTTTCTTTCAGTTCTTTTGCTATTCCGTCTCCGACAAGTTTTGCTTGGTTCGTGAAGCTATCCATATTTTTAAATCCGCCGTTAATCTCCACGTAATAGGAAATATAGTACCCGTCATCCGGTTCTAAGTTTTTCCAGCGGGAAAAGTAAAGCTTCTTCTAGTATTTTTGTCCGTATAGGTAAAAATCAAAAGTTTTTCTCCAGGATCGGAATTGTTGTTGTTATCCTTACTGCGAAGTTTCCATTGTGGTCCTCGGTTTTTCTTTGTCATCTGCGGTGGCATTCTCCCATTGGCTACCGTTCTGCTTTCCGGAACGCCAGATTCCCTTCAGATATTTAGGCTGATAAATTTTTCTGCGCCTCGGTGAGCTTATAATCATTTACATCAAAATAGCTGAGCTTATTGCTCTTTAAGGTATCGATTATCCGTGTATTCTCATAGCTTGTGACTCCTGCCGGCTTTTCAACGTTTCGCATATCCAACGTTATCTTGTAGAGGATAAGGTGATGTGTTGCCGTTACCATCTATAACAGTATCGATTCCGGGTGCAGTATCTTTATAAAAACTTATCGGAGTTTCATCCTTTTGAATCTCATAGCGTATATTATTTATTTTTATAGTTCTGGGGCTCCTCCGTTAATTACAATTTCAAGCGGTTTTCGATGTGCTCTCTGTAAAAGCGGAAGTATTCACGGAAGCATTGAAGTAAACTTTTCCGTCATCTCCCTTGTACCCTTCAGCATCCTTCGTGAAGGTGATACGGATTTCGTTGGTATCCTTATTGTAGGTTCCGTTGGCCATGACTTTTTCTATGCCATTCTTATCTTTCCCCTTGATTTCGAAACTCTTTTCCGGTGCCTTCAATTCCGCCGGGAGTTTGACAGAGATGTAGTCGCCTTTCTTCACGTCTTTTGATTTTTCTTTGTCTATAGTGGCTTCAAAGGATATTTTTCGAATAACTCGCCAGAGTACTGCCTTCCCCAACAGGGGTGCCGTCTACATACAAGTGAATATCTTTTAAAAGCATCAACCTGCTTCCCCTGTTTCGATTGTCGCTGCCGCTTGCGGTAGAGGCTTCCATGCCTGCTTCGCTTCCTGCTGTTACTACACTTGCCCCTGTTCCGTTTCCTGTTTCGGCATTTGCAAAAGAAAAGCCTTGCCATACCAAAAGCAACGCTAACAAAAGGGACAAAAATCTGTCTCTTCGCTTTCATAATTCTCCTTCTCCAATTTGAATTAAATCTTCTTTATCTTCGCCACTTTACCATATCGCCTGCATATTTCAAGATATAAAAAATAAAAAGGGAAGTAAAGCGAAAGTGTTTATTAAAGAAATATAAATAAAACCATTGCAATTTTCTTAAACGGCGAATCTTTCTCCAGAAAGTTCGGTTTATTTTGCAAATTGATTGTAGGATACGCACAAAAAATAGCGGATTTTAGCGTAAGAATTTCTTAAATTATAAAATTTTTATCAAATAATTTTCATGATAAAAAAATAATTGAAACGTTTTAAATAATCGATTAGACATAAAGATTGGCATATACTGCTTGGGGAAACTTTTGGGAAAAATCAGCAGGAAAAATTTTTGGATAAAGAGCTCCGGAAACATGTATAAAAATAAGACGAAAAAGCCCTCATCTTTATGGATAGTCGTTTTTAAATTGTGCTACCATCTGTACAGACCTTTATATAGGTAGAGATAAGGGAGGAAAATCCATGCTAAAAGGGCTAAAAGCAATCGCTATTCTGATCATTTTATCGCTGCTGTCTTTTTTTCTTGTTCGTCGAATCATGAAGCCGAAGGAAGAAGTGGAAGGGAAGGCTCTTCCGACAGTCACCTGCATTTCCATGGAGAAGAGCGACTTGGCGGTAAAGGAGGAGCTCCTCGGAGAGATTTCCGCGAAAGAGCAGTTCCGTTTACTCAGTAAAAAATATCCGGAGAGGTTCTGGAAATTGACAAGGAAAAATGGAAGCGAAGTGAAAAAAGGGGAAAGGATTGCCCTTTTGGATAATCAGAAACAGATTGATGCCGCAAAGTACAGTTTAGAGCAGGCAAAAGCACAGGCAGAGGTTGCACGTGACAGTCGGGACAGACTGGCAACACTTAAGGAATCGGGAGATATTTCCGTCCAGGATTTTGAAGCGGCGGATGCACAGGCAAAGGCTGCGGAAGCACAGCTTAAGGCGGCAAAGCTGAATTACGATACTCAAGTGGAGTTTTCCGAAATTACTGCTCCGTCGGACGGTATTTTTACAAAAACAGTATTCTCGTTAAAGGGGCTTTTATTCCCCAGGGACTCAGCTTGCCACTTTGATGGGGGCCGGGTCACAGCAAGTTCTCTTTTTCCGTGACGGAGGACCTTGTGAAAAATCTCTCCGTCGGACAGAGCATTATGCTCGAAAAAAAGGAAAGGAAAGCTATCCCGGAACCATCACGGAGATTTCTTCGGTACTGCTTCCGGAGACCGGCCTCTTTCCGGTGAAAGCGGAGGTGGAAAATACCGATTTTCCGGAAGGCTCAAAAGCGAAGATTAGTCTTACGAAGGACAGTAGGAGTGGTGTGAATATTTTACCGCTGAATGTGCTTTACTATGAAAACGGCGAAGCCTTCGTTTATGTTTTTGAAGGGACAGACGGAAGCGAAGGCTTGCTCCGAAAAAGAAGGTGGAACTAGGTCTAAGCGATGAGGAGAACGCAGAGATTCTTTTCCGGCCTAAGCGATCGAGACAAGGTGGTTTCTTCCTGGAACAACGAGATGTTTGACGGGGCTAAGGTCAGACTGCAGGATAAAAAGGATGAGTCTGTAAAGGATTCTGCAAAAAGAGAAGTCCGCTCCGGAAGAGAATTCTGCAAAAGAAGAGTCTGCTCCGGAGGAGTCCGCAAAGGAAGAAAAGGGGTAGAAGCAGATGATTGCCATCACAAAATTGATTTTGCGCCGCCCGGTGTCCACTTTTTGGCGGTGCTGTCCCTCTTGTTTTTCGGTTTTATCGCCTTTACGACCATGAAAATGGAACTGCTCCCCGACATGAACTTTCCTTATATGATTGTGTCAACCGTTTATCCCGGGGGCATCTCCCGAGGACATTGATGAACTGGTTTCAAAGCCCATAGAGGAAGAAGTTTCCCTCCTGTCCGATGTGGAGGAGGTGCAGTCCCGTTCTCTTGAAAATGTCTCCATGGTCATTATTCGTTATCGTTACGGCACCAATATGGACCGTGCCTATGACAAGCTGAAGAAAAAGCTGGACGTCTTGAAGGCGGATCTCCCGAGTGACGCGGAGGCGCCGAGCTACACCGAATTTGATATTAATGCGCAGGCGGGGATGGTTCTTGCCGTTTCGGATAAAACGAAGGGGAATCTGTACAACTATGTAAAGAACAGGATTGAGCCGGAGATGGAGAAGCTGTCTTCGGTCGCTTCGGTTTCTCTTTCCGGAGGACAGGCGGAGTATGTCCGCGTGGAGCTTTCGAGGAAAAAGCTTGCGCAGTATCATTTGACTATGGAAAATATTATCCAAATGATTAAGGCTTCCGATTTTACGTATCCTGCCGGGACTACCCACTATGGTAAGCAAAAGCTCAGCCTCAGTGTTTCGGAGGACTATTCCACAGTAGAAAAGCTGAAAAAATTTACCGCTTCTCACCGGAACGGGAAATACCCTGTATCTACGAGACCTCGCAACAGTATCGGAAAGCCTGGAAGAGAAGAGCAAAGCATCGGAAGATATAACGGAGAAGATACGATTGGACTCAGCCTGAGTAAGACACAGACAGAGTCCGATATTGCCATGAGCAGGGATGTCAAGGAGACAATCAAAGATTTGGAGGCGCAAAACCCGAACCTTTCCATTCATATTATCCAGGACAATGCGGACAGTATCAAATCTTCTCTTTCCAGCGTCTTCCAGACGATGATTATGGCGGTGGTGATTTCCATGGCTATTATTTTCTTCTTCTTCGGAGACGTAAAAGGCTTCCCTCATCGTAGGCTCGTCTATTCCGATAGCTATACTGGGGGCGATTGTTTTTATGTATGCCATGGGGTACAGCATGAATATGCTGACTCTTTCCGCTCTGGTGCTTGGCGTAGGCATGATGGTCGATAATTCCATTGTGGTATTGGAAGCTTCTTTCCGCGCGATGGACGAGGTTCAGGACGAAAGACGGTCGAGGAGAGATGCGGCAATCGATGCGGTACGGGTAGTGGGAGCCTCGGTTTTCGGTTCCACTTTAACGACCTGCGTAGTTTTCCTTCCTCTTGGCTTTTTAAAAAGGAATTTCGGGTCAATATTTTAAACCGCTCGGTTTTACCATCGTTTTCTGTATGCTCGCCTCTCTCCTTTCCGCAATTACCATTGTCCCGCTCTGTTTCACACTGTATAAACCGAAGGAGAATGAGAAGGCGCCGGCGTACAAGGCGGTGCGAAGCCTTCAGAATAGCTACCGGACCCTTATCGGACGCTTTTTACGGCATAAAGAAAGCAGTGGTGCTGGGAACCTTCCTGATACTCCTTCTTTCTCTGTTTTTGGCAACAAAGATTCGTTCAGAGCTGATGCCGGATATGAGACAGTGCTACCGTACAGATTTCCGTTCTGCAAAAACCCGGACTGGATTTGGAAGAAAGAGACAAGGCCATGCGGGAGATTGAAGCGATGGTGGCGAAGGATCCCGATGTGGATCGCTATACGACGCTTTCCGGAGGCGGAGAGGGGTTTCAGGCTCTTTACGGGGGAGACAGCGACAGTACGGTCACCGCTTATTTAAAGAAGAAACGCTCCGTATCCACAAAAGAAAAGGCAAAAGCTTGGCAAAAGCGCTTAGAAACAAGACCCGATGAAGTGATTACGGTGAAGTCCCTGAGCGATGCGAATTTTGGGAGCCAGTGAGGAAGATGTGAAGACTAACGAAGGCTATGAAGTCATCCTGAAGGGAGCGGATTTACAGAGTCTGAAAGAAAAAAAGCGATGCCATTGTCACGGAGATGCAAAGAAGGAGAGCCTTACCGCTATTCATTCCAGTCTGGAAAATGCCGCGCCGCGTCTTATTGTGAAGGTGGATCCGATTAAGGCGGCGATCGAGGGGCTGAGTCCGATTGCCCTCAGGGCAAAGTTTGAACTCGATTTTGGGCGGGAAGACGGTGATGAAAAATCGACTTGGACGGAGAAAAGGCGGATGTTCGGGTGGAGTACCGAAAGATCGCTTTGATACTCTGGAAAAAAATAAAAAAATATTCGTTTTTCCACGCCGCGCGGAGCTGCGGTAGCTTTTAGACAGCGTGGCAACGGTGGATTTTACCGATTCTCCTTCTGCAATCACGCGGGAAGATAAAGTATGTGGTGACGATTCGGGCAAACTATACGGAAAAAAAGCGAACAAGGAAACAAAAGAAGAAGTGGACAAGCTCGTGCAATCGCTATCTGGGAAAAGGATATGCAACTTGCGGAAAGCTTAAGAACAAAAATATGCGGGAAGAGTTCACGGACCTCTTTCGCGCGATTGCGATTGCCGTATTCCTCGTCTTTGTTGTCATGGCGGGACAGTTTGAATCTCTGCGTTTCAGTTTCATGGTCATGACTACGGTGCCTTTTGCCATGATTGGCTCTTTCGGGCTTCTCTGGCTCTTCGATGCGACCATTTCCATGACCTCCCTCCTCGGCTTCCCTCATGCTGGTGGGAACGGTGGTAAACAACGGCATTCTCTATGTGGACACGGTGAACCAGTATCGGGAAGACATGCCTTTGGACAGAGCAATTATCGAGTCAGGGGGCAACGAGACTCCGGCCGATTCTTATGACAACACTGACAACAGTTCTTTCCATGGTGCCGATGGCTATGGCAATCGGAGAAAACGGAAAAGCTCATGCAGGGGCTCGCGCTCGTGGATGTGGGGGACTTACCGCGTCAACCCTGCTTGCACTCCTCCTGCTTCCGGTGTATTACCGCATCTTGTACGGGAAAAAGAATTCTATCGCATAGTCTATAGAATCTTCACGTCGTGCTTTTCTATTAAACAGCAAATATTCATAGTATTGCTAGAGAATTGTAAAGAAGTACGCTATTCACCGTGTTATAGTAGGGAATGCCGGAGCTGTTATGCTCCTGTTTCAAGAATTTTTGATAGGGAAACTCCTCCGAAATGGTATAGTGGAAAGGCTATATGGATTTTGGCATTTTATTCAGGCATATTTTTCGGAGGAATATATTTTTGGACGAGACTAAAGAGTAGCATGGATTTTTTTGGAGGAGAAGATGAAGAAAAAAAGGATTTGGTTTTACCGATTTCCTGCATGATTGCAAGTTTAACGTTTACGTCGGCTTTTGCGGCCGGACGATACGGTTTTTCGGAGAATGTGGATACCGCGCCGATGCAGACTTCTTATGAGAGGGAGAGAAGTCCGGAGGAATGGGCGAGTCTTCAGGGACAATACGATTTCCTGGGAGGAAATAGCGGATTTAGTACATGAATACAACCCGACGGTTTCCTCTCTTTGGATTAACTTCCGGGACAGTGAAAGAAGGGGCAGCTACAGTGTGGATGTGGAAGCGGCTCGCGCTCAAGTGGAAGATGCTTATGAGAAGGCTATGGCGGCGGCAAATGGAAATGCCGTGGCGGAAGCTCTTGCAGAGATGCAGTATCAGACTAACAGCAGTAACTTTTCTGTGGATTCCGTAGCACAAAACAGTGATCGGGAGCTGGCGAAGCTTTCTATCGAGCAGACGGAAAAGAATACTGTGGAAACGGTGAAGAAATCCTTTATCAGCCGGGAAAATACAATTTTACAAAAAGAGATTGATGCATTAAATCTTGAAGATGCAAAAAGCGAAAAAAAGAAACGGCGGAGCGGAAGAGAGGCAATCGGGCAGGCCACGGAAATAGACGTTCTTACGGCCAAGACCGCGGCGGATCAGGCAGAGCTTCAGCTTGCGAGCGATGACGGAAGTATCAAGAAGACTTCCGAGCTTTTGCAAGTCAGTCTCGGCTGGAAAGCCGATGCAATCCTGTTTTTCCGAGCATTCCGGAGACGACAAGGGAAAGTGTTGAACAGATTTCCCTCTCCGAGGATACCAAGAAGGCTCTGGACAATAACTTGAGTCTGCAAATCAGTACAAGAAAGTTGAATCTCTCCGAGGGAGAAGCGAATCGCGAGAGTCTGTCCAGAACTATCGAGAATCAAAAAGAAAAGATTCAGTCGGATCTGCTTTCCCGCTACCAAAGCGTAAGAGAAGCTCTGGACGCACAGGCGCAGGCCATTTTGCAGGAAGAAAACGCGAAGAAGGCCTATGAGAAGGCGGAACGGGGACTGAAACTCGGCTCTGCAAGCGTTAAGGCAAGAAATAAGGCGAAGAACGCTTATACCATAGCAAGCCTTGAGAAGAGGCAGGCGGATTTAAAAGCTTACGGAAGAAGTTCTGGACTATCAGGCAGGCGTAAACGGTCTTTGCACGGCGGACTAGCGCTTTGGCAAGAGGAGAAAAAGGGAGTTTCTACAAGCTAAGGCTTGTTTTTTTGAGACTGGGATTGCCTTATGGTATGTGGAACACAAAAAAAGGAATTACCTTATGGTATGTGGGACACAAAAAAAGAGCATTGCCTATGGTAGTGAATTATACAAAGTGGGAGAGAAAATTGTTGTATAGGATGAATGGGAACAGGGATGCGAAATATGGTGAGAAGGAAGGAAGTAGGAAGAGAAGGGTCGCGGCTCTTTTCTGTGCAGTCCTGTTCTGCCTTTCCGCCTTTCCTTCTTTAGCGGAAAAATACGAATACAGGCACGACAGGTGCGGAAAGTACGAATGCAAGTGCGAAAAAATTCAGCAGGAAGCAATCCGACTTGGGATTTGGAGGATAACCGCATTTCCTTTTATGAAGTGCCCGAGCTTGTTGAGCACTACAGCAGTATAGCGGAGATGGAAAAGGATATCCTTTCGGAGAGTACCAAGGGAATTCATGGAGTAAAGGATGCGGTGAAGGAGCAGAGGGAAGACATTTTGGATGCTCTTTCGGAGAATATTGCCGCCTTGAAGGATGAGCGGGACAGCACGGAAGATAAGACGGTAAAAGAAGCGCTTACGAAAGAAATAAGCAAGCTGGAAAAAGGTAAAGAACAGTAAGAGGATTCTTCCGGGGCTGGACAGCAACTTGGTAGAAGCAAATGCAGCACTTACGGAGCTTTCTAAGACGGATAAAGAGATGACGAAGGCGGAAAAGAAGGCCGAAAAAGCCGTTCGGTCTCAGTTTGTAACCGGAAAGGCCGTTCTTTCGGATGCCATGCAAAACCTTCTCTTCAGTTATGCGCAGACGGAAAACACCGAAAACGTATTGGAAAAACGAGTAAGCCTTATGAATCGGAGCCTGGAAAAAGGTGAAAAAGGAAATGAGCCTCGGAAAGGCTACGGCAAATGATGTGACGGGCTGCGGAGCTTTCCTCAAAGAGCGCCGAGTCGGATTTACAGAAGCTCAGGGACGGCTTAGATACGATGAAGAGAAATATCGGACTAAGTCTTGGCTGGCATATGAACACCTATCAAAACATTACCATCGATCCCATTCCGGACTTTCCGAGGGATTTCTTAAACAGTCGAAATCAGGAAACGGACTATCAGGCGGTTCTGGTACGAAATGGCGAGTATGGGAAATTCTTCGGGAAAAAGAGAAGAATATTACAGGCTGGACCGAGAAGAAGCAAAAGAAAAGACGGAAAAAGCGGAGAGTATTCGGAGTGGCTTAAAAAGCGTTATGGGAAGATATCGAAAGGAAGTCTCTTTCCTTAAAGCAGGCGGAAAGCACGGCGACGCTTGCCAATTTAAAGAAGGAAAAGAGCGGCTCGTATGGAGGCGCAGGGACTCATCGGAAGAGTGGATGCGGAAGGAATGGAACTGGATGCTCTGTCCTCCGAGAACAGCTATGAAGAAGCGAGACTGGAATACAATCAGGCGGTTTTCCGTTATGAAGAAAGCAGTCGATAAAGGTATTCTCAGTTTGGACTAGATCAAGCCCAAAGGGATTAACAAAAGATCGTAGAAAAAGGGGCTGTAAAAATTATTTTTAATTTTTACAGCCTCTCTTTCTTTATCTTAAAACAATAAATATAGTTCTATCTCCAATAGCTTTACTTTCATCTCCCGGATGCTAAGTCTTTCTTCGATTTTTCAAAATTAATTTGTTCCAATAGACATGGTTTTCCGGTAAGGTGGATCCGCCGTCGATGACAACCTGTGATCCGGTTAAGTAACTGGATTCATCGCGCCTAAGAAGGCGAAGAGCTCACCAACCTCAGTCGGCTTTGCAAGACGCTTCATGGGAACGCCTACGGCAATGCTCTGGATTGCGGACTCGGGATCTTCGGATTGGACTCGACTGCCATTTTCTCTACCATGGGGTACGAGCATAACCGAGCTGTGAACAATTGACACGAATGTTGCGGTTTGCATATTCTACGGCAAGGCACTTCGTAAGACCGACTAAGGCGGCCTTTGTCATTGCATAAGCGGCTTCTCCTGCATCGGCTACGATGTCACCGGTAACGGAGGAGGCAATCACGATGCTTCCTTTCCCTCTTTTAACATCTCCGGAATAACAGCCTGACAGGTATTCCATACACCCTTAATATTTACATCGATATGGAAGTCACGCATCTCATCCGTAAACTCTTCAAAGGGAGCTAAACGACAAACGCCCGCGTTGCGAGCAGGCAACGTTAATCTCTCGAAAGCTTCGATTCCTTTCTTTACGGCGGCAATCATTTCCTCTTTATGAGCAACATTGGCTACCACGGTAATAATCTCCGCATTGTACTCTTTTCTTAATCTCTCTGCGGTTTTCTCCACATTGGGATCCAAATCAACCATAATGAGTTTAGCACCGTAGTTGGCATAAACGGTACTGATTCCCTCACCTAAACCAACCTGCTGCACCGGTAATTAATGCGACTTTTCCTTTCTAATTTCTTCATGATTCCCTCCATAATTCAAAATACATCATAAAAAGGATACAAATACATCGTACAACGAATACTTGATTGCTTGAGTGGAACTACGCTTATATTCTACCACGATTGAGAAAAAATTCACAAAAAAATAGATAAAAATTAAAAAAATAAATGTAAATAGAATTTATGAATGTGATAAATATAAGATATTGTTAAAATATTGACTATTTAAAACTCTGTAATACAATGGGGAAAAGAGTGGAGCTATAACTGTTGTATATGGATTCGGACGGAGCGTGAAATACGTGTGCAATATCCCGTTTACCGGATTTTCGTTTACCGGACTTCGTCCGTCTTAGAAAAAGAGGGCTGTATGGCAGAAGAAAAAGACAGCGGCTTGCAGAAAAAAGCCTACAACTGATTTTTGTCTACACTGTTGCGACCGGTTCCATTTTACATGGGTAAGCTATTGGGATTCCGTATTTTTCGGCTATTGCGGATCGGGAACTTGGCTTGCTTTCGGTCTTATGACCTTGGCGATTTTACCGACAGCCTTGGTCTATTCGGAACTGGCACCTTTATTTCATACTTCCGGCGGTGAGCTGATTTATAATACTGTCGGAATGAACAAACACGTCGGATTTTTTGCATCCTGGCTTATTATGGCGGCTTGGATTGCGGTTCCGCCTGCTGTGGTTATGGCGATAGCCACTTGGGTGAGCCGTACCTTCGGCCTCGTTTTGGGATTTAATGCCATTATGCTGATTGGCGTTTGCATTTTGGTACTGGTTTTTTTCTTTTATCCCTGCAGGATGTGAATGTTTTGGTTAAGGCGCAGGCCTTATGCCTGTTTGTAAATATTGTTTCCACCTTGATTACCGGTATTTTGATTTTGTTCTCCGGGCATTGGAGCTTTTCCAATATCACGGACGGTTTACTAAAAACGACCATCAGTCCGTCTCTCGGAATTCCGGGTTGGATTATCGGAATGGCGCTTCTGATTACGCCTTATTTCGGTTTCGAGACCGTTCCGCAGATGGTGGAAGAGGGAGATTTCCCGATTAAAGATACGAAGAAGGCAATTTGCGGGTCGGTCATTACCTGCGGACTGATTTATGTTTTCTTCTACTTCTGTGTAGCGGGACTGGATTCCTTCCAGAACCTCACGGAAGGCACGGCGAAAAGACGGTTTCTGACCATTACCAATATGCAGAGAACACTCGGCTGGACGGTATGGCCCGTACTTTTACGGATTTTTCTCCGTATTTATGGGACTTGGTGCCTCTATTATGGGATTTTGGATGTCTACCGTCAGAATGCTTTTTATTCCATGTCGGAAAAGAATTTTCTTCCGGCGACTTTCAAAAAGCTCAACAAACATAAGCAACCGATACTTCCGAATATTTTCTTGCTGGCAATTAGTTTGATTTTTATTTTGTTGATGAACGCGACAACCTTTATGAACGATTTCTTTAATTTGATGTCCTTCGGTTGTGCTTGTGCCTATGCACTCACGATGGTTTCAGCGACCAGAATCAGACATAAATACCCGAGTTGGAAGAGTCCGAATGCCTTAAAGCATGGTAATTTCTTTACCTATCTTGCGATGATTATCATGCTCCTCATTGCCTTTTTCTGTACACTGGGACAGGGAATCGGATCCTGGATGTCCTTTTGGCGTGTATCTGGGAGTAGGGGTTCTCCTCTGGCTCTACATGGTACTGGTTCGTTGGAAGAAGTCGAAGGTAGTGATAGAAACTCCTGACGGAGAGAAAAATATTAAATTAATCCTAGTTAAAGAAAAATGAATAGTAATTAGGATACTTGATTCAAGAAGAAAAACAGTTAAGACAGATCCCCCTGAGACAGGCTTAAGAATTCTTAAGTACGTTTAGGGGATTTTGTTTTAAAAAGTATCGTAGATAAGAGTGAGTCATAAATGAACTCTTATCTTTTGTATTGCATAAGATTTCCTTGATATCAATGCTTACTCCGATCTCATCATACTGAATTTGTCCATAGGGTAGTTTTTCAGATTGTCGAGCACTCTTCTAGTATCCGCTTCACCTAAGAGGCTTTCTCTGGATTTTTTGATTTCATTTTCCGCTTTATGCTTGGAAGGACCGCCCACACAGCCGCCCTCACAGGCCATACCTTCGATAAAGTCTTCCGGGAGCTTTCCGATTTTCAGAAGAGTAAGTGCCGTTACACACTCTTTTCCGCCGGAGCAGGCACGAAGTTTGATGTCGGTGGTGTCTTCACCTCGCTCACGCATACACTCCATGACGGCGTTCGCAACACCGCCGGAGCTTGCAAAGTTCTTACCCCAGAGAGAGGCTTCCTGATAAGCCTGTACTTCCCTTCGAGGTTGATGTCTTTTTGAGCGAAGGAGGAGGTGAACTCTCCGAAAGAGCACATAGTCGGCATTTCCTTTAATTCCCATTTCTGGGATTCGGACTTTTTAGCCATACAGGGGCCGATAAAAACGGTAATACATCCGGGATGAATGGCTTTTAAATAGCGGGAAACGGCGGCCATGGGAGAAAAGCGTTTCCGACATATTTTCTTTGTACTGCTCCGGAAAATGTTTTTGCAGAAGGTGAATAAAGGCGGGGCAGCAGGAAGTGGTCATTTTCTTCCTTCTTTTCTTGCTTCCGACCATTCAAGCGCTTCGTAAGCGGCTGTCATATCCCCGCCGAGGCCGACCTCTACCATATCGTTAAAGCCGAGTTTTTAACGCTGTACGAACTGCACCCATGGAAATATCTTTTCCAAACTGTCCTTCCGTAGCCGGGGCACACATGGCATAGAACCTCTTTATCGGACTGAACAGCGTAAATGACATCGAGGACGTTGGTTTTCGTGGAAATGGCGCCGAAGGGGCAGGAGTGTACGCATTGTCCGCAGCGGATGCAACGTTCGTCATCGATGACGCAGAGTCCGTTTTTCGTCATAAGTAATGGCATTTACCGGACAGGGGTTTCTTACAGGGGACGGGATAAATGTGCAATAGCACTATAAGGGCAGGCTGCAGCACACATCCCGCATTCCTTACACTTCATAGGATCGATGTGTGCACGCTGATCCGTCATCGTGATGGCTCCGAAGTGGCAGCTGTTTTGACAGGCTTTTCCGAGACAGAGACGGCAGTTGTCCGTTACGGAATAGGAAGAGATGGGGCACTCTTCACAGGCCGGATCGATGACCTGAATGATATTACTGCTTTTACGACAGGGGTTGGCATCTTCGTTACAAGCAAGACGAATTCTTCTGCGGAGAATCTCTCTTTCCTTATAGACACAGTGACGGAAAGCGGCCTTGGGGCCGGGAGAGAGCTCTCTGACCAGACGCTCTTTGCTTTCTTCATTTACATCATTTTTCCACGCTAGCCTCGCGAGGCCTTCGATAACCCGGTGTTTTAAAGGAATCACTCCCTTGTCATTGGTAATCATAGTTTTCTCCTTATTCGCTGACTCTCTTTTTTTCGGGATTTTTCCTGTGTCCCATCCCGATGCTCGTTCGTAGTATAGCATATTGGCGGAAAAAGCTGTGCTTTTTCCGAAAATTTGAGAAGGTAATACTTATTTTTGAAAAGAATGTCGATAAAAAGAAGGAGAATTAGGGAATGAGAGGAGAGCTTATGTCGCTAATGGATATGATTTTTCGGGACGTCAGAAGAGGATGAAATCTTAAAAACGAAGAAGAAATGGTCTTGAAACCGGTAGCGTTCTGAGTGTAAAAGGAGAAAAATTGCCACGATTACTATCGCGGAGAGTTTGAATATTGTCCAGGAAAAAAGAACTTGGACAGATTCGTTTGATTCAAAAATGATAGGAATGAAGAAATAAGTGCCTTATGACTTGTCCGTATCCGCAGAATGCCGATGCAAGAAAAAGAACTGACGGATATGATGAATGCCGTAAAAATGATATTGATAATGCTTATTTGACCGGAAAGGACAGTATTCGCATTCCGGAAAGTAAGTATGAACTTTTTATCTATATGAGGCGCCGTCCTACGATTCCTATGGAAGTGGAAGCTCGGTAGAGAGCTCTCTTCGGGAGAAGCGCGGGAAAATGGTTAAATTCCGTTCCTTTGTGGAAAAAGAATCCCGTATGAATATCTATGTTGCGGTCTATTCTCTGGCAACGGATACGGCATATCGCATTTTAAAGCAAGAGTATCGCATGTTTACGAATATTCGTTTGTGTCCTTGACAATCAGGAGAAGAAACCTCTTTCATGGAATCACCCGCAGATTAAGGAGAGTCTGAAAGATACACCGAACCTTGCGTGTATCGGAATAGGACTTACAGGGGAGAAAAAGCCTCACTATGCCATTGAATTGTCCAATGAGGACATTTCTTCCGTGGTAAAGAAGGCGGCTTTACTCAGTCACCACAATTTCAATATCCGTGAAGAAATGATTGATGCGCAGGCCGGAGGACATGCTAAAGCGATGTGGGAGCTTGGCGCAAAGAAGGGAAAGGGAGAAGAGTTTATCAGAAAGACGGTGGAAGATCTTGCCTTTGAAGATGCCTGCTATCGTATTCCCGAAAAAGCAATCAAGGAGATCATTACGAAGGCGCAGACAAAAGAGGCTTCAGTGAGGGTGTGGAGATTGGACTCATCAGAGTACCGGTTATTGACAGAACCTTGCTTCTGAATCTTTTCAAGCAGGCTGATGACGGATTCTGACCCAGGATGAGGCGGGGAATTTTTGAGTATTACAAGGATGTGACAGGAAAGCTCGTGATTCAATATGGCTGGAAGAAGGAAGATCTTTGGTATGTGGCGCCTCCCGGAAAGGAAGAGCGGGAGATTCGTGCGGAAGCCGCTCAGGTTATGCTGGAAGGAAAATATCTTCGCGCTTTACAGAAGGTTCTTAAGCTGAATCGTAATCGTTCGGTAAGTGAAGCTTACGAGAATCTGAGAGAATTCATCCAATCTTATGAGAAAATGGGTATGGGGATGGAAGAACAGGTGGAATCAACGGGAAATGCGAGAGATTATTTTCCCGATGAAAATATAGAAGAAATTCAAACGGTGATTCAGGAAGTACTATCCTCACACTCTATGTATGATAATTTTGGATTTTAGAGTAGGAGATCTATGAAGAAGGGTGTAAGAGAAGAAATGAGAAGGGTAATATCGCTTTGTTTCTTGGGAGCGGTATTGCTCTTTCTTTCTATGGCTTATTTTTCACTACGAAGAATACGATACAACAGAGCTTTTGGTCTTTGGTGCCTTCTTTCATCGCCATTTCTCTGGCACTTGTCACGAAAGAAATATACAGCTCTCTCTTTCTGGGAATTCTGAGCGGCGCCTTGTTCTATACGGGGTATAATCCGGAGAAAACGATAAGGCATGTTTTCATGGAAGGAATCTTTGAAGTCCTTTCCAATCCGGAAAATGTAGCTATTCTTTGTTTTCTTGTGATTCTCGGAATGATGGTACAGCTTATGCGTAAAACAGGGAGGTTCCCGTGCTTTTCGGAAAGTGGGCACAAACTCGGATAAAAAGCAGAAAAGCTTCGATGTTTGCAACCGTGGTTTTGGGATTACTTATTTTTCAGCGATGACTATTTTTAACTGCCTAACAGTAGGCTCCGTTATGCTTCCTGTGACGGACAAAGCCCGCATTAGAAGAGCAAAAACTGCTTATCTTATTGATACGAGTGCGGCACCGATATGTATCATCGCGCCGATTTCTTCTCTTAGCGGCATTTTCCGGCTTTTGTTAAGGGAGAAAAACGGAATGAAACTTTTTGCAAACCATTCCTTATAACTTTTATGCGCTCTCTCCTTTGCATGATGATTTTTTTGATCTTTCTCGATGTGGACTTTGGTCCCCATGGCAGAGCATGATGCAAGAGAAAAAGGGGATTTATTTACCACAAAAGAGTCGTCCCTACGGGAGGAAAAACAGGAAAAAGAAGTAGAAGGAAAGATTTCCGACATGCTTTTTCGAGTATCGCTTTGATAGTTTCTTGTACTGTCGCTATGATGTATTTTGGCGGATTTTTTTCTCGGGTGCGGATGTCATCACCGCCTTTACCCAATCGGATGCCTTGAGCGGACTCGTTTTCGGATCTTTTTCTGGCACTTGTTTTCACACTGATATTTTACTATTTCCATTCGTCAATTTCTTTTCACGACGCCATGGAATGCTTACCGGAAGGCTTTAAGCAAATGGTGCCCGCTATTTTAATTTTAAGTTTTGCCTGGACTTTGAAAGAGATGACGGACAGCCTCGGGAGCGAAAAGAGTTTGTGGAAACGGTGGTGGCAGGAGGAGCTCAGGGAATGTTGTTTTTACTTCCCGCCTTTATCTTTGTGATTGCCGTGGGGCTTTCCTTTGCTACGGGAAGCTCGTGGGGGACCTTCGGCATCCTGATTCCTATCGTGCAGGCTATTTTCCGGAAGACGGATTATACGATGATGATTATTGCCATGTCCGCCTGTATGGCGGGCGCAGTTTGCGGATGATCACTGTTCCCCCTGTTTCGGATACCACGATTATGTCTTCCGCAGCAGCCGGGTGTATGCTATCTAAACCATGTTACGACACAGTTTCCTATGCCATGCTCGTGGCCGCAATTTCTTAATGGCCTATTGTCTTGCCGGCTTACTGAAAAGTCCATGGGTTTCGCTAGGGTGTATCCGTCTTTATCCTCTTTTTCCCTATTAATGGAAGTAAAGAGAAGAAAAAGTCCTAAAAAGCGGTCAGAAAAAATAGCTGTTAAAAAGCTGTCAGAAAAGAGCCGAGGGTTTTTGACCTCATAAAAAACGCCTCAAGTGGTTTTTAAAACTACCTGAGGCGTTTTTAAAACTATTTATCTTAAAAAATATTCTATTGCATTTTATTATAAGAAAAAGTATAGTTCTTTTACCTAATGGTTTCAAAATATATTTATTCATTTATTTATTTGCCGGAAGAAAAAGGGTTAAAAAGAAAAGGAGAAAAGAAGATGGAATTCGAAAGATTAAAAAGAGATTATGTAGACACTTTGGCTTGCGATGAGGATAAGGTTACTTTAGATGCGGATTTGGAAAAGGATTTGGAGATTGATTCTCTTTCCTTGGTGGAGCTCCACATGGCTTTAGAGGATGAGCTGTCTGAGACCATTCCGGACGGAGAAATCGGAAAAGCTGCATACCGTGAAGGACATTCTCGATTATGTAAACAGTATAAAGGGCTAAGCGGCTAGGCAAGAAACTTTTATGAATAGCCGGATTTCATGTTGAAGAACAGTTCAGGAGGGAGTATGCAGTCACCGATTAAAAACCTTGGTAGATATGGTGAAGGACAGGGATTTAAAGAAAAAAGCACTTTCCGATAGAGTGGGCAGTACAGCGCCGATAAAAATCCTTCTGCCTTTATTGCCTGTAAAAAAATGTGGAAGAAGGGCGCTCCGAGCTCGCTGGGAGGAGCATCTTTTCGTATGTCCGAACTGCGGAAGCTATGCGGCGCTTGGCGCTTATTATCGTTTAGAAAAGCTTTATGATTCGGGGACTTTTCAGGAATTGGATAAGGATATCGCAGTAAGGGATCCCTTGGATTTTCCGGACTATAAAGAGAAGGTAAAGGAACTGGAGAAGAAGACAGGCTTGAAAAGAGGCGTAGTTTCTTCCAAAGGAAAAATCGGAGGAATCCCCGTGGTAGCTTTGGTCATGGACAACCGTTTTTAATAGGATCCATGTCTCAAGCGGTCGGCGAGAAAAATCACAAGGGGGCATTGAAGAGGCGGATAGACTACGCTGTCCTCTTATTATTTTTTCGGCGTCAGGCGGAGCAAGGATGCAGGAGGGAATCTTCAGCCTTATGCAGATGGCGAAAACCTCTGCGGCAGTGGAATTGTTTTCCGAGCACGGCGGACTCTTTATCAGCGTTTTAACCCATCCTACGACAGGAGGAGTTACGGCGAGCTTTGCCACTTTAGGAGATATTACCTTGGCGGAGCCGGGAGCATTAATCGGCTTTTGCAGGGGCCGCGCGTGATAGAACAAACCATCAATCGTAAGCTTCCTAAGGGATTCCAAAAGGCGGAGTACTTGGAAAAGCATGGTTTTATTGATGCTATTTGCGAGCGAAAAACATGAGAGAGAGTTTAATTCGGATTCTTTCTCTTCATCAGGGGTAGAAACAGGCGGTATTGTATAGCCTTTTTAAAGGATTTTGCTCGCAAAGCGTGAGGTTCTCACCGGAAGCAGAAAGGAAGAATATGAGTCAGGAATTAGCGGAAAAGAAAGCATTGGAGCCGGGGAGAAGGTTTTCCTTGCTCGTCATCCAAAAAGACCGCATATTGAGGATTTTTATTTCCCATATCTTTACGGATTTTTGAGCAAAAGGGAGATCATCTTTATGATGAGGATCGTTCCATTTATGGAGGAATTGCTCGTTTTCACGGAAAGCCGGTGACGGTGCTCGGTCAAAAAAGGGGAAGGGCATGGAGGAAAACATTGCCTGCAACTTCGGTATGCCCTGCCCGGAAGGGTATCGTAAAAGCAAAGAGACTGATGGAACAGGCGGAAAAAGTTTCATCGTCCGATTATCACCTTCATTGATACGCCGGGAGCTTATCCCGGACTGGAAAGCGGAGGAGCACGGACAGGGTGAAGCGATTGCAAGGAATCTTGCTTTTATGAGTTCTCTTCATGTTCCGATTATCAGTGTTATTAGCGGAGAAGGGGAACTCCGGAGCGCACTGGCCATCGGTGTCGCAAATAAGATTCTTATGCTGGAAAATGCCATTTACCCGTATTAAGCCCGGAGGGCTTTGCGACCATTCTTTGGAAAGACAGCTCGAAAGCGGGAGAGGCGGCAAAGGTGATGAAACTTACTGCGGAGGACTTAAAGGAAGCCGGCGTTTGCGATGATATCGTGCCGGAAGTCAGGGCGAGTGCTCAAGAAGATCCGGAGGCCTTGTTTTTGGAATTGGAAAAAGCACTGAGAAAGTCCTTTCTTCCTATGAAGGAATGAGCCCGGAGGAGATTCGTAAGGATAGACTTAGGAAATACAGAAACATCTAACAGCATAATTCAGGAATGAACTGCTATAGCGAAAAGAGGAGTGGTAAGCCGATGTGCTTCCATTCTCTTCTTGTAAAAGCTTAGGCGAAGACAAGATAAAACAAAACAAAAGAAATGAGGAAAGATGCAGGGATTAAAAATAATCGGACTGGGCTCGGCACTTCCCGGAAAGCGTGTCCATAATGATGATTTGGCGAAAATTATGGAGACCAGCGATGAGTGGATTTTTCAGCAGGACAGGAATTCATGAGCGGCGCTTCTGTAAGAAAGAAGAAAGTGCGGCAACGCTTGCCATAAAGGCCGGAAAAGATGCACTGGAATCTTCCGGTATCTCCGCTTCGGATTTAGGGGTAATCCTTGTGGCGTCCATGTCCCCGGATTTCACTGCCCCGAGTATGGCGGCTATTTTAGCAAAAGAGCTCTTCGGAAGAAGACTGCATTGCACTGGATATCAATGCGACCTCGCGACAGCTTTGTCTACGGCTTGGAGGTGGCAAGAGGACTTCTTTCGTCCCTCGGAAAAGAAAAAGAGCTGGTAGTCGGAACGGAGCAACTTTCCCTGTCTTTTGAAAATGGAAGACAGAACCACCTCCGTACTCTTCGGAGATGGAGCCGGAGCGGCTGTGGTAGAGGAAAGCAATACGGACTATGCTTCCTTTTTAGGGTTCCCGCGGGGATTTTTCCATCGTGTCTCCGTCTTTATATACCGGAGCCTTTGACGGCTTTTATGAGGACGGGACGGAGAATTCGGAGATACTCGGGCAGGGAGCAACGGAAGGAAAGCATGAGAAGATAGACCACCTTATGATGGACGGGAAATCGGTTTTCCTCTTTGCGATGAGACATTATCCCAAGGTGTATAGAGGGGATTTTGAAAAAAACGGGAGAACGCTTGGAAGAGATAGACCATGTAGTGTGTCACCAGGCCAATTCCCGCATTATTCGAAACGTCGTTCGTCACCTGAAAGCGAAGCCCGAACAGTTTTTGAAGATATGGAGCTCTACGGCAACACGTCAGGGGCTTCCATTCCATTTGCTCTTAAAAAGATATGGAAGAGCAGGGACTCTTGAAAAGAAGGGGAGAAGCTCCTCCTCATTGGTTTTCGGTGCGGGGCTGACCTTCGGTGCCGTGGAGATCGTTTATGGGAAAAAGAAGTAGAGATAGATAATCGATATTAAGAGGAATAGAGGAAATTGGTTCTTCTGCATCATTTGTTGAAAGAGAAACGAAGGAGAAGAAGTGACAAAGAGGAGAAGAAGTGGTAAAGAGGAGAAGAAGTGGTAAAGAGGAGAAGAAGTGGTAAAGAGGAGAAGAAGTGGCAAAAGAGCAGAAGAACCAAAGAGTAGAATAGGTAAAGAATAGAATCAGTAAAGAACGGAAGAAGTAAAGAAATAGAATAAGTAAAAGAATAGAATAAGTAAAAGAATAGAATAAGTAAAGAATGGAAGAAGTAAAGAAATAGCAGATATCGAAGTACTAAGAATTAAGGAAGGGCTAAAAATGCGATTAAATGAGATGCTGGGGATTCGTTATCCGATTATCCAGGGAGGAATGGCCAATATTGCAACAGGAAGCTTTTTGCTGCAGCCTGCTCCGAGGCGGGGGCTTTAGGACTCATCGGCACCGGAGGAATTCACGAGGCGGAAGAACTCAGAAAAGAAATTCGGATTTTGCGGGAGAGAACCGATAAGCCCTTTGGTGTAAACCTGATGCTCATGAATCCGGAAACGGAGAAGATGGTGCAAATCTGTATAGAGGAAAAAGTTCCGGTGGTCACAACCGGTGCGGGAAATCCGGGAATCTACATGGAGGCATTAAAGAGTGCCGGATGTAAGGTAATGCCGGTTGTTGGTGCACCGATCCTTGCGGAAAGACTGGAGAAGCAGGGAGCGGATGCCGTGATTGCCGAGGGATGCGAGTCCGGAGGGCATGTCGGGGAAATGACGACCATGTGCTTGGTGCCGCAGACGGTGAGACAGCGTGAAAATCCCTGTTATCGCAGCGAGGAGGTGTTGCGGACAAGAGACAGCTGAAAGGCGGTTTTTTTGCACTGGGAGGGCGCCGGTGCGCAAATCGGAACCGCGCTTGCGGCGGAGGAGTGTCCTATTCATGAGAATTATAAGGATGCGATTTTGAAAGCAAGAGGTTCAGACACCGTGGTTACCGGAAGAATCGCCGGAGTACCGGTTCGAATCTTAAAGAATCAGATGAGTAGAGAATACCTCCGGCAGGAGAAGGCCGAGCGAGAAGATGGAACTCGAAAAAGTTCACCTGGGTTCCTTAAGAAGAGCAGTCTTTGAAGGAGATACAAAAACCGGTTCCTTATGGCGGGACAGACCTGCGGACAGGTGGGGGAAATTCGACCGGTTGCCGAGATTTTAGCCGATATCTGCTCCGGAATCATAGATTGATTTTTGCACCTTCATTGCGGTGCCCTACGCCTCTCTTCAAAGGCGCTCTCGTTCGACCTCGATAGAGCGGATACTAAAGCATCAAACTTCGCGTGCGCTCGTTTTCTGCAAGTACCGGCGTCTTCACACGCTTTTTCCGAGAGGCATAGGGCGTTACAACTAAAGAATTAGTCAAAAATCAAAGTAACATGATAAGAGAGAAGTATGGGGAGATTGCGAGGAAAAGGCAAGAATTATGGCAGAGAATATAGATGCCTAAACTAAGTAAGAGGATGTGAGAAGCATAGGGTAGGTCTGATTGGCATAATCCGGGCATACTCAAGTATCGGAAAGGGGAAATGATGAGCAAACGGGCATTCTTATACGCCGGACAGGGCGCACAGACTAAAGGGGATGGGTAGGATTTATATGAGCCTTCCCTGCCTTTCGAAAAGGCCTATGATGAGGCAGAGCTGGATTTTTGATGTGAAGGAGCTTTCCTTCTTCGATCCGGAGGAGAAGCTGAATGAAACGCGCTTCACCCAGCCGGCACTCGTTGCCTTTTGCGACGGGATGACGGCCATGCTTAGGAAAAATGGAATTCTTCCGGACTACTGCCTTGGGCTTTCTCTTGAGTATTCGGCGTTGGAGGCGGCAGGCGTATTTTTCCGCAAAAACTGCCGTAGAGCTTGTGGCATTTCGCGGAAAGAAGATGGAAGAAGCCTCAAGGAGTAGAATCCTCTATGGCGGCTATTCTCGGGACTTTCCAGAAGAATTGCAGAAAATCGTGCTTTCTGCCGGCGGAGAGGTTTATCTTTGCAACCTGAACTGCCCCGGACAGATTGTTATCGGGGAGAAAAAAGACTGCTGTAGAGCGTGCGTCAAAGCTCGCATTGGAATCCGCTGCGAAAAAAGCGATTCCCTTAAAGGTTTCCGGCCCCTTCCATACGCCTTATATGGATAGTGCGGGAGAGGCTCTTGCAGAATATTTTCAAAAAATCAAGTGGCAGGAGCCGAAATGCACGGTGCTTCACAATGTGCTGGGAGAGAAAGAAAGAAGGCGACCCTTCGATTCCGGAGCTTCTTCAGGAACAGGTGGCAAAACCCGTAAGAATGGAAGAAAGCCTTAAGCGTGTATTGGAACTCGGTGCTCGTGACTTCATCGAGATCGGACCGGGAAAAACCGTGTCGGGATTTCTTAAAAAGTTGCGAAGGAACTGGGGATCGAAGACTATAGAGTCGTTTCCTGGAAACAAAAAGAGGATGTGGAGGCGTTCCTATCTACAGTGGAGTAAAAAGGCGGATTGGAATTTTGAGGTTTGTCTTTGGAAAAACAGAGAAAGGAAGGATTGTGGAAAGAGAGACTGTTTAATTACCGGAGCGAGTGGCGGAATCGGTTCCACTATTGCTTTAAAGATGGCGGAGGAAGGCTATAATCTCGTCCCTGCATTACGGGAAGAATAAAGAGGCAGCGGAGGAGCTTGCAAGGAGATTCAAGTAAAGAATCCGAAACGGAATTGCTTCTCCTCTGCGGATATTCGAAAGGAAGAGAAGTCAATGCCCTTGTGGAAGAAGCCTTAAGCCGTTTTTCTTCCATAGAAGTCTTGGTGAACAATGCCGGCGTGACCAGAGATCAGCTTCTTTTGAAAATGACAGCGGAAGACTTTGACTGTGTAATCGAAAGCAATCTGCGAAGTGCCTTTCTTTTCTCCAAGGCGGTATCGAAACAGATGCTGAAGAAACGATATGGAAGAATCATACAGATTTCAGTGTGGTAGGGATACACGGAAACAGCGGACAAAAGTAATTATGCGGCATCGAAAAGCAGGACTGATCGGGTTCTCGAAATCTCTCGCCAAAGAGCTTGCCGGACGAAACATTACGGTCAATGTCATTTGCCCCGGCTTTATTGATACCAAAATGACGGAAGTGTTACCGGAGGCAATGAAGGAAGCGCTTCTTTCTTCCATTCCGATGAAAAAAGTTCGGTACAGGAGAAGATGTAGCCAATGCAGTAGCCTTTTTGCAAAGAGAGAGTCTTCCTATATGACGGGAAAGTCTTCTTGTAGACGGCGGTATGGGAATGTAGCCTGTCGGTATGTAAATAGAAACGAAAATCTATTTTTCCTGAAAGAGGGAGAGACGGAAAACAATCTCTACGGGAATCAGGCAAAAATAGAGCAAAGAATCATAGGGAGTGAAAATGGAAAAGAGACGAGTGGTAGTGACAGGACTGGGGACGGTGAACCCCGTCGGAAATACAGTAGAAGAGAGCTGGAAGGGAGTTCGCGAAGGAAAGATCGGTATCGGGGAAATCACTGCCTTTTGACAGCAGTGCCTTTTCTGTGCACCTTGCCGGAGAAGTAAAAGATTTTCATCCGGAGACGGTCTTCGATAAAAGGGAATTAAAGCATATGTCGCGCTTCACGCAGTTTGCCATGATTGCTTTCGCGGAAGAGGCGATGCTGGACAGCGGAATTTCCGGAACCCTTCCGCCTGAAGAAATGGGAGTCATCGTTTCCAGCGGAATCGGCGGTTTAAAGACCATAGAGGAAGAGCATACCAAGGGCGAGAAACGAGGCTTTGAAAAGTGAGTCCTTCTTTATTCCGATGTCTATTTCCAATATGGCGGCAGGAGAGATTGCCATTCGGCATAAGTTGAAGGGAATCTGTATTTGCCCGGTCACGGCTTGTGCCGGCGGATCCAATGCGGTAGGCGATGCCTTTCATCGTATTCGGACGGCTATGAAACCGCCATGCTTTGCGGCGGAACAGAGGCAGCTATCTCGGAGCTTGGAATCGGCGGATTTGCAACGATGAAGGCTCTTTCTCCGGCGACGGAAGTAAGTCGTGCTTCCATTCCTTTTGATAAGGAGCGCTCCGGTTTTGTCATGGGAGAGGGCTCGGGAATCCTCATTTTAGAGGAAAGAGAGCATGCCTTACAAAGAGGAGCGAAGATTTATGGCGAAATCGTAGGCTACGGGGCGAACTGTGATGCCTATCACATTACTTCACCCTCCCCCGGAGGAGAGGGCGCATCTGCCTGCATGGAACTTGCCTTAAAGGATGCAGGAATTACATCTTCTGCAATTGATTACATCAATGCGCACGGTACTTCCACTCATTTAAATGACCTTGGAGAAACAGCGGCGGTCAAGACTGTTTTTAAGGAAAGAGCTTATTCCGTTCCTATTTCCTCCACAAAGTCCATGACAGGGCACTTGCTTGGTGCGGCAGGAGCAGTGGAAGCCATTTTCTCCGTCCTTGCCCTTCGCGACGGCTTTGTGCCTGGGAACGATGAACTACCAGGTGAAGGATGAAGAACTGGATCTGGACTATGTGCCGAATAAGGGACGGAGAAAGAGCTTCATTATACTATGTCGAACTCTCTCGGCTTCGGTGGACATAACGCTTGTTTAGTGTTTAGAAGTAGAAAAAGTCCGTATAGCCCTCATACAAAAAGACGCTCTCGCTCGGTTCCGGCCTCAGCGGTACTAGATTCACACTTCGCTACGCTTGTGTTCATCAAGTGCCGAGGCCTCCAAACGCTTTTTGATTACGAGGGTATGCGGACTTTTATCAACTTTAAAACAATGGAAGATCATTACCTTAAGTCTAAGGAAGGAAAGGAACGCACTATGCCAAAGTTAAATATAGAAGAAATCGAAGCAATCCTCCCGCACCGCTATCCGTTTTTACTGATTGACAGTGTGGAGGACTACAACCCAGGGGAGTTTGCGGTTGCAAAAAAATGCGTTTCCGCGAATGAGCCGTTTTTTCAGGGGCATTTTCCAAAGTTCAAGGTGATGCCGGGGGTTTTAGTGGTGGAAGCTCTTGCGCAGACCGGGGCAATCGCCCTTCTTTCTCTTCCGGAATATGAAGGGAAAGATTGCGCTGTTTGAGGAATCAAGAACTGTAAGTTTAAGACTCCGGTTCGGCCGGGAGACACGCTGGAGCTAAGCTGTCGCTTAACCAATAGGAAGGGACCGGTCGGGATTGGTGAAGCGGAAGCAAAGGTGAACGGAAAGACCGCAGTGAAAGCGGAGCTCAGCTTTGCCATAAGATAATAAGGCAGTCTGTTCGCCTTGAGAAAATAGAAAAAACTGCATTATACAGGCAAATCCACGAAGTTTACAAAGTGGAGGTCATTATATAGTGTCTAAAAGAGGAAGGTTTCCGTGAGGGGAAGCTTCCTCTTTTAAAATTTGGATAAAGCGCGATATTAAAGATTTTTCTCATAATTTTATATAAAAATTGAAAAATTACTATTGGCATGCTTTTCGAAATTCTGTTAAAATTTAATAGAAACTTGGAAATGCTTTTTAAATTTTAAGAAAAAGCCTTGCTGATTTTCGAAAAGAGAGACGCTTATGTTGAAAGATACGATTGTAGATCTCTATAATAAGTTCAGGATTTATTTTTACATGCAGGTATTCGCCAAATTCGAGAAAAGAGAGCTAGCCTCACAACCGTGGAGAGCTATAGTGTTGAGTGTATTAAAGCTCTCGGAGAGCCTACCGTGCAGGAATTTTGCCATTATGATGGGAATTTCCGCGCCAAACGTCCCTACAAAGTGAATGCTTTAGTCCAGAAAGGATACATTGAGAAGGTACAGGATTTGAATGATCATCGGGAATTTCACCTTCGCCCCACGAAGAAATTCTTTGATTATTATGATGTATCCTATCGCTATGTAAAAAGGTGGAGGAGCCCGCAAGAAGCGTTTTACGAAGGAAGAGATGGAAAAGCTGGAAGAGATACGAGAATCATCACAACGGAGCTCATGCCGGAGTTGGATGTTACGAAAGTTCACCAAAGAGGGTGCGGAGAATCATATCAGTATCGGTGCGGAAGAGGAATAGGAGCTTGTGCGGGAGAACACAATAGTCGTCGGTGAGAAAGAGTGCTAACAGCTCGTGTGGAAAAGCGATAAGCGTTCTTTTACCGAAGAGTTGATGCAATGGAAAACGGTGCAGAGGGGAATCTCTGCACTTTTTATAGTTAAACTTTAAGCTGAAAAAAATAAAATGCTTTTTCATGCTTATCCTGAGCGGAAGGCGAAAAACAGGCAGTCCAGCGAAAAGTCATTTTTGTATTTGAAAAATTCTTTTATGATTTCTTGCACTAAGACTTTTACCTGTGCTAATATAAGGCGGTATATGCCTTAGGAAAAAAGGCAAAATCTTTTGCAAAGGAAGTACAAAATGAACAAGAAATTTAAGGCTACATTGCAGTTATTGGGAGTCCTGATTCTGACTGCGGCGTTTTGTGTTCTGGGATATATGAACGCAAACAATATCCGTCTCGGTTTGGACTTAAATGGAGGTGTTTCCATTACCTACCAGACTGTAGACGAGAATCCTACTGCGGAGCAGATGAGCGACACGGTGTATAAACTGCAACTTAAAGCGCAGAGTTATTCGGATGAGGCGCAGGTGTATCAGGAGGGAAAGAATCGAATCAACATCGATATTCCCGGCGCGACTGATGCGAACGCTATCCTGGAGGAACTCGGAGAACCCGGAACACTGGAGTTTGCGGATGAGAACGGAAATGTCTCGCTTACCGAGGGATGATGTGAAGACCGCTTCAGCAGGAATGACCAACCAGAACAACAATAAAGAATATGTGATAGAGCTCAACTTTAATGAGGGCGGGGCGAAGAAGTTTGAGGAAGCGACCAAGAACAACGTGGGGAAGCGCATTTTCATTATCTATAATAATGAAGTGATTTCTTCTCCGAATGTAAAAGAGGCGATTAGCGGCGGTCAGGCGTCCATCAGTCCGATTGAGTCTTATGAGGAAGCCAACAAGATTGCCTCCACCATTCGTATCGGGGCCCTTCCGTAAAAGCTGACCGAGCTTCGTTCCAATGTAATCAGGGGCAACCCTAGGCGTGGAGGCAGTGCGAGCTCTTTAAAGCGGTATTGCTATCGGTATTTTGCTTGTGATTCTTTTTATGTTGCTTGTATATCGCCTGCCGGGTCTTGCTTCTTCTGTCCTTTAGTGATGTATGTAGGCTTCGAAATGGTGCTCTTACAGGCCTTTGAGGTGACACTCACCCTTCCCGGTATCGCCGGAGTTATTCTTTCTATCGGTATGGCGGTGGATGCGAATGTCATCATTTTCACTAGAATCAAAGAAGAGCTGGGACAGGGGAACTCGGTAGAAAAAGTCCATCAAGGCCGGCTTTGAGAAGGCGCTTTCCGCCATTTTGGACGGAAATATCACCACTCTTATTGCGGCGGCAGTGCTTTACCTCCGCGGTTCCGGAACGGTAAGAGCTGCAACCACCTTGGCTATCGGTATCGTGGTTTCTTTACTTACGGCACTTTTTGTGACAAGAGCGCTCTTAAACGCCTTCCTTGCCATGGGAGCGGAGAAGCCTGCTCTTTACGGCGTGAAGAAAGATACCAAAATCATTGACTTTATTAAGTTCCGTAAGATTGCCTATATTGTTTCTTTCATCGTGATTGTTTCCGGTTTTGTCATGCTTGGCATGAACAAGAAGAATACAGAGCTATATCTTTAACTACGACCTTGACTTTAAGGGAGGCTCTTCCACAACGATTACCTTCGATAAGGATTTAAGTATGGAGGAAGTGGATAAGCAGGTTATCCCGCTCTTTAAGGAGGCAACCGGCGGGGACGCCTCCGCGCAGGCCGCGAAGGTGGCGGGAACCAATGAGGTTATTATTAAAACCAGAACGATGTCGACGGAAGAGAGAACCAAGCTCTATAACAGCATTCAAGAGAAGTTCTCCATCGCCGAGGATAAGATTGTTACGGAAAATATCTCCGGTGCGGTTTCCAAGGAAATGAAGACGGATGCTGTTTGGGCGCTCACGATTGCGATTTTCTGCATGCTGATTTATATCTGGATTCGTTTCCGCGATATTAAGTTTGCATCGTCTTCCGTACTGGCCCTTGCACACGATGTGCTTGTAACCGTTACCTTCTACGCGGCATTCCGTTGGGCGGTAGGCTCCAACTTTATTGCCTGTATCCTGACGATTGTCGGATATTCCATCAACGCGATGATTGTCGTGTTTGACCGTATTCGTGAAAAATATCCAGAAGGGCGAGGTAAAGAAGAAAGGCTTGGAATTTGCAGTGAATGAGGCGATTTCCAATACCCTTACCCGTTCCATCAATACTTCGATTACGACCTTTATCACGGTATTCTGCCTTTTCCTCTTCGGGGTAAGCTCTATTCAGGGATTTCTCTATGCCGCTTATGGTAGAGTATCGTTTCCGGTGCCTGGTCTTCCGTATGCATTGCCGGACCGCTTTGGTATGACTTTGTAAATATGTCCAAGAAGCGGAAGGAAAAACTGCAAGCGGAGAAGAGCAAGTAAGGAGCGATATGAGTCGCTGTCAAAATGAAATATGAAATAGTCGGGCAGTGTGGAAGAGCCAAAGTCCGCTCATATGGAAACCGTGCACGGCGTGATTGAGACACCGGTCTTTATGAATGTGGGTACGGTGGCAGCCATTAGGGCGGAGTATCCACGGATGACCTTCGCCTCATCGGAACGCAGGTGGAGTTGTCCAATACCTATCACCTTCATGTCAGAACAGGAGACAAAGGTAATCAAGTCTCTTGGGGACTGCATATGTTGATGAATTGGAATAGGGCCGATTCTCACGGATTCCGGCGGTTTTTCAGGTCTACAGCCTGGCAAAGACCGGACGAAAGATTCGGGAAGAGGGGGTAGAGTTTCGCTCCCATATTGACGGGCGGAGGATTTTCATGGGACCGGAAGAGTCGATGGAAATTCAATCCAATTTGGCTTCCACCATTGCCATGGCCTTTGATGAGTGTCCTCCGGCACTCGCGGATGAGGCAGTATATCGAGCCCTCGGTGGAGGACGACACGCTGGCTTGTTCGTTGTAAGAAGAGGATGGAAGAACTGAATGAAGAGGAGAGCACAATCAACAAGAATCAGCTTCTCTTCGGCATTAATCAGGGAGGAATCCTTTCCGATGTGCGAATTAACCATGCAAAACAGATTTCGAACTGGAGCTTCGAGGTTACGCTGTAGGAGGTCTTGCGGTTGGGGAGAGCCATGAGGATATGTACCGGATTTTGGACGAGGTAGTTCCCTTCCTTCCGAAGGAAAAGCCGACCTATCTTATGGGAGTCGGTACGCCGGAAAACATGGTAGAGGCAGTAGACCGGGGAATAGACTTCTTCGACTGTGTATTTCCGAGTCGGAACGGAAGACATGGTCATGTCTATCACGCCTATGGGAAGTTAAATCTTTGGAATTTAGCATATGAAAAGGATCTGAGACCGATAGAGGAGGGCTGTGATTGTCCGGCTTGAAGGGGATTCGCTTGGAAGACGGAACATATTCGGGGGGATATTCCAGAGCCTATATCCGTCACCTCTTAAAGGCAAAGGAAATACTCGGTATGCGGCTTTGCGTACTGCACAACCTTTCTTATTATAATCGCTTGATGCGGGAGATGCGTATGGCGATTAGAGAAGGAAGATGGGACGTCTGGAAGACGGAAGCCTTTATAAATTGAAGATGCAGAATTCCTGAAGCGGAGATTTCCAATCTACAATTTCGTAGAGGTAAAAGCCTTGCTTTTTCAATAAAAGGTGCAAAATGAAGGACAAATTGTAAAGGACAAAAGGAGAATATGGGAAACATTGGGTTATTAGGAACGGTGAGCGTATATTTTTGGTCATTGTCAGCATCTTCTATTTTATGGGAGTTCGTCCCGACGAGAAGGAGAGAAAAAGCGAGCAGGAACTGTTAAAGCGACCTTGCGGTAGGAGATACGGTTTTAACGAGTTCCGGATTTTTACAGGGTAATCAGTGATATTACGGATGATACCGTAATTGTAGAGTTTTAGCGGAAATAAAAACTGCCGTATTCCGATGCAGAAGGCCGCAATCGTACAGGTTGAAAAAGCGAATTAAGAAGAGATCCTTGCCACTCGTTTTTCGGTGGCAAGGCTTATTTCTATCAGATAATTTATTTCTATCAGATAAAAATAAAAAGATAAGAATAAAGCGGAAAAAGCAAGAGGGTCGAAATGAAAAATTTAGTTTTACTTTTTGGAGGACAGTCAACGGAACATGAGGTTTCCTGCCGTTCCAGTACTGACTGTGGCAGGGGCGGTGAACAGGGGATAAATACCGTACTTATCTTATCAGTATTACGAAGACCGGAGAATGGATTCCGGTAGAGGATGCGGAAAAAAATCGCGGACGGAAGCTGGAGAGAGGGAAAGAAAAGAGCAATGATCCTTCCGGATGCTCGTCTAAAGTCCTTGTTGTCTTTTCGGAAGACGGAAGCAGTCATCTGGAAAAAGCGGATATCGTCTTCCCGGTTTTTGCACGGAAAAAGGCGGAAAGACGGTACGGTGCAGGGACTTTTGGAGTTAGCGGAGATTCCTTATGTGGGTTGCGGAGTTTTTATCCTCGGCGATATCCATGGATAAGGTTTCTACAAAACTTGCGGTAGAAAAACCTTGGAGAAGCAGGGGTCAGACAGGCCGGATACATCGCTCTTCGTCATTCTGAATGGAAAAAGGAAAAAGAAGAGAGGAGATTTGTAAGGAGTCGCCGAAGAATTGCATTTTCCCATGTTCGTAAAAGCCGTCCAATGCAGGGATCATCCTGCGGTGTCAGTAAAGTGGAGAATCCGAGGACTTGCGTCGTGCCGTGGATAAAGCACTGGAAGTAGACAGACGTGTTTTAATAGAAGAGTATATTAAGGGAAGAGAAGTGGAGTGCGCCGTATTTTCCGGAGTTCGGGAGAGGTTATTGCTTCTTCCGTAGGGAGAAATCAAGGTCTACGCCGAATTCTACGACTATGATGCGAAATACAATAATCCCGATTCCAAAAACGGAACTGAATCCGGACTTACCCTCGGCAGTGGAAGAAAAATCCAAAAAGGCGGCAAAATCCGTTTTTCTTGCGGTAGACGGTTTTTCTCTCCAGAGTGGACTTTTTCTTTACCGGAGAAGAGGTGGTGTTTAATGAAATCAATACCATGCCGGGCTTTACTTCGATTTCCATGTATCCCATGCTTTTTCATAAGGCCGGTTGGGGTATTGAAGAGCTGGTGGAGAAGCTTATTGAGAGTGCATTCCATAGACCTTAAGAATTTCATAAATAATTATTTCTGTAGACTTTAAACATTTTTGAGAAGAACTGCTATACTGAGTCTATAATCCCGAGTTTGACAGTATTTTTAAAGTGAAAAGTCTCAAAACCCGCTCTGGTGGCGGATTCCGAGACTTTTTGCTTTTTATGATTGCACGTTATACTGTCTATTTTTTTGGTTTTTAGAACAAATATTTTTTTCATTTTGGCAATAGGTATAATCTGTTTGGAGGTACAGAATCCAAAAGGCATCATGTAAATCGTCTGTCAATTCTGTTCGTGTGTAAACTGGCTGATAGCCTTTCCCTCATATTTCATAAAATCCATACCCTGAAGTGCTGAAAGGATTTGGTCAATGGTATATTTGTTGTTTAGCTTCTTTTCCAAGTATCGGTATACAATAAGTGAAATAAAAACAGGTAATAAAATGAGCGAGAATTCTGTCCTGTCGTTTGAGATATACCGGACGAGCCTCAAAGTCAGTCTTCATGATACGAAAAACATTCTTCGATTTCCCATCTGCGCTTATTTGTTCTAATAATACTTTCTATGCTGTCATCTAGGTTAGTACACACAGCATAGAATCCATCATACTTTTCTTCTGCATCAATCACTGAAGTATCGATATAGCTGACGGTTTGGCTGGCAAGCTCACCATCGTTTGTGGCGTGGTCTGTTTTTATGAAGCGCTTGGGATCATTTACCTTCTTTTTGTTAATGGTTTCACCGGATGCAACAATCTTTATTGCGCGTTCTATCTGCCCTTGGCGAACGTGGCGCTGGTAATCGCGGTATTTGATTGAGTAGGAGACAATCAGCTTTTTGCTCTATGATTTTTTTCCTATCTCCTTTATCCGTGCGTATGATACTTTCCTCTTTAATCCATCTCGTTTTATAAAAATATTTATCTCTATCACGTTCACTGTCCAGCTCTGACAATTTATATTTCTTTCCGGATTTATCACCATCGAGGAGCCATTCGTCATCGGATAGACACCAGTCTTGTAGAAACCCCTTCAATGTTTTTTTATGGGTTGGGTTGTAATATAACTCCGCATACCATTTTCTCCATTATAAGAGTTGAATACTCTATTCGTAGCGGAAGATAACCCCTGCATCCGTGCATACGATAAACTTGGACATGTCAAAGTTTTTCAAAGCATCTTTTTTTCAAGTGGAATCATAGTTGTCTGCTCATTACGATTTCCGGAGTAGATGCTAAAAAAGAAATGGGAATGCCATCACTGTCCATAAACAAACCCATTCCGACAATAGGAAGAGGTCTGTTTTCCTTACTTTTCCCAAACTGCTTATCCCTTCTGCTGAATCGATTTCGAAGTAGAAGTTTGTGCAGTCATAGTAGATTACTTGGGTATTTCTTTCTTGGAAAGCAGAGCTGTTTTTTTGAACAGGCGACTCTGTATGTAATCGGATTCTTTGGACATAATGGAAAAGTGCGCGATAAATGTCATGAAGTTCAAAAGAGGGTTGCTCTATGAACTTCCCGGAGTCCTCAAAAGTCGCTTTTCTTTGAAGAAGGATAAAGGATTCTGGTGTAGATCAGTCGAGAAAAGGATGTCATTAAGATCATAGTTAAATGAATACTTGGTCGCAATTGCTCGACATATCTTATGTAAGCCCAGTTCATAGTAAATGTCTTGTAGAAAAAAAGATACCCACCATTAAAAACGACGTTGTTCATTGATTACAAGATTCGTTCCTGCACAGAGTTCGATGCTGAATTTAGAAAGCATCTTCTTTCTCAGCATCATTCATTAGTTGAACCTGTTCTTTTGCCCAAGCTTTTGCTATCCGTTACGCCATAGGTTTCACGGATATTTTTTTCGGAACCTAATCGTTTTATAACTAAGTCTTTGTTTTTTTCCATCAACATAGATAGTTTTCTTAACATAGTAAGAAATCGAATATTTTTGTTTTTGCCCAACCTAATCTCATAAAAAGCACCCCGTTCTCATTATAACATACCATGGCATAACGTGCAAATATAAATTTGTGAATTGACAAAAAATAAAGCCAATATAGGCTTTGTGAGACTTGAAAAATGAATTAAGCTGTCAAACTACCGAGCTGGTGGAGAAGCTTATTGAGATGCATTCCATAGACCTTAAGAATTTCATAAATAATTATTTCTGTAGACTTTAAACATTTTTGAGAAGAACTGCTATACTGAGTCTATAATCGATTTAAGAAAATGTTTGATTTCTATCTCCTTAGGACTCTGTTATGCACGCAGAGTCCTTTTTACGGGATAATAGACGTGCTAAGCGATATAAACTTTTGCAAAAAGCTTGTAACCCGGTTCTTAACGAGTATCGTGCAGAGGCTTTCGCCGTAGACTGCGATACGGCTTCCAAGTTTTAAGGAAATAGCTTGGAGAACCGAGAAACAAAAAGTAATCGAGGGATAAAAGAGAAAGATGAGAGTTTTACTTCAACTGAAAACACGGCAGATTCTTAATGGAGAGGAGGACAGTTTTTCCCTTAGCCATAAGGCGGTTTTTACTTTCACGGGGGAAAAGCTTTTCTTCTCAGTTATTTTCAGGAAAAATGTACACCACTCTTTAGAATTTTTCCCTAAGGAAAGAAAAAGTGGTGATGATACGAAATTGGAAGGACAAGCAAAGAGTGGAATATCTTTCCGGATTAAAATGGTCCGTGGAGTATGAAACGAATATCGGTGTACTTCCGCTTTCCTTTGAAACCCGTTCTGTGGAATTTCTTTATGAAGACTTTTTAAGGGGGAGGGCGGAGATAAGATTATCTTATGTGCTTTATCAGTTTTGAACAAATGGTGGCGGATAATGAACTCTCCATTGCAATTTTTCCGCTGAAAGAGTAGAATAAATCCGTTATTCTGTCTTGCACTCCGACTATTTTCCTGTTGTTTTCACTTGCATTTCGATTCGCTTCGCGATGAAAAAACAGTACAGTGGAAGAGAAACGGATTTAAGCGAGACATCCGGTTTGAATCTAAAATGGAAAGAAGAGGTTGTTTCTATGTTGCTTGCGATTTCGGCTCAAACGGTATTTTCCATACTTTTGACAGTACTCATTATTCTTTTTGCCGTTCTTCTTATTCTTTATTTTCTGGGAAGACGTTTACAAGCAAAGCAGGCTATGCAAAGCAACCCATGCTTGAAGCCAATACGATGGAAGTTTCCATGCTCATTATTGATAAAAAGAAGATGAGAGTGAAGGAAGCGGTATCGGCAGGACTTCCTGAACAGGTGGAAAAGGAAATGCCTGTTTATGCAAGGCTGACAAAGCTTCCTATTGTGAAAGCAAAGGTGGGACCGCGAGTATTGACCTTGATGTCGGATCCCGAGGTATACGAGATTCTTCCTCTCAAAAAGGAAGTGAAGGTGGCCGTTTCCGGCATTTATATTCGTTCTATCAAGTCTGTACGAGGCGGCACAGTGCAGGAAAAACCGAAGAAAACGGGCTTTTTGCCGGACTTCGCAAAAAGCGGAAAAAGCGGTAAAGGAAAAACGGTGCAGGACAGGCTAAGAAGAAAAAAAGTAAGAATTTGCACGAAAAATCAGAAGCATGATCTAAAAAATATTCACAGAAATCTATTTTTATGATAAGCCAATTTTTACTATGCTTTACCTTGACAAGAGCTTGAAAAAAATGTTAGTATGAAGTTTGCTTTATTCGGCAGATATAGGGCAAACTATGCCCTTTTTCCGTTCTAAAGAAATACTTTGCCGAAAGAAAGTGAACGAATCGTCAATTTTTCACAAGAAAAGGATAACCCAACAAGAGCTATGAAGATATCTGCATATCTGATTCCTCTGTAGGGTGCTTTTTATTGTGAATTCTCAACAAAGAGGCGGATCCGTCTCAGACATTAGGGGTGAACGGTCGATGAAAAAGCAAAAATGCATCCGGTGAGAACCGGGAAGAATCTCAGGATGACTTTCTCTCGTAGTAAGGAAGTTCTTGAAATGCCAAACCTCATTGAAATCCAAAAGGATTCCTATGACTGGTTTTTGCATGAGGGGCTCAGGGAGGCCTTTGATGATATATCTCCCATTCAGGACTTTGCCGGTCATTTAAGTTTTAGAGTTTGTGGATTTCAAGCTGGCGAAAAACGAAGCGAAATACAGTATAGAAGAATGTAAGGAAAGAGATGCAACCTATGCGGCTCCTCTTAAAGTGAAGGTTCGTCTCTTTAATAAAGATAAGGAAGAAATCAACGAACATGAAATTTTCATGGGAGACCTTCCTCTTATGACCGAGAACGGTTCTTTCGTTATCAATGGTGCGGAGCGAGTTATCGTCTCATGACTGGTTCGTTCTCCCGGAATTTATTACGGCGTGGATCACGATAAGGTAGGTAAGGAACTTTATAGTTGTACCGTTATTCCGAATCGCGGCGCTTGGATTGAGTATGAGACGGATTCCAACGATATTTTCTTCGTTCGTGTAGACAGAACGAGAAAAGTGCCGGTTACGGTATTCATTCGTGCACTCGGCATTGGCTCTTCCAAAGAGATTCTTGATCTTTTTGGAGATGATCCGAAGTTGCAGGCGTCTCTTGAAAAGGATCCTTCTGAAAAATTATCAGGAAGGTCTTCTTGAATTGTATAAGAAGATTAGACCCGGGGAGCCTCTTTCCGTTGACTCTGCGCAGTCTCTCTTAAATTCCATGTTCTTTGACCCGAGACGTTACGATCTGGCCAAGGGTGGGAAGATATAAGTTTAATAAGAAGTTGCATTTAAAAAAACAGAATCAAAGGGCATACTCTTGCGGAAGCGGTATATTCTACGGAAACAGGGTGAGCTTTTAGCGGAAGCCGGAACCATGAGTGAGTAAAGAGCTTGCAACAGAAATTCAGGATGCCGCTGTTCCCTTCGTAATGATTGACGGACCGACTCGCATGGAAAAGGTACTTTCTTCCATGCAGGTCGATATCCGGGCTTGGATTCCGGAGGAGATTAATCCGGAGGAACTGGGAATCAATGAGCTGGTGTATTATCCTGCACTTAAGGAAATCTTGGAGGAGGTTGGAGATAAGGGAACGGAAGCCTTGTCCGAGGCAATTCGTAAGAATATTCATTCCCTGATTCCGAAGCACATTACCAAGGAAGATATTTTTGCCTCGATTAACTATGTTTTAAACATTGATGAAGAAATCGGAACGGCGGATGACATCGACCACCTCGGAAATCGTCGTATTCGTGCAGTTGGAGAGCTTTTGCAGAATCAGTACCGTATTGGACTTTCCCGTATGGAGAGAGTGGTTCGTGAAAGAATGTCCACACAGGATATTGATGAAATCACGCCGCAGTCCTTAATCAACATTAAGCCTGTGACGGCTGCGGTAAAAGAATTCTTCGGTTCTTCTCAGCTGTCTCAGTTCATGGACCAGAACAACCCGCTTTCCGAGCTTACCCATAAGAGAAGACTTTCCGCACTTGGACCGGGAGGTCTTTCCAGAGACCGTGCAGGTTTTGAGGTGCGAGATGTACACTATACCCATTATGGCAGAATGTGTCCCATCGAGACTCCTGAAGGACCGAACATCGGACTGATTAACTCGCTTGCTTCCTATGCAAGAATCAATGAGTACGGTTTTATTGAGGCGCCTTACCGTGTTGTAGATAAAACGGACAAGGCGAATCCGGTTGTAACGGATCAGGTGGTCTATCTTGCCGCAGATGAAGAAGATAACTTCGTGGTTGCCCAGGCGAACGAGCCCTTGGATGAAGAGGGACATTTTAAGCACGATAACGTTTCCGGAAGATATCGGGATCAAACTTCCGCTTTTCCGAAAGCAAGTATTGATTTAATGGACGTATCTCCGAAGATGGTTTTCTCCGTGGCGACTTCCATGATTCCGTTCTTACAGAACGACGATGCGAACCGTGCGCTTATGGGATCCAACATGCGGCGTCAGGCGGTTCCGCTTCTTACTACGGAATCCGCAGTGGTGGATACCGGTATGTCCAATAAGGCCGCCGTTGACTCTGGAGCCTGCGTGGTGGCAAAGAACAGTGATGAGGTTACTCTTTCTTCCTCCTCAAAGATTGTTATCAAAAGAGATAAGGACGGGGGATATGATGAATACAAGCTGATGAAGTTTGTGCGCAGTAACCCTCAGTAACTGTTATAATCAAAAACCGATTGTAGATACTCATGATCATGTAGAAGCCGGCGCCGTTATTGCAGACGGTCCTTCCACAAAAAATGGTGAGATTGCCTTGGGGAAGAATCCGCTTATCGGATTTATGACTTGGGAAGGCTATAACTACGAGGATGCCGTTCTCCTTTCCGAGAGACTGGTACAAAACGATGTATATACTTCCGTGCATATTGAAGAGTATGAATTGGAAGCCAGAGACACTAAGCTCGGACCGGAAGAAATCACTTCCGATGTACCGGGTGTCGGCGATGAAGCATTAAAGAATCTGGATGAAAGAGGAATCATTCGTATCGGCGCGGAAGTAAGAGCGGAGATATTCTGGTAGGAAGAGTGACGCCGAAGGAGAAACCGAACTTACTGCGAAGAGAGACTTCTTCGCGCGATATTCGGAGAAAAGGCAGAGAGTAAGGGATACTTCCTTAAAGGTGCCTCACGGTGCCTATGGAACGGTTATCAACACGATGGTATTTACCAGAGAAACTCCGATGAACTGGCTCCCGGGGTTTCCCCAGTCCGTTCGTGTTTATATTGCACAGAAGCGTAAAATCGGCGTAGGAGATAAGATGGCAGGTCGTCACGGAAACAAGGGTGTCGTTTCCCGTGTGCTTCCGGTGGAGGATATGCCTTATCTTCCGAACAGTCGTCCGCTGGACATCGTATTAAACCCGCTCGGCGTGCCTTCCCGTATGAACATCGGACGGGTGCTGGAATTACACCTTTCCCTTGCGGCAAAGGCACTCGGTATTGATGTATCGACACCGATTTTTGACGGTGCAACCGAGGTGGATATTCAGCAGACCCTTCTTCTCGCCAACGATTATGTAAATTTAAGCTGGGAAGAGTTCTCGAAAAAGCATAAGGATGAGTTGGAGCCGGAGGTGTATGAGTATCTCAGCTCGCATCTTGAGCATCGAAAAGAGTGGCAGGGGCGTACCTATCGGCATTGACGGTAAGGTTCAGCTCCGTGACGGAAGAACCGGAGAGGAATTTGACGGTCCGACTTCCATCGGATTCATGCATTACTTAAAGCTTCACCACCTGGTTGATGATAAGATTCATGCCAGATCTACCGGTCCGTACTCTCTTGTCACGCAGCGCCCACTCGGCGGTAAGGCACAGTTCAGCGGACAGCGTTTCGGAGAGATGGAGGTTTGGGCACTGGAGGCTTACGGTGCGGCTTATACCTTGCAGGAAATTCTGACCATGAAGTCGGATGATGTTGCGGGACGTGTGAAGACCTATGAGGCCATCATAAAAGGACAGAATATTCCGGCACCGGGTGTTCCCGAATCCTTCAAGGTGCTCCTAAAAGAAATGCAGGCACTTTGTCTCGATATGCAGGTTCTGGACGAAGAGCAGAATGTTGTGGAGATTACGGAAGATCTTTACGATGCAAATCAGGATATGCACAGACTCCTGTCCGGCGGCGATTATCGCACGGAGAAGCAGGAAAAACTTCGGAGCATACGGCTATACGAAGCAGGAATTTAGAGATGGAGAACTGGTAGACAGCGATAGGGAAATGATGATGCAGGGGAACTTTCCGATCAGGATGGGAAGAGTTTTTCGAAAGCTTATCACTTCCGGCTTAGCAGATGATGGTGAGGATGAGTAGAGGAGGAAAGATGGCAAACTTTCAAAATGGAAATGAGCCGGTACAATTTGATTCCATAAAGATCGGTTTGGCTTCTCCGGAGAAGATCCTGAGTTGGTCTTACGGGGAGGTGAAAAAACCGGAAAACCATTAACTATAGAACCTTAAAGCCGGAGAAGGACGGACTTTTCTGTGAAAGATTTTCGGACCGGTTAAGGACTGGGAATGTCACTGTGGAAAGTATAAGAAGATTCGCTACAAGGCGTGATTTGTGACCGCTGCGGTGTAGAGGTAACGAAGTCTTCCGTTCGAAGAGAAAGAATGGGGCATATCAAGCTCACGCACCCGTCTCTCATATCTGGTATTTCAAGGGAATTCCGTCCCGTATGGGACTCATCTTGGACATCAGTCCGAGAATTTTGGAGAGAGTGCTTTATTTTGCTTCCTATGTGGTTTTGGATCCGATGGAAACAAGCTTAAGCTATAAAGAGGTGCTTTCGGAAGGAATACCGTGATGCCATAGAGCAGTACGGTTACGGTAATTTCCGTGTGGGAATGGGGAGCGGAAGCGATTTTTGAGATTGCTTTCTGAAAATTGATCTTGAGAAGGAATATGCAGCTCTTCGTTTCCGAGCTGGATAACTCATCCGGGGCAGAAAAAGATCCAGAATCGTGAAGAGGCTGGAGGTTGTAGAAGCCTTCCGTTCTTCAGGAAATAAGCCGGAGTGGATGATTCTCACGAATCTTCCGGTTATTCCTCCCGATTTAAGACCTATGGTACAGCTTGACGGCGGACGTTTCGCGACCTCCGACATCAATGATTTATATCGTCGTATTATCAATAGAAATAATCGTTTGGCACGTCTTTTTAGACCTTGGGGCACCGGAAATCATTGTCCGTAACGAGAAGAGAATGTTGCAGGGAAGCAGTCGATGCTTTAATCGATAACGGTAGAAGAGGACGCCCTGTAACGGGTCCGGGAAACCGTGCGCTGAAGTCTCTTTCCGATATGTTAAAGGGAAAGCAGGGACGTTTCCGTCAGAACCTTCTCGGAAAGCGTGTGGATTACTCCGGCCGTTCCGTTATCGTAGTAGGCTCCGAGCTTAAGATTTACCAGTGCGGTGTGCCGAAAGAAATGGCCATAGAGCTCTTTAAGCCTTTTGTTATGAAGGAGCTGGTGAATACCGGGAGGCGCACAACATTAAGAGCGCAAAGAAAATGGTAGAGCGTCTGGATGACGGCGTTTGGGATATTCTCGAGTACGTGATTAAGGAGCATCCGGTTATGCTTAACCGTGCCCCGACCCTGCACCGTTTGGGTATTCAAGCCTTTGAGCCTATCTTAGTAGAGGGTAAGGCAATCAAGCTTCATCCGCTGGTTTGTGCGGCCTTTAATGCCGACTTCGACGGAGACCAGATGGCTATCCACCTTCCCTTAACCCAGGAGCTACGGGCGGAGTGCCGTTTTATGCTTCTGTCTCCGAACAACCTCTTAAAGCCGTCCGACGGCGGTGTAGTTGCCGTACCTTCTCAGGATATGGTACTCGGCGTGTATTATCTCACCCAGGAGAGAGAAGGAGATACCGGAGAAGGTATGCTCTTTAAGTCCATAGATGAAGCCATTCTTGCGTATGAAAACCACTTTCGTAACCCTGCATGCGAAAGATTCGTTGTAAGGTAGAAAGGAATGGGTTTCCGAAGACGGACAGAAAGAGAGGCTGGAAGGTATCATCGAGACTACCGTAGGGAAGACTTCTCTTCAACGAGATTATCCCACAAGATTTAGGCTTTACGGATCGTTCGATTCCGGAGAATCGTTTGCTTCCGGAGATTAACTTCCTTGTTAAGAAGAAGAACCTGAAGCAGATCTTGGAAAAGGTTATGGATGTGCACGGGGCAATGCAGACAGCATTGACTCTCGATGATATCAAGTCAATCGGATTTAGTAAGTACTCTGCGAAGGTTGCCATGACGGTTTCCATTCACGATATGACCGTATCCCGGCAAGTAAGGAAGATCTTCTTGAGCAGGCGCAAAGCACGGTGGACAGAATCGCCAAGAACTTCCGCCGCGGACTGATTACGGAGGAAGAGCGCTATAAAGAAGTTATCGAGACCTGGAAGAATACGGACGATCAGTTAACCGCTGACCTTTTAACAGGTTTGGATAAATACAATAACATCTTCATGATGGCGGACTCCGGAGCCGTGGTTCCGATAAGCAGATTAAGCGAGCTTGCCGGTATGCGTGGACTTATGGCGGATACAACCGGTAGAGACGTTGAGCTCCCGATTAAAGTCCAACTTCCGTGAAGGACTGGATGTACTCGAGTACTTCATCTCCGCACACGGTGCTCGATAAGGGACTTTCCGATACCGCGCTTCGTACAGCTGACTCGGTTATCTTACCAGACGTTTGGTGAGACGTTTCTCAGGATTTGATTATTCGTGACCTGGATTGTGCAGAAGGAAGGGAGACGATTCCTTCCATGGAGATTACTGAACTTTCCGACGGACAAGAGAAGATTGAGTCCTCTACAGGAAAGAATCACAGGATCGTATTTCTTGCGGAAGACTATCATCGATCCCGGAGACCGGTGCCATAGTCATTAAGGCCAAATCACATGGATTTACACTCGAAGAGAGCACCTCTTGTGATGAACGCGCTCAGCAAGATGGGAAGACAGTCCGTGAAAGATTCGTACGGTATTGACCTGCCGTTCCAAGTCCGGAATCTGCGCAAAGTGCTACGGGAGCAAACCTTGCAACAGGAAAGCCGGTTGAAGTGGGTGAAGCCGTTGGGAACCATTGCCGCACAGTCCATCGGCGAGACCGGGGAACACAGCTTACCATGAGAACCTTCCATACAGGAGGTGTGGCAGGTGGAGATATCACCAAGGTCTTCCCTCGTGTAGAGGAGCTTTTCGAGGCAAGAAAGCCGAAAGGACTGGCTATTCTTACGGAAATTCCGGGATGTAGTTGAAATCCGGGATACCAAGAAGAAGAGAGAAGTGATTGTTACGGACACGAAACACAGTCTAAAGACCTACTTGATTCCTTACGGTTCAAGACTGAAGGTTGTGGACGGACAGGTTCTGGAAGCCGGGAGATATTTTGACGGAAGGCTCCATCAATCCGCATGACCTCTTGAAGATTAAGGGGTTAAAGGCGGTACAGAACTACATGATTTCCGAGGTGCAGAGGAGTTTACCGTCTGCAGGGTGTAGAAATTAACGATAAAGCATATTGAGATGATTGTTCGACAGATGATGAAGAAAGAGCGTATCAATGAGGCAGGGAGATTCCCGCTTTTATTCCGGGAACGACTGTGGATCGCTTGGACTTTGAGGATGAGAACGAGAGACTCATTAAAGAAGGAAAGACTCTGCAGAAGGAAGAGACGATGCTCGGCATTACCAAAGCCTCTCCTTGCAACCGATTCCTTTATGTCTGCGACTTCCTTCCAGGAGACGACTAGGTGCTTACAGAAGCCGCTATCAACAGGAAAGATAGACCACCTCATCGGACTGAAGGAAAATGTCATCATCGGTGAAAGCTGATTCCTGCCGGAACCGGTATGAGAAGATATCAGTAAATGTAAAGCTTTCTACGGATAAGGAAGAGCATGTTGACTACGTACCCGAATGTTTCCGAGAAACGCCGGACCGCTTAGCACGGAAGAAATTTTCGATGCGAGATCACGCAGGTCTATCCGGTATTGGCGGAAGCATTAAGAGCCATGAGGATGGAAGAACGAGCTGTAAGCGGAAAACAAAAACATAGGGAGAAATGGGGGAGCCCTGCCTGGACAGGATATCCGTTTGGAAAAGGGACACTCATTCGAGGTGTCCCTTTTCCCTTTCGCAAAATGGGAGGAAACAATGTCAAATCTTACGAAAAGGGGCCCTTGGAAGCCTCTTTAAAGTACTGCTTACCTTTGGATAAAATTACCATTTCGGATGTGCGGACGACTGCGGAATGAATCGCATGACCTTTACTATCATTTTCAGGATATATATGACTTGATAGCTTGGTCATTTTGCGGAAGATGCGGAGAAGATTCTGGCGGGAAAAAGAAAGAGCTATGAAACTTGGCAGAAGGCTATCTTGCAGCTTTTTCCTTTCCATTCTGGAAAAATAAGCCGCTGATTATGAACGTCTATCGCTCGGTCAGTAGAGAACAGCTTGAGCAGTATCTTGTTTAAAGGTATCATACAGACTTCTTCGCAATGTTGTAGAAGAAGAGGACAAGGAAAAGAGTGGTCAGTGAAGAGGATAAGGACTTTCATAGCCAACTTCTACAAGTATGCTTACGTCGGGCTTATATTGGATTGGATTCAGCATGATATGAAAGAGAATCCAGGAACAAAATCATTTCGCGTATGAGTCTCCTTATGCAGGGAAACTTTGCAAGAGCTTTGGAGGCATTCAAAATATCGGTAAGACATCGGAATATCGGATCATTTGGAAGTTTTGAGATCATTTAAGCAAAACAGTCGGTTTGATAAGTTTTTATCATGCCGGCTGTTTTTGTTATAATTTTCCTCTTTTCGTGCACTAGAATAAGGCCGTAAACAACAGAAGAAATGGAGGGTTAGAGGATGTATTATTCAGTGGAAATTATGAGGCATTTGCCCGTCCGGAGAAGCCGGAAGGGATGAAGAACAAGTCGGCATACTTGATTGGTAGCGGTTTGGCATCTCTCGCAGCTGCCTGCTTTTTAGTAAGAGATGCCCAAATGGAAGGAAAAAGAATTCATATTCTGGAAAAGGAATCTCATCCGGGCGGAGCCTTGGACGGGGATAAAATGATTGCAGGTTATGTCATGCGGGGCGGCAGAGAGATGGACAACCATTTCGAATGTATGTGGGACCTCTTTCGTTCCATTCCCTCTATCGAAACCGAGGGAGTGAGCGTACTGGACGAGTACTATTGGCTGAATAAAAAAGATCCGAATTATTCTTTTATGCCGTGCGACCAAGAATCGCGGAGAAGATGCGAAAGACGGAGAAATAAGTTCGGTCTTTCCGACAAAGGGCAGTATGGAAATCATGAAGCTTTTTCATGACGCCGGATGAAAGATTTGGCTAATGTGAAAATGACGGAAATTTTTGATGAAGAAGTTTTTAAGACTAATTTCTGGATGTATTGGCGGACCATGTTTGCCTTTAAGGACGATCAAAGTGCCTTGGAAATGAAGCGCTACATGCAAAGATTTATCCACCATATTGGAGGACTCCCGGATTTTTAAGGCATTGCGTTTTACCAGATACAATCAGTATGAGTCCATGGTGCTTCCCATGGTGAAAATATCTGGAGGAGCATGGAGTACAGTTCCATTACGGTGTCAGCGTGACAAATGTGCTTTTTGACATTTCTGCCGGAGCAGGCAAGACGGATTGAACTTCTGCGAGACGGCAAAAGAGGAAAGCATTGATTTAACGGAAAATGATCTTGGTTTTCTATACGAATGGCAGTAATGTGGAAAACTCCACTTATGGCAGTCAGACCGAAGCCACCGGTATGGACGAGAGATTCACCCGGGGCTACTTTTCGACTTATGGAAAAGATTGCTACGCAGGATTCTTCCTTCGGAAAGCCGGATAAATTCTGCATGGACCCGGAGGACAGTAACTGGGTAAGTGCTACGGTAAATACCTTGGATGAAAAAGATTCTTCCCTATATCAAAAATATTTGCAAAACGAGATCCTCTCTCCGGAAAAGTGGTAACCGGCGGGATTGTGACCGTCACCGATTCCTCTTGGCTTTTAAGCTGGACCATTAATCGTCAGCCCCAGTACAGAAATCAGCCCAAAGGACAGGTTCTGGTTTGGCTCTACGGTATGTTTTCCGATAAGCCGGGAGATTTTATTAAGAAATCCATGCGGAATGCACCGGACAGGAAATTTGTGAAGAATGGCTCTATCACTTAGGTGTTCCTGTGGAAGAGATTCCGGAGCTTGCAGCCCATAGTGCAAATACCGTCCCTGTGATGATGCCCTTTGCCAGTGCATATTTTCCAGCCTCGTGAGGCCGGAGACCGATCCTCTAGTGGTACCGGAGGGCTCTGTAAACTTTGCCTTTATCGGAAATTTTGCGGAAACGCCTAGAGACACGGTTTTCACAACGGAATACTCCATTCGAACGGCAATGGAGGCAGTGTACACCCTGTTAAATGTGGATAGAGGAGTTCCGGAGGTCTGGGGCAGTGTATATGATATTCGAGATTTGTTAAATGCCACGGTGGCCCTTCGGGACGGAAAGAAGATTACAGACTTACAGCTCGGTTTTATTCAGGATATCGTGCTGAAGGCAGCCTTAAAACGAATCAAGGGAACAGAAGTGGAAAAACTGATGAAGAAGTGCAAAATGATTTAGATTTTGAAGATGCAGTCTCGGAATGCAGGAATTCTTCTTACAAAAAGCCTCCAACGGCGAAAAGTTGAGGGGCTTTTATTTATAAACGAGATATCGCCCACAAAGCGTGCGATATCTCGTTTTGATATCAAATACTTATCGCATATTTCTACTAGTGAAATTTTGAAAAATGGAATATAATGCATAGATATGATTCATTTTTAAAGCTTAGAAGAGTGTAAGGCAGGGGAAGGAGCTTAGATGAATGCTTTCGTTTGAAGATCAGTTTATCCTATAGATGAGGAGAGTTTACGATATACTATTTTGACAGGAAAAACAAAGTGGGAAACGGAAGAGACGTTTTCTCCTTATTTTGTTCTCCGTAAAGAGCCTTGTTCGCTGAAAGAGAAAAGGGTTTGCCGATGCGGAGAGAGTACAAAGGGGAATCGGTAGAGTTTACTTTAAAGAGGCGAAAGAACAGAAACATGAGCTTGTGAAAAGCGGTGTAGGAGAAGGATTCAGTGACTGCTAGCGGCTTCTCTTTCGGTTTTTATAATGAAAACGGCATGGGCATGCTCTTAGTTCGGATAAGGATAAAACGGTCAGTGGGGAAGAAGAAAAACGGTTTCTTTTGAGACCTTCGTCTGGGTAGAATACAGCACAAAGCAAGTCTATTTTGAGTGGATTCCTTTAATAGAGGCTCCTCTGAACTGTGTAGAGCAAGTCTTATTCCCGGGACCCTTTTCCTTTAAAAAGGAAAGTAAAGACTGGTACACGATTCTTCCCAAGGAGCAGGGAATTTTGATTCCGAATACTTGGGACACAAACTTTAAGCAGGATGGCTTTAACGGTCGTTTCGGAACAGCAAGTGCCTATCTTCCCTAGTCTTCGGACAGGTAAAGGACGGAGAGGGATATCTCGCTGGAAAGTCTTACTCCGTGGAACATGGGCTATGAAGCGAGTGCATGAGGCCGGGGGACAAATGAATCCACAGTGCAATTTCTCGCATAGAGCCGAGTCTCGGACAGATGGCATACCGTCGGATTATGCGTTATCTTTTCTCTTCGGACTGTGACTACAATTCTCTTTTTAAAAGCAGTATAGAGCTCTTGCAGAGAGAGGAAGGAAAAGCTGAAGACCTTGAAGGAAAAGGAAGTTTCGACTCCTCTCCGTAAAAAGCTTATCAGTGCTGCCTTTTGTCCATAAGGAATCAAGACCTGTGCGACCAGTTCGGAATTTTTTGATAAAGGATGCTCCGGATAAGAACAATCGTGTGGTTCCGTTTCAGAAAAAGAACGGAAGAGATGAAGGCCTTCAAGGCGGACGGGGTGAGAAACTCTATCTCCACCTTGACGGATGGGGCGATGCGAGGCTATGACAATAAGCATCCGGATGTAGGACCTGCCTGTGCAGAGGCCGGTGGATGGGAAGGGATGCGAGCGCTTTCGAAGACGATGGAGGAGCTCGGCTATCTTTTCGGTATCCATGACCAGTACAGGGATTTCTATAAAAAGAGCAGAAAGCTATGACGATGACTTTGCGTGTCAAAAGTGCAGACGGAAGTATTTTTACCCATGCACGCTGGGCGGGAGGCCCGCAAGCCTACCTTTGTACAAGCCAGGCACCTTTCTATGTGAGGCGGAATTTTGAGAGGCTTTTGGCGGAAGGGATACATTTAGACGGAGCGTACCTCGATGTCTTTACCTGTAATGAAGGGGATGAATGTGCAAATCCCCGTCATAAAATGAGTCGGAGAGATTCCTATGCGTACAGAAATGCCTGCTTTCGCTACCTTCTGTCGAAGAATATTTTACCAAGTTCGGAAGAGGTGAACGACTGGGCGGTACCTTGGCTTGTTTTTTGCCATTACGCACCCTATGATTTTATGATGAGAGAGCCGGGAAGTCCGAAGTACGGGATTCCGATTCCGATGTTTAATCTGGTCTATCACGACTGTCTCATTATTCCCTGGATGATGGAAAAGCTTCCGGAAGAAGACTACATGCTCTACGCGCTCTTAAACGGCGGGGCAGCGTATCTTGTCCGGGATCCGGCCTATATGGGAATTGACGGTGCCTTTACCGTGGAAGAGGAAATGCCATGGAAGACGCACTTGGAAAGAGTTCGGACGGTCAGTGATTTTCATGAGAAGGTTGGGAAGCGGAGCTTGTCCGTCATGAAATTCTGGATGAGAAGGGCTACAGGCAAAGCTCCCATTTTGCAAATGGCTATTCTGTAGAAGTGAATCTGAAAGAGGGGACTTACCGGATTTTTCTAAAAGAGTAAGGGGGAGCAGGATAGAAAAAGTTCACTATGCCAAGGAGGAAAACTTCTCCTCAAAGGCTGGTAGATAGAAAAGGAGAAGATTATGAGAACACAGAAACTTTTTGGCTTTGGCTACTGTTTTTACCATGGGAGCCGCTATGCTCTCATCCTGCGGAAATAAGGCGAAATCCGGAGATGCTGCCGGAGACAAAGAGCTGCAGGCAGGAGAAGGATCCGATAATAGAAAGGCGGAAGGAAAGACAGCTCTTTCTCTTGCCATCTGGGATGAGAAGCAGAGACCGATGACGGAAGCTTTAGTAGAAGCCTACGAAAAGGAGCATCCGGATGTTACGGTGGAAGTGCAGTTAACGCCTTATAAGGGCGGAGAGTATTGGACCAAGCTGGAAGCGGCGGCAACAGGCGGAAAGGCACCGGATGTCTTTTGGTTAAATGTATTACATGCTGACAGCTATGTAGACGGCGGTATCCTTGCCGATCTTACCGATGCGATTGCCAAGTCCGATATTAAGGATAATTTCCCGGAGTCTTTGGTAAATAACTATGTAAGAAACGGAAAGAACTATGCCGTTCCGAAGGATTTCGACACCAATGCACTTTTGGTATAATAAGGAGATTTTTGATAAGGCAGGGTGTAAGCTATCCGACAAACGATATGACGTATGAGGACTTGGTGGCAAAGGCGGAGGAACTCAAGAAAGCGGGACTTCCTGACGGAGTATATCCCTTTGCTTGCCCGGTAGATTTCCAGACTTGGTATTATCAGACTGTTTTTGCCAACGGCGGTTGGATTCTCAGTGAAGACAAGAAGACTTCCGGCTACGACGATCCGAAGACACAGGGCGGTATTCAGTGTTGGATTGATATGATTGACAAGGGACTTTCTCCCTCTTCCGCAGCTGCTTTCCGAGACTTCTTCCGACGCTATGTTTGAGGGCGGACAGCTGGCCATGAATTTTGCAGGATCCTATATGGTTCCGGAGTATGCAGGAAACGATACGATTAAGGATAAGATTGACTGCGTTGAACTTCCAAGCTTTAACGGCATTGAAACAAACTGTATTAACGGTTTTAGGCTATGCGGTTTATGAGGGAAGCAAGCACAAGGATGCGGCTATTGACTTTGCTATTTGGCTTAGCAGACAAAGAAGCATATGGATATTCAGGGCAATGCAGGAGTAGTTATTTCTGCAAGAAATGAATCTCAGGAGCTTTTTGCCAAGTCCAGTGACAAGTATGATCTTTCCGTTTATACTGCTCACACCGATAAGGCTTATCCGCTTCCGGTATGTAAGAATGCAAATGAGCTTTATGATATGGAGGCGAAGGCTTTACAGAAGGCATACAGCGGAGAAGAGAGCCTTGCTGATGCTTGTAAGGCATTGAAGGTGGAAGCGGACGCTTTCCTTGCAAAGAATCAATAAGATAAACGGGATATCGCGTAACGCACGATACTTGTTATGAATCAGGCTGTCCCGGGAGAATTTAGGGCTTCCGGGATAGTTTCTTCTTATACTGAAGATCTTGCAGAATGCGTCAAGACTTTCAGCCTTAAGATAGAAGGAGTAAGAATGAAGACAGAAGAGAAAAAGACAGGGCTGTCCTGGAAGGTGAAGGACTGGATTGCAGGCTATGTTTTTATTATGCCGGTTACACTCGGCCTTTTGGTTTTTTACATCTGGCCCTTTATCCAGAACTTTTGGTTCAGCTTTAATGATGTAAATAAGTTCAATGTGACCCATTTTATCGGACTCGAGAATTACAGACAGCTTTTTCCGATAAGGAAGTTTTTCAAACCTTCGGAAATACGCTGAAGTATGTCGTAGTAACTGTACCGGTGGGCTTGTTTCTTTCTCTTGTGACTGCAACTTTACTGAATTCCAAAATCAAGGGTAAGTCTCTTTATCGTACTCTCTATTTCCTTCCTTCCGTGACCATGGCGGCAGCGGTTGCCATGGTATGGAAATGGGTGTTCAATGAGAAAATGGGTATTTTAAATGCAGTTGTTACCCACTTTTGGCGGTCCGCGTATCGGCATGGCTTACGAATCCGAAGACGGCTATCTTTGTGGTGATGCTGGTCGGTCTTTGGATGAGCGTAGGCTACAATATGATTATTCTCCTTGCCGGAATGCAGGGCATTAACAAAAGCTATTATGAGGCGGCCGAGATTGACGGAGCGGGACCGCTGACACAGTTTTTAAGATTACCGTGCCACTCCTCACCCCGACCATTTTCTTTGTCATGATTACCTCCATTATCAGCGGTTTTCAAGTCTTTGATGTGGTCTATATGATGGTTTTGAAATCGAATCCCGCCTATGAATCAACGCAGACGGTAGTCATGCTTTTCTATAGACAGGCTTTTGATTACGGCTATAAGGGATACGCCGCGGCTATTTCCATTTTGATTTTTGCGGCCATTATGCTGGTGACACTTGTGCAGTTCTCCGTGCAGAAAAAATGGGTAAATTATTAGAAAGGAGGAAGAAGTATGAAGCAGAAATTATCTTGGAAAAACTCTTTGTGCATCTCATCCTTATTGCCGGACTTGGTGTTACCATCTTCCCTTTCTTTGGATGGTTTTGACTTCTTTTTAAGACAAGTGGAGAAGCAATGGCAATTCCACCAACCATTTTCGAAGAAATTCATTACGGAAGCCTATACGCAGATTATAAGTTCGCTTCCCTTTGTGCGGATTTATCTGAATACGATTTTTCTACCGTGGTGACAGTCCTTGCCCAGCTTCTCTTTTGCTCTATGGCGGGATATGCCTTTGCCAGAATAAAATTTCCCTTCAGAAATGTCATTTTTATTCTGCTTCTTTCCGTGCTCATGGTTCCGGGACAGATTTTTCCTGATTCCGCAGTATCTGATTATCCAGAAGATGGGGCTTTTGGATACGATTCCGGCACTTTTTATCCCAAATCTTTTCAGCGCCTTCGGCACCTTTTTGATGCGCCAGTTCTTTCTTTCTTTACCGGATGAGCTCGAGGAGGCGGCTATTATTGACGGCTGTAATCGATACCAGATTTTCGGAGAAATCATGTTGCCGCTTGTAAAGCCGGGACTCGTGACCTTAAAGCATTTTTCACCTTTTAAGTTTGCCTGGAACGATTTTATGTGGCCTCTTATCGTAAATACTTCTCCGAAGAATATGATTTTAGGACCGGCTCTATCCACTTTGCAGGGACAGTACACGACACAGTACCCTATGCAGATGGCAGGGGCGGTAATGGCGGTTATCCCGTAATTCTTGTATTCTTTATTTTCCAGAAGCAGTTTATTGAAGGCGTAGCGCAGTCCGGAATTAAAGGATAAGAATTTTTAAAACAGTAACCGCCCTTTTTCTCTTCTTGTCATATAGAGTAGAATCATCGTTCGTGGATTATTTTAGGGAGGAAAATAATGAAAAGAAGGATTCGATGCAAAAACAGGCAAAAAGTTGCTGTAGCAGTTTTACTGGCTACCTTCGTTTTATCTTCCTGTGCAGGAGGAAAGGAAAAAAAGCGTACAGTGCTTATCCGGTTTTGGAATCTTCAGACAGGCAGGGAAAAGGGTATCCGGTAAAGTCGGGGAAAGGAAGCGCTTGATGAGGAGAAAGAGGACTCCTACGACCGGAAAGAAGAGGATGTAGCGGAAGATTCTTCCGATTATGCGAAAGGAGCTGATGCGGAAAATGCGGTTCCAAGCAATCCGGTAGAGGGAGAGGAAGCCGATCTGAATCCCGCCGACCTTTCTGAAAAGAAGATTCGGACCGTTAATATGTCTTTGGAATGCAAAAACCTGGACAGTGCCGAGAAAGAGCTGAAGGAAAGAGTGAAAACCGAGGGCGGCTATATTGAGTCGGAAGATTATTCCGCAGTAAGCGATTGGAATGAGCTAAAGACGATGCACTTTACCATTCGCATTCCGAAAGAGAAAGTTGACAGTTTTTGGATTTTTTAAACGGAGAGGGCGAGTCATTTCAAGTCGGAGAATCTGGAGGACGTTCGTCTTCAGTATCAGGATACCAAAAATCATATTAAGGCGCTGGAGACGGAACAGGAGAGAGTCCTTGCTCTTATGGAAAAAGCGGAGACGGTAGATCAGCTCATTGCGCTGGAAAACAGACTTACGGAGATTCGTTACCAGCTGGATTCTTATCATTCGGAAGTTCTGGACTATGATAACAGGGTGAATTTCAGTACGAGTTTATCTGGATCTCCAAGAATCGATGAGACGGAAAAGATGCATGACAGGGGCTCGTACAGTTTCTTCGATCAGGTCAGAGACAGGTTTTTCCGGAATATGGTCGGGATTAGAGGGCTTTTTACTACTATTGCTCTCTTTTGCCTAGTGTTCTATTCCGCAGATTCTTCTCGTTATTCTTTTTATTTTTGGGAATTGTACTTTTTGAATAAAAAGCTGAATAAGAGAAAAGAAAGAAAAGCAGGAAAGGAAAATGGAGCAGGAGGAATTAGCTAAGAATACAGAAGCTGCGATAAAGAAGGAAGAGAAAGAGGCGGTAGAGAAAGAAGATAAAGAATAAACGATCTTACTGTACGCGGATACGAGTTTCGCGTTAGGAATAATAAAAATCCCCTTTTTCGGGGATTTTTATTATTCTGTTCTTCACTGGAAAGACTCTGTAGAAGGCCGCTTTTGCAAGCTAAAAGATGCGTTATGATCCTTTGCTACAGCAGAACGATTTTTCTTCCTCCGCGTGGGAGAGTTCTTCTCGTAGTATGGAAATATGCTTTGGAGCATCAATCGCGATACGAACCCCGTCTGCAGCGGTTTCAATCACTGTAAGGCGGATATTGTCCCCGATTAAGATGCTTTCATTCTTTTTTCTTCTTAGGATCAACATGGTTTTCCTTCACCTCTTTCTTCCACATCCCTGTGGAACCATACTCTTCTACACGGCAGTTTTTTTCGCTTTAAGAGAAGAAAATTCGCCAAGAGTATGTTTATAGTCATATCCACTGGATTCCAGTATGACTTGCATTCCTTTATGATTCTCCGGATTAATCACCAAAGGACACTTTAAATTCACGGTATTACTTTAAGTAATCTTCTTTCAAGACACAAGTCACATAGTAGCTTAGGTCTTCGAATTTTTACACCCTAAGTAGCTCAGCTCTTCCTCTGTAAGAGTGGGAGCATAATCAGGGTCTAAAGCGAAGGGGTTAATGATTACAAAGGCAACATTCGTATCCTCCACTCCATGCAAAAAGAAGAATGGTAGAGTCTTCTTCTTCGTTTAAACAAAGCGGAAGGAAGTGCTGCACTTGACTAAAGCCGAAAAAGCCCGTCAGGAAAAGTGGAACAAGTCCTTTTCTTCGTAATCGATATCACCATAGTCCTTGGTATGTAATTGCATATTTTCCTCCATAGAATAATAATGAAACCCACACTAGCTTACAATATCCACGTTTTCCCCCGTTCCCGGGTTCTTGGGAAAAGTAAACAAAATCTCAGTGTACTCAAACTTCACTTCCGGCATCTGGGTGATGATGGTCATATCCATCGCGGGAGAAGATGAGTAATCTCCCTGTTGCACCCTCATCTCAAAAGGCTCCCCGGTCCTGTAGATAGCCGGCATTTTTCCTGTGTTAAAGCCTGCCCTGAGGCAAAAGCTTCCAAGCTCTCTTTGCGCGCGTTGTGTATTGCTTGCAGTATAGAGATTCAGGGGTAGAGACTTTTGACTTTGTAAGGGCTGAAGTCAAGGTTTAATCCTTTCTCGCCGGTATTTCTCATGACAGCCTTGTAACGCACATGGCTGGCTCTTTAGTAGTGAGATCTACCTCACGCTGGAATCTTCCATCGTATTTTTCCCGCCAGTTGAGCTTCCATTTCCGTAATACGAAGCGCTCTCCCTCGTGCTTCGTCAAGTAAATCAGAGGGGACTAGCCTTCCTCCCATGGAGAGGTGGATGGCTTTGAAGTCCGTAGTACTTATCTTTAAGACTTGTCCCATACTCGCCTCCCTCTTAAAAGGTATGAGTAATTACAATTTGGTCAGGTTATTTGAGAGATGACCGTTTTTATCTACTACAAAATCAAACAAAAGAAAGATTGCATGATGTTTGCGCCGACCTTCATGGCTGCGTTATAGCTGTATTGGTAGGAATACATCTTTACAACGGCATCATAAGGGTCGATGGCCAGCTTAGAGCTGTACTCAGCCTGCAGGGTATCCATAGTAATGTCCAGCGTTTTTTGTGTTTGCTCTAAAGCGGCATACTTGATACCCAGAACACGGTAGGTGTCGCTGACCCTGGCTTCCGAGTCATCGTTTTGATTGATAAACTCGGACATGTCTTTATGAAAACGCGTTTTTGCGGTAGATACATTGGTATTGGTTTTTAAGGCGTCAATATACTGATGAGAAGTAAGAATTGCCTTCGAGAGCAATGCCACGGGAGAATTCATTAGGGAATTTTCCTGAGGATTCATTGCCGCACCGTTACTCGCTCCCTTTATCTTATCTATGGCGTCCGTGTCACTAAGCCCTTTTAAGCTGTCGGAAGAGAGACCGGTAATCATATTCAGCCCCCCTGTATAGGTGTCGAGAAGTGTACTGCGATCTCGAAGAGAACCGTAACCGGTACTCATTTTTCCCTGTTCTCGCATTGCGGAAAGCATAAACTTCATACTGTCCGCTTCATTCAGGGCAGTTCCGTTACTGTCTTTTCCGGAAACTTCATTTTTGTAATTGGTTCCGTCAAAGCTGTACTTCATATATAATTCCGTTGCTTTCTCATCTCCCGGAAACTTATGCGTATAGGTTAAAGTAATGCTTGGAGGAGCACCATCCAAATCCGTTTGTAAAGAAAACGGTACGGTGGTCATGTCATTTCCTCCGTAAACATAGAAGTTGTCGTATTGGGAATTCAAGGTGTTAACCATGGAGTTTAATCGTTGCACAAACTCGGACTCATAGGTTCCTACGGTTCCCGGTATAGCGTTCATCGTGTCATTCTTTAAAGGCAATTACACGGGTGTTTACGGCACGCATATCTTCCTGTATGCTCAGTGCACCCTTTTCCTGCTGGTAGAGGCGGTTTTTACATCATCAATGATGCTTTTTGGCGTCGGCATCCGTGTGCTGGTTTTCCATTCGCTTTCCTGCATAGTAAGCAATGGGGTCTTCCTTAGCCTCATTGAATTTTTCTCCCATTCCCTACCTGTTCCATGGATTTATTCAATTTTGCATGGAGATCATTTACGGATTTTGCATAATCCTGATAATAGGTTCTCGCTGTAACTCTCATTTTCCACTCCTTATGAATTACCGTTCCTTCGGGAAGATTTTTCCGTTACTTTTCTATAAGTTCCTTTTCTCAAAAATCAGTTTCTATAAGACATAAGACATCTTTGCCTTTCATTCTCTTATATATCGTTCCGATTTACGGAAAGTATAAGTATTATCGGAGGAAATGTAAAAAAAGAATAAGAGGGAAAGAAAGCCTGATTTTCAGGAGAAAACTATTTTTGCAGTATTTTTCAAGAAAAAGCTTTGTTTTTCAAGCGGAAGAAAAAGTGATAGTATGGGTTTCGCCTAAGCATGAGCCCCCATTATTCATGGAGAGTCTCTTCTTTTTCATGGGGCGTTTTTCGGCTTTAGTCATTCTTTACCGTTTGAGAAAAATAAATGAAGTCAAAAAGCTATAGATAGTAGAAGGAGAAGAGAAACAATGAAGAGAAATATTACTGATCGGAACCGGAGGAACCATTGCCTCAAAAGAAACGGGAGACGGATTAAGCCCCGGACTTGCCGCCGAGAAATTGTGAATTATGTACCGGAGGTAAAGACCTCTGTGAGATAGAAGTTTTTCAGCTTTGTAATATCGACTCGACGAATATGAACCCAAGGATCTGGACAGATTTGGCGCAGGCGATAAAAAGAAAACTATGACCGCTATGACGGCTTTGTAGTGCTCCACGGCACGGATACCATAGCTTACAGTTCCGCGGCGCTTAGCTATATGATTCAACATTCAGAAAGCCGATTGTCGTGACCGGATCGCAGACAACCCATAGAAAAGAGGGCACGGATGCGAGAGTGAATTTACGGGACAGTATTCTCTATGCGATGGATGAGTATTCGGAAAAATGTAGTTCTTGTTTTTGACGGAAATGTCATTGCGGGCACGAGAGCGAAAAAGATGCAGGCCCGTTCCTTCAATGCCTTTCAAAGCGTGAATTTCCCTGTGCTTGCGAGAGTGCAGGACAGGAGAAATCATTCGCTATCTTCCCTATATTCCGGAGAGGGAGCCGGTTCGCTTTTTCCCGGAAATTAGCGATTCCGTCTGTGTGTTTAAGCTGATTCCCGGAACAAGGCCGGAGCTTTTGTCTTATCTGTTTGAAAACTATGATTGTATCGTGATGAAAGCTTCGGCGTAGGAGGAATTCCCGATGCCCTAATGGACACCGTATACCGAGAAATGAAGAAGTGGAAAAGAGGCCGGAAAAGGTTCTTGTCATGGCGACCCAGGTTATGAACGAGGGCTCCAATATGGAGATTTACCGCGTCGGACAGAAGGTAAAAGGACTTCCAGCTGATTGAAGCCTACGATATGACACTGGAAGCGGTTGTGACGAAGCTAATGGTCTTACTTAAGCAGTGCGGAAGCTCCTACGAAGACTTGCAGAGGCATTTTATAAAGAGGTGAATCACGACATCCTTTGCGCTGTATAGGGAGTTCGGAAAAGTGAGTAAAAATTAGAAACTACTTCATGCTGTACAGCTTCGTTACAGGGCACGCTCTCCGCTAACCTCCTTGACTGAGCATGGGCTTTGAGCCCATTGCTCACTTTGACTTCATAAAAGCAGATTCTTTCAGAATCTGGTCTTGTGCAGGACAACTTTTCTGATGAAAAGTTTGTCCTTTCATGTGACACTAAAGCTTCAAAAGCTGCGCTATGCTTGCTTTCACCTATTTCTGTTCGCCTTTCCTTTTATACAGTGCGGAAGGGTTTCATACGGCTACGCACGGACTGGATAATCGGAACAAGGAAGATGGCCACGATTCCGCCAGCAAAGCCGTTGTTGTAGAGATTTGTTCCATTGTAGACCGCGCCGACATTTAGAGCCACGGAAGAGTGAAGAAAGCCTGCCACAATTCCCCAGAGTATCCCGAACTCTCCCGTAATCGGTGCGAGAGTAGTGGATAGAATCAAGGTCAGCGTAGAGCTCGGATCGTCAAGTCCCAGATTTTTAGGTAACTTGCAATAATGACTCCGATCAGCACCGGAAGAATATTTCGGATGTGTTTTCCGAGGGCACTGAAGCCGACCACACAGAAGATGGAACCGATGGTTGGACCGTTAAAGTCTCCTCCGGTATAGTAGAGGAGGAGCGTCATCAGAAGACCGTTTACGCCCATATTGAAAATGGTGGGATAGTCTCCGTATTTTTTGAAGTCAGGCCCGCCCACGCCGCTTTCTTTCAGCATCTCGAAGTAGGAAGAAAGGGTTTCTCCCTCCGATGACGAGAGAAAGAAGAATGAGTGTTAAGAAAAGCGCAAGAAGACTGTGAAAGCCGAAGAGCCTGTGTCCGGTATCCCAAAAGAAGCCTCGATTCGATTTTTGCGCCAAAGGATTTCATAAGGGAAGTCACGATGGTGGCGATGATTCCACAGGAAAAACCGACATTATAGAGAGAAGTATCCCATATGAGCGTGTTTGGTGTGAAGAGAAATCGGAACTAAAACATAGCCGATGATAAGACCCACCGAAAGTGCAAGAATCAGCTGCCAATGAAAAGGCGGCGTCTTGGTTAGCATGATTTGCGTGATAATGGGAGAGAGAGTGGTGCCGTAAAAACCGATATAGAGATATTTTTTGATCGGTACCCGGTGAACCTTTGCATATAAGATATAGCCCATCAGGATAGACCAGATATTCAGAAGGTTTTTTCCGAAGAGAGAAAAACCGAACATGAGACAAGCTGCTACGATACAGCTCCCGTCAAAGTCGGACTTGGTGAAAGCAGAGAATCCCGGAGAGATAATATGCAAAGGCGCCGGCATTAAAAAAAGCGGCACCGACGCCTCCGACAACAAAAGTAGTCGGAAATCAGAATATCGGGCTCTCTGATAATATTTTCCACACCTCTGAGAATCTCTCCCGGTGCCTGCTGAGTAAGACTGATCAGCATAAAATAGAGGGGGACAGTGCACATCAAAAGATAGCGTTCCCAGTTCGGTAGGAAATGATGGAGTTTTTCTATTTTTTTTTGTACTTCTTCTTTTACGGAGTTTCGAAAAAAGGGGATGTTCACGGTAATGCTCCTCTACGTTCTTAGACTGTACTTTTACACACGAAGGAATAATGGATGAGTATTTAACAGGAAAATACGTCTTTCATTCGTGACTTTTCTTCTTAAACAAGATGTCTCAGGCTTCGCCTGCGCCACTTGTTATGAATAAAAAGCGTTCACAGCCCACTATCCTTGGGAAAAATACTACAGTAGAGAAGATAAAAAGCAACAGATTACGACTTGCAAAAGGTAAAAAGAACAGCATTATTGTTTGTGAGAAAAAGTTGAAAAATGGAACAAAATAGCAGAGGAGATAGGACTATCGTAAATGTGAATTTTTAGGTATGGAGAAAAAGGTTCGGAAGGGATATGCAAGAAAGAGGGCAGCGAAGGCAGACGATTGCAAGTGATCGGTTTGCAACGTTGGAGGTCTGCTTCACTGCCCTTTTGAGGGTACACCGAATAAAACTGTTTGTCGAGTTTATCTTCCGATAGCGAGCAAAGGTGGCAATAGTATCATTTAAGGTTGTCATCAGCCTTGCTGCTGCACTGTAAGAGGATTGGAAGGTCATCATATTGGCGACTTCTTCATCCAAGCTTACGCCGGAAAAGTTGGTCACGGGAGGTATTAATCCCGTCCAGAACGGTTTTATTTATCGTAAAAGAATTGTTGTTGGCATACGCATCGGTAGCCAAAGTAGTGGAAACATTGTTCATGTAATCCGCATAATTGGTCTTGGTATTGTTCATCTTCATCATGGGAGAAATCATTTGTTCCAACATCTCGAGGACCGTATCGGTGGTGTCTCCCTGATTTGTAATGGAGGGATTGTTCTTGAATCCGCGGGTTCCGATATGTGTGGTTCCGTTTACCCAGCCGCAGGAGATTCCGATATTGGTCGCCTTGACTTCAGCGGGATCATTTCCGCCGGCCTTATCCTTGTTAATCAATAAAAATATGATTCGGATTGGTTACGGCGGGAGACTTGGTATAGTCCGTATTGCCCTTTTTATTGATTTCATTCATGTTCTTTGTAAAGGTTTCCGCGAGTAAATCCAGTTTTTCCCATGTAGAAATCATAGCTGTATGCAGTCATTTCATGGCTTGCCTTCAGGTCGGCAAGATTGATGGTTCCTCCACCGTGCACCAGCTCTCGCACGGCAGAGCAGGGAAAGCATATCCATGCTTGCCTGTACAGTGCCGGAGCTGAAACGTACGTTTTTATTATCAGTGGTAAAAACTGTCTTGGGAATAGGTTCCCGGCGTAGCAGTTCTCTTGTTGAATCCGGTGAACTTTAATTGCACATCAAGAGGATTATCCTGAGAGTAAGGCGGCTTTGGAGGAGTTCCGGGAGGAGTGGGAAGAGCAAGCTCCACCTTACCTACATTATAGTGTCTCCCTTTGGCATCCTGTAAATCGCCGTCAATAGCACCGTTTATCAAAGTGATTTTCTTGGTTTCCACACCGTTTCCCGCACTGCTGTCCCGATATACGAGATTTACGCGTAAATCCTCGGGCCAGTCCGATCTGCCCTTAACATTACCTGCGGAATCATAGTTATAGATTCGATAGCGGGTTTGCGGCGGTGTGCCGACCGTGTATTCTTCGGAAAAAGGTTTCCGTCTCGATGGGAACGTATTTGGACAGCTCATCCAAACGCTTGTTTCTTTCGTCCTGAAGCTCGAGAGCGGAATTTCCCTAAGAGCTGATTCTTTTTGATTCGGACGTTCAGGTCTCCGATTTCTCCCAATAAAGTATTTATCTTCTGAATAGCACCGTTTTCCGAGGTGCCGGTTCCGTCAACTTTATGAAATTCATTCTTTTCTGCCTGAACGATACTTTCCGCGGCGGAGTTTAGGAGGGTAGTCATAGCCTGTACTCTGGACATCAGCTCTCCTTCATACACAGGGATCCTGTACCTTGGAGGGGTCCTGCATATTGGTGAGTGACTTCTGGATATTGTCAAAGAGGCACGAATTCCGTCTACTTGTTTCATCCAAAAAGGAGAAAGCGATTTTTAAAGAATCCCCGAGACCCTCGGCATAGGGATGCTCTACCGTTTTGAATACGATACTGCTTATCAAAAAACTGATCTCTGAGCTGGCGCATTCCATCCATGGCAACACCGAAGCCCACATTGACATCGTTTGAATTGTTATAGAAGGATGTGGGGTTCTCATAGTTCACGGAAGAGGTTTTTCAGTTCCTGTCTTGTATATCCTTCCGTATTCATATTGGCCAGATTATGTCCTACGACATCCAGCTTTTTGATTTGCCCGCATTGCGGAGAGTGCCGTGTCAAAGCCGGCAAGGTGGCCCATATCATAAAATCCTCCTTAAAAAGGTTGAAGAAAGAAGGGTCTAAGCCCTTCTGCTTCGAAATTCGTGTGCTCCGTCTTTCCCTCCAAAAAGTGGAGAAAAGCTCAGCCAAACGAAACTGTAGTATTCTTTCGGCATTTTCTCTGGACTCTATAAAACGCCTTAGATTTTTCTAAATCGGAAATACGGTCTGCCCATACTTCACTGTCGTCTTCCGGTACTTTTTCAAAAACTCCGGAAGGGAGGTAGGGAAGAAATCCCAGATTTTTGTAATTCCAGCCGTTTTTCTCTAAACCCTTGAAAGCGAAGGAGGCTTGCCTGCGCATCCTTCACTAAAGTATCGATTTCTTCCTGCGACTGCTTTTGCTACGGGAGACTGCCAGGGCGTCTTCTAAATCACAAAGAGCAGAGAGTAAGGGGAAAGTTCTGCAAAATACGGTTAAGAGTTTGTCCCAGTTTTTCTTATTCTCCATAGTCATGATTTTGCTCCGTTCAGTCTTTGTAGCCTAAGATTTTTCCGCGATACGCTGTGCGTTTTGGCTGGTAGGTTCCGGCCTGCACCTGCTGATGAAGTTCCGCCACTCTCTTCTCCGAAGCACCGATGCGTAAGGAATCGGCGGTTGCCTTGGAAAGCGCTTCTGCAAAGCTCTTATCATCAATCTTTTTCCCGGAGGAAAGCGACAGCCTATCCTTGTCTACCTGTGAAACATTGTCAATCTGTTCCGCCGGCTTTTTCCCGAGGGATGCCTGACGAGTCTGATAATCAACTCGCGTATGGAAATCAGGTCTTATTGAAAAAATTCATCTTAACCTCCTCTAACAATGTTTTTCTTTATTCTCATCGCTTTTTCGATAAGCTTTAGCCGAAAAGAAAGCTTGCTTATCTTATTGTTTCTCCGCATCAATGCGACTTCCTTTTCAGGAATGCGTATTGCGTAGGAGAATTACTTGGAGTATACTTCCTTCTAAAGAGAAATTTTATAGGAAATATCCTTCTTCCCCTACTATATCGACAGGCTTTTTGTCGATATAAGTAATGCGGAGTAATAAATAAATGTTTTTATTCCGGACAACTACTGCAGGAAATTTTTCTCGCGACGGTTTTTCGTTCCTTACGAGTGCCGTGCGTTTCCTCGTGCGACATCTCATTTTGTTTTGGATAATTCTACACTTTGGGAGGAAAAATGGCAAACATTTTACAGGTGACTTCCGCTCCATTACTCCGGATCCTTCTGTGCACAACGGCCGTGTGACGCCGGATGTGTCCGTGAAAAATCCGGTTAACCCTGCGGCGGTGACTCGTGCAGACGGACGGGAGACAGGGCAGACAGGAGTTCCACGGGAGAGGGACATTTTTCGGCAGTAGACTTTGAGGGAACTATGCCGCATTTTTAAGAGAGCTGACGGAGAACATCAATCTTCCCAAGGAGATGGAGACCGTACTTTTTCGAGAAGCCGCTATAGCGCTTGGACAGGGTAAAGAAAGAAATTAAAGGAAGTTCTTAAAGAACTTTTGTTCTTCTATAGAGATGGATAGTCCGAGGTTTGAAGAGCTAGTTTGCAGGCACAGCAAAAATCACAGATTAAGTTTTCAGGCAATTTATTCAATAACTTAAGAGGAATGTTAAAGGAGAATATTTCGCCTTCTTTGCGGACAGCTATCTTAAACTTTGCCAAAAGCTATAACGATTTTACGAGCTCCGGACATTTCTTAAATCAGTTGAAACGATTGCCGGAGATATTGATAAACTTCTTCTTCCTTCTTTTTCAGGGAGAGTTTGAAGATTTACTTTCCAAACTGCAATTGCAGGAAGGAATGGGAGAAAACAAGGCGAAATTCTTCCTTAATTAACAATCAGATTATTCCTTTTCTTTCTAATTATATATCAAGAACGCATGATTACGGCGCTGTGCGAAATGCCGCCGTTATGTTTGTCCTTTATGCCGTGAAGTATGAGAACGGATCCGAGGAACTTTTGGAAAAAGCGAAAAATGCACTCATGAATAATTCGGATTTTCGCCTTCTTTTTAAAGGAGATCCGGAAGAGGCTTTTCGGAAGGCATGAAGGCGTTGCAGAGAAAAAGGCGGAGGGACTTTTCCGAAGCTCTTTAATCAGATTCTTCTTGCCGGTGCCGAAGGAAAAGCGGGAACGGAACATGTCTCGCACTTTTCGTGATGTCATGAGGAGTTTTTCTTGTGAACGAGCGTTTATATGCCCTTGCAGCACCTTGTTCTTCCTTTCCGCTATGAGAGCAAAGATGTCATGAGCGAGATGTGGATCGGGCAGGAAGCACAGGATAAAAGCGAGCGGAAAGCTCACAAAAATGCTTTTGAAAATTCAATATTCAAGGTCTTGGAAACTTTGAACTCATTTCCGGAATTTCCAATATGCGGGTGGATATGAATCTTTATATACCGGAAGAGCTTATGGAAAAAGCAGAAGGATGTAGAAGGGTGCTTTCCACGATCCTTAGGAGAAACGGACTGTCCGTAGCCAATATCGGAATTTACCAAAAAAACGAGATTTCAAGATACAGGAGGTATTTCCGGAGATTAAGGATGCGGAAAAAGGCTTAAATGTAAAATTTAGACAGGATTTTCTTCTTTTAAAAGGAGGAAAGGCTGTCGATAAAAATGATTAGTGAAAAAAAGGAGATACAGTGGCGGATTTCAGCAAACTCATGGAAAAAGGCGGCGGCACTGAAATATGACAGCGAAAAAACGGTGCGCCGATGATTGTTGCAGCAGGGAATGGGATATATGGCGGAGAAGATCACGAAACCGCCATGAAAGCGGGAGTGCCGATTTATGAGGACGACAGTATCGCGTCTTTGCTCACACAGATGAAAGCTCGGCGAGGAGATTCCCGAGGAACTTTTCAGGCCATAGTAGAGATTTATATTTATTTCTTGGGCTTTACGGGAGAAAAAGGAAGATGAAGGATCACAAACTGTTTAAAACAAGATGTCTCAGGCTTTGCCTGTGCCACTTGCTAAGAATAAAAAGCAGGCGCTTATCGCGCTATGCTTTTTCATGGTTTTTCAGAAAGAGGCATGGGCGGCATCGGCTCATAAAGAATATCAGGGGTGAATGTGTATTCACGACTGGAGTCAGGGGACCCGCCGGAAGCATTAAAAATAGACGGAACGAGGCGGAAAAAGCATGAAGTCACGGTAAATGCAAAAAGTAATCTTTTTACGGTTACGAAGGCGGAGTGGGCCGGAAGAGAGTCCCTTTCGTATCTGTAGGGCGATGAACTCGGCATGCTGCTTGTGCTTAGCCCTACGGAAGTAAGCAGTAATTTCTTTCTTGCGGCATATCAGGCCGGAAGCTTTCATATCGAAGGCGGAGCTATATTTCCTCCAAAAGAGAGGGGACGATCTGGTACTCATCATAAAAGCTTAGGGGTGTTCGCGGAAAATATGATCCTCCGCTGTCCGTGGAATGGAACGACAAAACGCTCGGTCAGGCTTTTTGGAAACCGGGGCAGGTGGATTCTCAAGTGTATCATGTACAGCTTTTTCGGAGTGGAGCCCGTATTCTTGAGCTGAACCAAGTCTATGGAAACCAGTACAATTTTTACCCTATATGACAAGACCGGGAAACTACAAGCTAAAGGTGCAAACCGTAGTGAAAGAGGAGAAGGAGAAAAAGTATGCGGGAAACAGTGAATATACCGAGTCTTCGGATCTTTCGATTGACGATAGAGATGTGTCGGACGGAAAAGGAAGAAGGGGATAAAGTGGTAGGCGGTACCGCGAAAAATCGGATGGGATAAGGAAGGAGATGCGGATATTTACAGGATGCCGAGCGGAGAGCTTCTTACCGGCTGGGGGGCATATCGGAGGATACTGGTACTATTTTCACCCGGACGGAAGGATGGTAAAAGGCTGGGGAGAAAGTCAATAATAAATGGTATTTTTGAATTTGGACGGCAGTATGGCAGTGGGCTGGATAAAGGATGATAAAGAGTGGTATTACCTCCTTCCCGATACGGAGGCGAAGGACGGGCATCTTGCCGGAGAGATGTTGTCTCAAGGCTGGCATAATATAGGCGGAAATTATTACTATATGGATGAAGGCGGAAAGATGCATAGAGGCTGGGTTTTCGATCAGGGAAATGGTATTATTTAAATGAACTCGAAAATTCTTTAGAGGGAATTATGTTTACCGGCTTTGTGGTGCGTAAGGAAAAGACCTATTATTTAAACCGGAACGGAGCTATGGAAACCGGTTGGCTCAATATTGACGGGAATTGGTATTATTTTCAGGAGGATAGCGGAGAAATGCTTAAGAATACCACTGTAGACGGTTTCCTTTAAATGCGGACAGTATTTTTGGACGAAAACAGCTTTAAACGCTGACGAGATTTCAGGGCGAAAACAGCTTTAACCGCTGATGAACTTTTAGAAGAAAACAGTGTTAAACAGGGATAGCGGGAAACGGTTTTTAAAGCGAACAATATTTTTAGTGTAAATGTTTTTTTACGTCGATGGAACGGATAACTTATAAATAATTCTCCTTTGCCGATAGAGAATGCAAGGAAGGTATTGGAATAAGCCGTCTTGAAGATAGAGGGCTTACGATTTCAGGGTGAAGGAGAAGAGTATGAAAAAGGGAAAGAAGAAGCTTCGCATGGGTGCCTTTGAACTTCGGGCTTTGGAGTTCACGGAGGACTGATGTTGCTTCTTCTTTTACTTTTTGGCTTTTTATTCCTTCGGCTCCAAGGTAAGAGCAGCGGAATCCAGCGTAGTGGAAAAAGCTGGGTATTCATTTTGACAGTCGTTTCGGAGGGGCGGAGGAGGTTATTCCGCCCGATATTACCGTTTCGGAAGGAGATGGAGATTCTCGATATTCATTATAGGAAGTCCTATGCGGCCTGGGTACCCGGGACAGAAACTTCGTGTGGACATTCTCCTTAAAGCAAAGGACGGAAAGGTTTTTCTAAAAGCGATTAATCGCGACAGACAACTCGTAGACGGCGCCACCTTGGTGGGGGCAAAAGCATCAGGAGGAGATACCTTACTTTTAAGCGTGGATTATATTCCGAGAACAGTGCTAGCAATGTTGAAGAGGCAAGTGGAATCATGCCCATACTATGGGGATATGGAAAAAGGTCCGTTTTGCGCCTTCTTATACGGTAAGACTTTACGGAGATGATAAGTTGGTACAGGAAATTCCGAATATCAAGACTCCTTTTTTTGATTTTACGCAGTACATGACAGACTTAAAAAAGACCTATTACTATGAGGTAAAGGCGACCCCTTCTTCAGAGGAAGAGAAGAAATATATCCGGGAAGGAAAGGACTATACTATCGCATCTACGAATGAAGTGGAAGAGCCGAATATAGGGGATACAGATAAAGAGGAAGAGAACGAGGACAATATAGAAAAACTATCTTTTGGAAGGAAATGGGGTGGCACCGAATAGTTGGCGTTATTACGGGAGAAAATGGTATTTCATTGATGAACAGGGAAAGTGAAAAAAGGGTGGCTCGAAAGAAAAGGAGAATGGTTTTATCTGAACAGAAGTACCGGTGCCATGATGAGCGGTCTTGTGGAAACCGATAAAGATAAGTTTGCTTTTTTTCGGGATGACGGCGTTATGCTTAGTAATACCTGGGTAAACTACGATCCGAATACCTGGTATCTTTTCGGCATGGACGGCTATATGTTTACCGGTTGGTGGAAGAACAGTAGAGGAGAATGGTACTATTTAAACAAAGAACTGGGAGGCAGAATGCAGACCGGATGAAAGCTTAGGTTGAACGAAAAGTGGTATTTCATGAATCAAAACAGTACGCATGCAAACGGGATTTCAAAGTATAAATGGAAAGCTCTATTATTTTAATGAGGACGGAGTAATGCTTTCAGACACGGTGGTTTCCGGAAAACATCTCGGTGCCGACGGCGCTGCAATTTGAGAACAGAGTATTTTCTTTATAAGATGAAAAAAGAAATGTCGCCTTTTACTTATCTTATAAAGAAAAACTTGTCGATAAAATAGTGATTAGCCAAAAAGGATTATAGATAAGGAGTTTTCACTATGGCAACACTTCCTTTACAAAAGTGGAATACAGGGAATCGTAAGGAACGGACTTTCATCCGGAAAAAGACTTCTTTACAGAAGTTTGCGGGTGCCGATTTCCGAAATATTTTGGCAGAAACGGCAAAAGGCGAAAGTACGGGTGAAGTGAACAGCATACGGAGCAGTGTTGCATTGCCTAAGAGGGCTTTGCAGTATGAAGCCATATTTGATGAAGCGAGTAGAACCTACGGGGGTGTCGAAGTCGCTTCTTCTTGCTGTGAGCAAAACAGGAGTCAATTATGACCCGAATTCCGTTTCCCATGCCGGGGCGCAGGGAATCATGCAGCTTATGCCCGGAACAGCGAAAACGCTCGGCGTAAAAATGCCTTTGATCCTTATGAAAATATCATGGGAGGAGCCAAGCTCTTCGCGACAATATCCGTGCCTTCGGTTCCGTACCTCTTGCACTTGCGGCATACAATGCAGGTCCCGGGTGCAGTGAAAAAATACGGAGGTGCCGCCTTACAAAGAAACGCAGGACTATGTAAAAAAAATCATGGCGGACCTCGGAAATAAGAGTTACAGCACGTCCAACTACAGATATAAGGGTTTAGGAGAGAATAATGCTTATGGAAGTGCTTTAGGATCCGACGGTGCAGGACTTTACGGAGATGCCTTTTTCTCCGGACAATTCTTCTCTCCTCTCGCTTCTTGGTTCTTCGGGAAACAACTCCCTTCTTCTTTCCGGAATGTTGCAATCACTTCTAACAGGGGGCATTGCTGAAGGGGAAGCAAAAAAGAAGGAGGCTGCCGGAGACGGAGACGATACAGCGGTAACCTTAGACAAACAGAGCTTTCAAAGTCTTGTTTCTCTTTTACAGATACAAATGATGATGCCTCTCCGTATAGGAGAAATCGGAGAGAGTTAGGGCAGTTGTATATTTTTCTTATACGGATTCAGTTAAAGGAGCGAGAGATGGTTTTACGGGATTGCAAAAAGGCATCTTTGCATTGGCCTGAGGGAGATAGGAATATACCGGTTCTCGTGGAGACAAATGGAGAGGAAATCCTTCTCTATTTTTAAAGGACATAAGTTTGAAGACAGACGATTTGTATCGGAAATTGATTTTTACGATATGCAAAGGGGAATGGTGGTGACACTCTCCGAGGTAGTTATGCAAAAGAACCCGGCTTTTTCCGGACAGTCCTTACCCTGGATAGGACTTTGCGATGAGAGAGAGGTGCTCCGTATTGTGCAAAGACAGAATGATGTCCGGGTCTCCGTTGCCATGGAACTCCCCTTTGTCAAAGAAAAGGAAAGAGATGAGGATGAAGAGGTTCATTTCTTCGGGGTTATTCGCAATCTGTCGGCAGGCAGCATCTTTTATGGAATGCGATGTCGCGTTAAAAGAAGATGATATCGTGCATTTCCATTATCGCTTTGACAAAACGGACAGAGAAATGAAGCTTGTCGTAGTGTGGGTGAAGACGGCGGAGAACGGAAGGTACGGTTATGGACTTCGTTTTCTGAGGATGAGTCTCGGAGCGGAGTCGGAAGTCAGGAACCATGTGTTCCGTTTGATTTTTAAGAATAAAGAAAAAGTAGAGGAAAGAAAAAGTGCCCGCTAGGAATGGTTCAAAGGAAGGAACTTTGGGGGCAGATAAAGCGTGGAAGGATAGGAAGTTCTTCCATGTTTTTCCATTTTTCAGGAAGGCAGTTGTCATGAAAATCTCGCAAGCCATGATTGTAAAAATGAAGAAAAATATAGAAAGAGCTCTTTCCTGGGGAAAGGGGATTGTATCCGAGCAAATTGTGATTGACACGGGAAGCACGGACAGGACGGTGGAAATCGCAAAAAGCATGGGGAGCGAAGGTTGTTCCTTTTCCCTGGCAGGATGATTTTTCTCTGGCGAGAAACTTTTGCCATAGAAAACTGTCAGTATCCATGGATAGTGATGCTCGATGCGGATGAGTATTTTTCCAAAGAAGATGCCGAAAAGTTGAAAGCGTGTATTAGCTTAGTGGATAAAAACAAGCAAATTCTCAGGATTTCCACCCTTTGTGCAAACCTAAACAAAGAGGGACAGATTGGAAGTTTAGGCTCTTTGGTTCGGATTTTCAGAAACCGGAAAGACATCCGCTATCATGGAGCAATTCATGAACATCTGGAGCGCGCAGACGGGAAAGATTTTGTGGTAAAAGATTTTGGCAATGCGCTTTCCGTCTTACACACGGGATACATGGATTTGGAAAACGCCGAAAAAGTGAAAACAAATCGAAACATGAAAATTATTCAAAAAGAATTGGAAAAGAATCCGAACGATATCGCGATGCGGATATACCTCGGAAAAGAGTATTTCCTTCAGGGAAAGTGGAAGGAAAGCGTGGAACAATATCGACGGTTTATCAAGCTTATTCCGGAGAAATATGAAATGCTAAAACCTTTTATTTCTTACGGTTTGGCAAACTATCTCAGCGCCTTGGAGGCTTTTCTATCGGAGGAAGAAAAAGCGGGAAGAGATACAAAGAAGATTTCCGCGGAAGAAAAAGAGGTAGTGGAGCTTGGTCGAAAGCTTATCCCTGACGGGGAGATTATCTTTTACCTATGGAAAGATTCTGTATCAGAAGGAAAAGTATGAAGAAGCTATTCCTTATCTTCAGGAGGCTTTGGAAAAAGTGGAAAAGTTTGGCGCTACGGCAAAGTCGGAAAGACTTTTGGGGAGATTTTAAACTGCTATAAGATGCTTGGAAATTCGTTTTATAAACTGGGAGAAAACTGTCCGAGGCGGTTCACTATTCTACTGTAATTATTCGAGAAAAACCCTGCGGATATGGATGACTTAAATTTCTTCTACGGGTTTTTGGGAAGGAAAAACAGCATGGGCGGATGTTAAAGCATTTTTACAAAAAGTTTTATGGAGAGGACATGGAAAAAGTGGAAAAATTAGCAAAATATATCGGGTATTAATGGCGATTCCGGGAAAGAGAAGAATGAGGAAGGAAAGGGGAGAAAGTGCTATGGAATTCGAAAGAATTTTTTACGATGAAGTGCAGGGACGGCTTCTATGTTCCGGGGATAATGAAGAGGCTTGGGCGGCACAGCTGGAACTCCTCTTGGAAATTGACCGTATCTGTAAAAATGGAACATTTTATGCTTTATCCATATGGAACTTTACTTGGAGCCGTGCGACATGAAGGCTTCATTCCTTGGGATGATGACATCGATATTATCATGTTCAGAAAGGACTATGAAAAAGTTCTTTCAGGTGGCAAAAGAAGAAATAAATGAGGATATGCATATTATTTCTTTAGAGGGGAATAAAGCGGAATACTGCTTTCCTAACGCAATAGGAAGAAAAAGCGATACTATCTCCTGAAAAACTCAGGGAAGTTCACGAGTTTCCTTATCCTTATGCTGTAGATGTTTTCTGGATGAACTTTCGGAAAAGAGGAAGATGAAGAAATCAGGCGAAACATGATATTCATGTTCATGCAAATGATATCCGCAGTACGGGATAAAAAGAAAAAACGAAGCTTTTTCAAAATGGACTTGGAAGAAATTGAAAAGTTGTTAAAAATCCATTTTGACAGAAATCAATCCTTGGAAGGGCAGTTTTCGGCTGATGGATAAAGTATTTCAGGAATATAACGGAGAATGCAGGGGAAAAAGTATGCTTTCTTCCCGGATTACTTGAATGAAGACATTGTTTTTCCCAATCCGCTTTTAAAGAAAGCTTGGACCTTCCTTTGTGCAATAAGAAATTCCCTGCTCCGAAAAATTATGATGAGGTACTTCGGGATGTGTATGGAGATTATAAGAAGAAGGCAAAGGCAGGAGGGCTCACGACTACCCGGTTTTTAAAAAGTACGAGAAGGGGCTTACAGGAGCGTCTACAGGGAAAGTGGCAGTTTCTTTATTCCTTTTCGGAAGAGGATCTTGAAAGACCCAACGTAAAAAAGCTTTCGGGAAATTGTTTTGAAACCGCGGATACGCTTATCGCTTCGAGAAGAAAAATCATGCAGGAATTCATGGAAGGAAATTGGGAGAACTGTCTTCTTCGGATATCGCACTGTCAGGAAGAAGCTATTACTTTTTGGAAATGCCATTGAAGCGAAAAAGGGGGAAGGTACGGAGGCGGTTTCTTTTCTGGAGAAGTATTGTGAGGCATTGTACCATGCGTACAAAAAGGATAGAGGAGCTTAGCAAAGGTGAAGAAAGGCTTTCGGATGAAGCCGGTTATATAGAGGAAAGAGCGGAAGAAAAACGAGGAAAGCGTTCTCCATGCTCTTCCTGCAGGGCTTCGTAAGGATTCGGAAAGACAGCTAAAGAAGCTAGGCTATTATCTTAAAAAAATGCGCTCCGCTTTGGAAAAAGAATGGAAAAGACAGATTGTTTTCCTTCCGCATAGAGCAAAGCATTTTGTAAGCCTAAGTCCCTTAATTGACGCCCTCAAAGAGTCGGGAGATTATGATTGTAGATTATCCCGATTCCTACTATGACCGTTTGGGGAGACGGAGTCTTTCAGACATGCATTATGAGGAGAGGATTTTCCCGAAGGAATACGAAATCGGTGATTACAGGAGCTTTAACTTTGCTAAAGAGCTTCCGGATACGATAGTAATCAATTCTCCCTATGATGAGTGTAATCAGGTCTTTACCGTGGATCCGTTTTTCTATAGTAAGGAGATGAAAAAGTTCACGAGGAATCTTGTGTATATACCCTACTTTGTGACAGACGAAATCGATCAGAAGAGCGAAGAAGACGGAAAAAGCCTTTGTGAACATGGACTACTATGTCACCGTTCCGGGAGTATTTCATGCGGATTTAACGATAGTACAGTCGAAAGAGATGAAGAAAAGCCTATCTAGCAAAAGATTAGTCAATTTACGAATAAAGACGTGAGAAAGAAGATGAGCAAAAAGATATCGGGAGCGGGGTCTTGTCTTATTCAGGAGAAGGAAGAACAAAGGGCACGGAAGAGCCGGAAATGAAAGAAGCGAGAACGAAAGGGCAAGGAACAAAAGAGTCAGGAGCAAAAAGAGCAGGGCGAGAAGGCGCTTGGTGAAGGCGTTCAGGCGTTTTATAGAAAAAGAGTAAAACGGAGAATTAGAAAAAGAGTAAAACGGATAGAGGAAAATAAAGGAAGTAAAAGGAGAGGAAATGGAATTCGAAAGAGATTTTTCTATGATGAAGTGCAGGACGGCTTCTATGTTCCGGGGATCATGAAGAGAGCATGGGGAGCCCAGTTAAAGGTTCTGGAAGAAATTGATAAAGTATGTAAAAATCATCATATTCAATACCAGATTTATGCAGGAACTTTACTGGGAGCTGTTCGGCATGGAGGCTATATTCCTTGGGATGATGATGTGGATATCATCATGCTCCCGGAAAGAAATTTGAAAAATTCTGCCAAGTGGTCGATGAACTTCCGAAGGAACTAGTGTTTACCTATACAGGGAAATAATGAAAAATGTATGTAAATTTTGCGGTGTTGTAGAGTTTGACGGGATCAACTTGAATCAAGAATCTTAAAAATATTGTGAATTTCCTTATCCTACCTCCGTGGATATTTTTACTTGGATGAACTGGCTAAAGATCCGGAAGATGAGAAGTTTGAGACAGGATGTCTTGAAAGATGACTTTTGCCATAATAATGAAATATGGACTGGATAGTGGGGAAAAGGAAGCTTTTTCAAAGAGAATTGAAAAAGAGAGAGACTTCCTGCAGATTCATTTGGATCGAGAAAAAGATATCCTTCACGCAACTATATCGTGTTTTCAACAAGGTTCGTCAGGAGTTTAATGGGTTATGGGCGGAGATGAGGTAGCTTTCTCGCAGTATCATATACAAAAAGCAGAGCAAATACGCCTATCCTAAATCTATTTTTCAAAGACAAAGAGTATTCCTTTTGCGGCATGGGTTACCTGCCCCGGAAGACTATGATTTGGCCTTGCGAGCTTACCTATGGAAATTATCAGAAAGTAGTAAAGGGGACTGCAGAACATCAATATCCTTATTTTAGGGAGCTGGGAAAATAAATTTTTGGAGAACGCGTAAAAGTGCTGTCTTTTTCTTCCGAAGAAGAGGAAAAAAACGAAAGAAAAATACTCAGCTTTAGGGAACTTATCTTACAGGAAGCGGAGATATTACTCGGCTTAAATGAAAGCCATTTCCGTAAAGTTTTTCACGCGGAGAGCTTCCGGGTGCTTTTTGCCCTATCAAGGCACAGGAAGAAGCACTTCGTTTTGGAAAATACTATCGAGCAAATCAAGGAGAAGGGACAAAGTCAGTTGCTATTTTGGAACAGTACTGTGAGGATTTATACCTTGCAAGCCTGGCGCTTAATGAGCTGATGAATTGCGGATATGAAGAGCGAAGGATAGTATTCAGATAGAAAAAGAACGGAAAAAGACAGAGGCGGAAAGGGCGATGAGAAAAGTGAAGGTTTCTCTAAAAACTGCGCCCGATTTTGAAGACGGAATTTAAGTTCAAGGTGGTTTTCTTCCTCATCAGGGTAAAGCACTTTGCAAGCCTTCGCCCTCTGATTGATGTCACTTCTTCAAAAAGGGGGATACGGAATGCACAATTATACCGATTCCCTATTTTGACAGGTCAGGGGACGGGAGTCTTTCAGAGCAGCACTATGAAGGAGATGATTTTTCCGAAAGAATATGAAATAACGGATTATAGAAGCTATGATTTTGAAAAAGAGATTCCGGATGCCATCGTAATTAATTCTCCCTATGATGAACTTAACCAAGTGTTCACTGTAGATCCTTTCTTCTATAGCAAGGGAGATGAAAATTCACGAAGAGACTGATTTATATCCTTGGTTTTGTAACTGATGAAATCAAGCTAAACAAAGAAGGGAAGGATATTGAATTTTTCAGTATGGACTATTATGTGATGGTTCCGAGAATCTTTCATGCAGATTTAACGATAGTTCAGTCTAAGGAGATGAAAAAGCGTATCTGACAAAGATTTTGCAAAACAAGCGGCAAAGAGCTGAAAAAGAAAATGATTAAGAAAAATATCCGGTGCAGGCTCTTGTCTTTTTGGGAGAAGAGGAAGGACAAGGTACGAAGGAGCTGGTAGCGGAGTTTAGGCGCTTTTTGGTGAAAAAGGAACAAGGATAAATAGAAAGGTGAAAGGTAAGGAGATGGAATTCGAAAGAGAGTTTTTCTATGATGAAGTAAAAAACGGCTTTTATATCCCCGGAATCATGAAACGAGCCTGGGCGGCCGAATTGAAAATTCTCCGGCTTATTGATGAAATTTGCCAAAAATATGGAATTCCATACTTTGCCTATGCGGGCACACTTCTTGGGGCAGTACGAGACAGAGACTTTTATACCCTGGGATGATGATATAGATATCTGTATGTTTTCGAGAGGACTTTTATCGCTTCAGCAGAATTATACAAGATGAGCTTCCTGAGGGCTTGACCTTTACATCTCTTGATTTAGACCCTGAGCTATGCAACTTTGTTGCGGGGGTTGGAACAACGAATAGAAAAATAGATTACAAAGTGGGAACTGAAGTTTATGAATTTCCCTATCCTTTAGCAGTGGATATTTTTGTTTTGGATGAATTATCCGTCAATCCGGAGGATGAGTCGTTCAGGATGAAGGTATTGGAAATGTTTATGGTTATGATATCCGGAATACTGCATGGAAAAGAGAAAAACGCAAGTTTTTCAAAAAGAACTGCAAAATATAGAGCGACTTCTACAGATCCGTTTTGATCAAGATAGGCCCTTGAAACCTCAGTTATATCAGCTGATGGATAAAAGTGTTTCAGGAATATAATGGAGAAGGTGGGGATAAAGTTGTTTTCTTCCCGGAGTATTTGAGTGGAGATATTGTTTACTCCAAATCCGCTTTTTAAGAAAAATTTTTGATCTTTCCTTTTTGTAACAGCTATGTTTCCGCTCCAAAAGGATTATGATGGAGTGCTTAGGAATGCTTTTGGGAATTATAAAAAGCAGGTAAAAAGCAGGAGGTGATCATAATTATCCGTTTTACAAGAAAAAAACGAGCTTGAGTTACAGGAGAGCCTAAAGGGGAAGTGGCAGTTTTCTTTATTCCTTTTCGGAAGAGGATCTTGAAAGACCCAACATAAAAAGCTTTCAGGGAAATTGTTTTGGAAACCGCGGATACGCTTATCGCTTCCGAGAAGAAAAATCATGCAGGAAATTCATGGAAGGAAATTGGGAGAACTGTCTTCTTCGGATATCGAGCTGTCAGGAAGAAGCTATTACTTTGGAAATGCCATTGAAGAGAAAAAAAGGAGAGGGTACCGAGGCGGTTTCTTTTCTGGAGAAGTATTGTGAGGCATTGTACCATGCGTACAAAAAGGATAGAGGAGCTTAGCAAGGTAGAAGAAAGGCTTTCGGATGAAGCCGGTTATAGAGAGGAAAGAGCGGAAGAAAAACACGGGGAAAGCGTTCTCCATGCTCTTCCTGCAGGGCTTCGTAAGGATTCGGAAAGACAGCTAAAGAAGCTAGGCTATTATCTTAAAAATGCGCTCCGCTTTGGAAAAAAGAATGGAAAAAGACAGATTGTTTTCCTTCCGCATAGAGCAAAAGCATTTTGTAAGCCTAAGTCCCTTAATTGACGCCCTCAAAGAGTCGTGGGAGATTATGATTGTAAGATTGTCGATTCCCTACTATGACCGTTTGGGAGACGGGAGTCTTTCAGACATGCATTATGAGGGAGAGATTTCCCGAAGAATACGAAATCGGTGATTACAGGAGCTTTAACTTTGCTAAAAGAGCTTCCGGATGCGATAGTAATCAATTCTCCCTATGATGAGTGTAATCAGGTCTTTACCGTGGATCCGTTTTTCTATAGTAAGGAGATGAAAAAGTTCACGAGGAATCTTGTGTATATACCCTACTTTTGTGACAGACGAAATCGATCAGAAGAGCGAAAAAGACGGAAAAAGCCTTTTGTGAACATGGACTACTATGTCACCGTTCCGGGAGTATTTCATGCGGATTTAACGATAGTACAGTCGAAAAGAGATGAAGAAAGCCTATCTAGCAAAAGATTAGTCAGTTTACGAATAAAGAGCGTGAGAAAGAAGATGAGCAAAAAGATATCGGGAGCAGGGTCTTGTCTTATTCAGGAGAAGGAAGAACAAGGGCACGGAAGAGCCGGAAATGAAAGAAGCGAGAACGAAAGGGCAAGGAACAAAAGAGTCAGGGAGCAAAAAGAGCAGGGCGAGAAGGCGCTTGTGAAGACGTTCAGGCGCTTTTATAGAAAAAGAGTAAAAGCGGATAGAGGAAAATAAAGGAAGAAAAAGAGAGGAAATGGAATTCGAAAGAGAGTTTTTCTATGATGAAGTACAGGACAGCTTCTATGTTCCGGGGATCATGAAGCGGGCTTGGGCAGGTAAGATGGAGCTTCTTTCCGAAATAGATAAAATTTGTAAAAGTGGGATATTTCCTATTATGCAAGCTATGGAACTCTTCTGGGAGCGGTAAGGCATAAGGGCTTTATTCCTGGGATGATGATATCGATATTATGATGCAAAGACCTGATTTTTGAAAGGTTCAGTCAGGTCATACAGGATGAGCTGAAAGAAGGAATGTATTATATCTCCATGGAAACGGTGAAAGACAGACTTAATTTCACAACGGCAGTCTGTGTGGAATCTCCTTGCTTTTTCGGAAAATCTACGGAAATATCATGAATTTCCATACTCTAACTCCGTGGATATTTTTTCCCTGGATGAGTTGGCTAAGGACCCGGAAGATGAAGAATTTCGAAAAAAACATAATTAATATATTTAGTATATTGATTTATGATTTACAACAAAAAAGAGAAAAACCGAGTTATTGCAGAGCAATTTAACAAAGCTTGAAGAACTTCTCGAGATCCATTTCGATAGAAACTCCTCCATTGAGGGGCAAATATATGAGATTTTTAAAACCAAATATTTCGTGAATTTGAAGGAGAGGGAGGAGAAGAATTAGTATGTTACCCGGATTATTATTCCGGTGTTACAAAACCTTTTCCCAAAGGTTGCTTTTAGGTAAAGCGAAATGGCTTCCTTTTCCATAATATGACTATTCCGGTTCCTGAAGATTATGATACAGTATTGCGAGCCTATTACGGGGACTACTCTAAAAAGAGAAAAAGGAGATTCCCATAATTATTCTTCTTTTTAAGGAAAAAGATAAAGAGTTCAATGCCATATTTAAAGATAAATGGAATTTCAATTATACTTTTTCAGAAAATGCTCTCAGTAAAACAGAGCTGAAGAGCTTTCAGGGATTCTGCATTGGAAGTAGCGGACTCTCTGATTATGTTAGGAAAGAATATTTTTACATAATTTTTATAGATGGAAAGTTCTCTCTTTGTCTTTTGAATCTGTCAAAACAGCAAGAGGAAGTCATTGCCTTTGGAAATCTGATTGAGAAAAAGGAAAAGGAGAAGGGACGGAATCAGTTTCGCTATTAGAGGAATATTGTGAAGCCCTATATCAGGTTTATGTGGAACTGGAGAAGGTATCTTTAAACGAGAAAGATACACAGCTAAGCACTTTTTGAAAAGTTCTCATGAGTATATAGGCTTGGAAAAAGAAGCTGAAAAAAATCTGTGTGTTCAGCTTGAAAGTGTTCGTTCCATGTTGGAAAAGAGTTAAAAAGGCAGATTGTTTTTCTCCCTCACAGAGCAAAAGCATTTTTGCGAGTCTTCATCCTTTAATCGATGCACTAAGAGGATGAAGAGATAGAATGTAAGATTATCCCTATTCCTTACTATGACCGCTTAGGAGACGGGAGCCTTGCGGATATGCATTATGAGGAGAGGAGTTCCCGAAAGAATATGAAATTACGGACTATCGAAGCTTTAATTTTGCGAAAAGAACTCCCGGATGCAATAGTAATCAATTCTCCCTATGATGAGTTTAATCAGGTTTTACAGTCGATCCGTTCTTCTATAGTAAAGAAATGAGAAAAATTCACGGGAAAGCTTGTGTATATCCCTGGTTTGTGACGGATGAAATTGATCCGACAGAGGAAAATGACGGAAAAAGCCTTCTACAATATGAATTATGTGACAGTGCCGGGAGTATTTTATGCGGACTTAACGATAGTGCAATCTGAGCAAATGAAGAAGGCGTATCTGGAAAAGATTAGTCAATTTACGAATAAAGAGATTAACAAAAGAAAAATGGAAAAGAAAAATATCCAGCATCGGTTCTTGTCTTTTTGGAGAAAAAGAAGGGCAGGGGACAAAGGAAGTCGCTAAGTACTTTAGGAATTTTTATTAGAAAGCTCTATATAGATAAAGAAGTAAACGATGTTATTTTTTCAGACTTCATCTTTTTGAAAAACAGGGTTTTGTAAAAAGTAATTATAGAGCTAAGAGCTTTTGGGAAAAGCTATACAGGGGAATTGTATGAAATTTGAAAGAGATTTTTCTATGATGAGGTACAGGAAGGCTTCTATGTTCCGGGAATCATGAAGCGGGCTTGGGCAAGTAAGGTGGAACTGCTATCTGATGTGGATCATATTTGCAAAAAATGGGGAATATCGTATTACATGGGATATGGAACTCTTCTAGGAGCGGTAAGGCATAAAGGATTTATACCTTGGGATGATGACATTGATATTGTGATGCTCAGAAAAGACTATGAAAGATTTCGTCAAGTTGTAGAAAAAGAATTAACGGAGAGCATGTCCTTTGTATGTATAGAATCGGATAGAAACAGATGTGATTATGCAGCGGCAGTTTGCGTATTACCTAATCTTTTTCCAAGAAATCTTCGGAAATATCATGAGTTTCCCTATGACTTGGCTGTGGATATTTTTGTGCTGGATGAGCTTGCCATAAGTCCGGATGACGAAACAATAAGACAAAATATTTTGGAAAGGTTTATGCTCTTAATTTGTTTCATAGATCAAAAAAGAGAAAGTCTAAAACATTTTTGAGTGAACTAGAAAAAAATAGAAGAGCTTCTACAAATCAAATTCGATAGAGAGGCCTCCTTAAGGGACAAATTTATGAAATTATGAATAAAGCTATTTCAAGAACACAATGGAGAGGGTGGAGACAAGCTGGTTCTTTTTCCGGACTATCTAATTGGAGGAAGTGTTCCTGTTCCTAAAAGCAGACTTTTATGGAAAGGGAAGTATTAGCTTTTTGTAATACAAAAATTTCCTGCTCGAAGGATTATGACACCGTACTACGCTCGTCTTATGGAGACTATTCCGTAAAGAAAAAGGAGGTGCCCACGACTACCCTTCCTTTAAAGAAAGACAAGGAAATAAAAGACTTACTTAAAAGAAAAAGTGGAATTTTAACTATAACTTTTCAGATGATGTTTTTATAAATCGAGGTGAAAAATCTTCGGAGATCTGCGTTAGAGTCGCTGGAGTCTTTAAGTGTTTCGAGAAAAAAATATTTTTTTCAAAAGCTTTATAGTCGGTGATTTTTCAACCTGTCTTATGTCGATAGCGAACTGTCAAGAGAGCGCAATGTCTATGGGAAACGCAATCGAGCAGAAAAAAGGGGAGAAGACAGAAACAGTTTCTCTCTTGGAAGAGTATTGCGAGGCTTTGTACCATGCTTATCAGATGCTGGAACAGTTTTCTACTATTCAAGAGCAAGCTTACGGAGAGTTTTCGAGATAATTTAAAAATGAAATTAAGAGTGCTCAGGACTTATCTCAAAAAAATACACTCTGCTTTGGAAAGAGAGTTAAAAAGGCAGATTGTTTTTCTCCCTCACAGAGCAAAGCATTTTGCGAGCCTTCATCCTTTAATCGATGCACTAAGAGAGGATGAAGAGATAGAATGTAAGATTATCCCTATTCCTTACTATGACCGCTTAGGAGACGGGAGCCTCTCGGATATGCATTATGAGGGAGAGGAGTTCCCGAAAGAATATGAAATTACGGACTATCGAAGCTTTAATTTTGCGGAAGAACTCCCGGATGCAATAGTAATCAATTCTCCCTATGATGAGTTTAATCAGGTTTTTACAGTCGATCCGTTCTTCTATAGTAAAGAAATGAGAAAATTCACGGGAAAGCTTGTGTATATTCCCTGGTTTGTGACGGATGAAATCGATCCGACAGAGGAAAATGACGGAAAAGCCTTCTACAATATGAATTATTATGTGACGGTGCCGGGAGTATTTTATGCGGACTTAACTATAGTACAATCCGAGCAAATGAAGAAGGCGTATCTGGAAAAGATTAGTCAATTTACGAATAAAGAGGTCAGTAAAATTATGAGTAAAAAAATATCCGGAGCGGGCTCTTGCCTTTTAGGAGAAAGGGAACGGCAAGAGGTTATAAAAGAGTTTTTACAATTTTGTAATGAATAAGTAGAACCGGCTCCGGTGAATCATAGAAAAATAAACAGCGTATTCATTTTACTGCAGACATGTATTTCCATGTACCTTAATCTTAGGTATCTAATCGAGGTTTAAAGAGATGAGAAAAAAGAAAAAGGAACAACTTATTTCCCTATTGCAATCCTATAAAGAGGCTCATAAGGAGCTGAAAAGTATGATTCTTGAGAGGGAATAGATTCTCTGATGGCCTTGTGTCAGGAAGGAATGGACAAAATAGAAGCGGATTGCATAAAAGAACTGCGTGAGGAAAAAAGAGCAGGGACTATTATCCCATTGCATTGCGGCCTATCAAAAAGCAATTTTCTTATCGCATGAGGGGAAAACGGAAATGGAATCCTTCAAGAGCTGAAGAAAGCCGATAGCATTTTGGAAGAGCTAATCCGATTTATTGCATCAATTCCTCTTCATGTTCTCATCTTATTTCTTCCGTATAAAGCTTCCATGTGGGACAGTATGGAGTCCGTTTATTTAGCAGACGAAGAGGGATTGCTTTTTGCGAGTCTCTCGTTATGCCGATAAGTTATTTTGAAAGAACAGAGGACGGAGGATTCGGGATAGAAAGGAATGAAAGAGGGCAATTTCAGAAGGATATTTCTCTTGTAGGGGAAGAGTATCCGCTGGAAGAGGAGAGGCCGGATATTATCTACTTTCATAATCCTTATGATGATTGCAATACGGTAACATCGGTTCATCCTCGTTATTATTCTTCCAATTTAAAAAAATATACGGAGAACCTGATTTTTTTATTCCTTATCAGGCCAACTTCAGAATGACGATATTAAAGCCCTTACCTCTTCCCGCCTACAAAAATGCGGATTATATAGTGGTGCAAAAATGAAGAGCACAGGAAAAAGCTTTCTTCAGGAATGTCAAGAGAAATGCGTGGTATTGGGAAGCCCAAAATATGATAAGTCGCTTTCTTTAATGACACAAAAAGCCTGAAATGCCGGAGGAATGGAAGAAAAATTGCCAAGGGAAGAGAATTATGTTACTTGAACAGCAGTTTGGCCGGAATGCTGAAGGATACAGAACTGTTTTTTAAGAAAAACTGAGGAGGCCTTTGATGCATTCCGAGAGAATCCCCTGGTATTGTCTTCTGTGGCGTCCTCATCCACTTTTAGAAAAATACCTTTCTACGATGAGGAAAAGACTATCAAAATCGTTTCTTGGATTTGAAAAAAAGAAATATTGGGAAGAAGAAATAGGGATATATGATGATTCGGGAGAACCGGAACGAGCTGTTATTCTGTCTACCCTATACATTGGAGATGATGTAAAGCTCTATGGTCTCTCTGTTTTTCCGTGGCGGAAAAAAACCCTTATTCATACAGAATACCCGTTTTCTCCTGTCGGAAGAGGAGACATATCAGGAAAAACAGACTGTTTACATATTTTAAAGCGCGGCAAGCCCATGCCTTGGAGGAGCAAGAGACAGAGGCTTTAGTGTATGAAGGAAGAGTTCTACTGATTCCTCGATATGAAGGAGAGGATGTTATCCTGACTAAATTGAATTTGCTTGAGCTTGGGATTTCCGAAGAGTTGATTCGGCAAATTCCGGCGGATGAATACGGAGAAGCCTATTTTGATAAAGGAAGATGGATTTTTACGCCCAAGGCAGGTAATCATTTTTGCTTATCGAGGAAGGAAACAGGGTGAAAAATGTCCGCTTCCAAACTATGCGTATAAAACCGAATGGTTTTTTTCTGCAACTTATCGTAGCGGTGATTTTATCTTTTGTAAGGCCGAAAATTATCCTTTTCCGCTTTGCTTCTCTTTTAAGGAATGATGAAATAATGGAAATAGAACCTAAGAGCAGGGAAGCGGAGATATTGGAAGGCTTCTTTTTATAAAAATGGAGAATACAGGGAAAAACGAGAAGAACAGGGAAATATCATCTTTTTCTTTTCCCGAAGACGGAGCTGGTATTCGGATTCCTTCCGTGGAGAAAGTTTTCCTACGGTTTGAAGGAAAGCGACTTTTATGGTTTGAAAGATTTTATAGAGGATAAAGCCCCTTCCTATCCATTTGATAAGAACTTATCCGGGAAACTGAAGGAAGAAATCTCCGTGAATTTATCTTCAGCAGGAGAACGAATTCATTTTTATTTTCGGAATCGTGTTTTTAAAAATTCCGGAAACAAAGCCGGGATTTATCCCTATAATGAGAAATAGGGAATTCGTGAAGAATAAAAGGAATGCGGAAAAATGAAAAGCAGAAAAAAAGAAGGAAATAAGGATAGAAAAGAAGAAAGAAATAAAGAACGAAATGAAGAATGAAATAATGAATGAAACAAAGAACGAAATAGAATTAGCAAAAGAATTTTTCTATGATGAAGTAAGAGACGGCTTTTACATACCGGGAATTGTGAAGCGACTGTGGGGAGCGGGATTACGTATTTTATCCGAGATTGATAGAATCTGTACTCGTCATCGGATTCCGTATTATGCGGCGGCGGGCACTTTGCTTGGTGCAGTACGAAGCGGGAGTTCATTCCCTGGGATGACGACATAGATATCATGATGCTTTAGGAAAGACTATCTGCGTTTTTCTTCAAGTTGCAAAGGAAGACTTGCCGGAAGAGCTATCTATTTTTTTCTTTGGAAACAGACAGTACCGCGAGCAGTTTTGTACCTGTAGTGGGAAAAAGGGGGCTGGAAAGCAGAGAAGAGATGCTTAGGAAATACTGTGAGTTTCCGTACCCTATTTCCGTTGATATTCTTATTTTGGATGAACTGTCCGAGAGAGAAGAAGACGAAGAGTGGAGAAAAGAGCTTTTTAAAGCTGTTTTTGTGGTTGCCGGAGTTGGATGCCTTTCAAAAAGCGGATAAAAAGCGTGTTCGGGACATTTTATAGAAACCGTGTTTAATCTTCATTTTGATAGAAAGCGGGATTTAAAGGAGCAGGTATATCGGATTCTGGATACGGTGCTCCAAAAATTTAATGGAAAAGGAGGAAAGTATATCGCTTGTGTTCCGTGGTATTTGTTTAAAAAATATCTTTAAATATCCCTATTCGGTTTTTTTAAGGAAGTAAAAGAATTCCTTTTTGCGGCGGTACTGTTCCGGCTCCGGTTGCTTATGAAGAAGTCTTACGTGCCACCTATGGAGATTATCAAAAAGGTGAAGGCGGGAGGGGACCACAATTATCCTTGCTTCAAAAAAATTGCGATAAGGTGTTTAGAACGGTATTGGAAGGAAAATGGAACTTCAGTTATCGCTTTTCTGAAGAAGACCTGATTCGGGATAATATAGTGAATTTTAGAGAGTTGCTTTTTCAGGGTCTGCAACAGTTAATAACTGAAGAAAAAGAATCGAAGAAAATCTTAGTGAAGGAAGACTTTCAAGCTGTCTTTCGGCATTGTCCGTTTCTCAAGAAGCGCGATTGCTTTTAGGAAAATGCCATTGAACAGAATAAGGAGAGGAACAGAGTCCGTTTCTTTCTTGGAAAATTATTGTGAAGCATTGTATGAAGCTTATCAAAGCATAGAGGGGCTCGTATCCATGCCTTTGGAAGTTCAAAAAGAGATAAAAAAAGAAAAACTTGAAAAGCTTCGCTATATTCTTAAAAACTGCGTTCCGCATTAGGGAGAGAATTTAAGAGAAAGGTCATTTTTCTTCCCCATAGCGTAAAGCATTTTTGAAAGTCTCAGGCCTTTACTTGATGAACTTCTTAAGTCGGAAGATGTGGAATGTATCATCATGCCTATTCCTTTTTGACCGTTTGGGAGACGGAAGCTTCTCCGAGATGCATTATGAGGGAGAAGAGTTTCCGAAAAGAATATGAAAATGACAGATTATCGAAGCTTTAACTTTGCAAAAAGAGCTTCGGACGCCATTGTACTGAATTCACCATATGATGAATATAATCAGGTCTGGAGTGTAGACCCGTTTTTCTATAGTAAAGAAATGAAAAAAGTATACGAAAAAGATTGATCTATATTCCTTGGTTTGTAACGGATGAAATTGATTCCCAAAGTGAAGAGGATGGAAAAGGCTTTTTCAAATATGGATTACTATGTGACGGTTCCGGGAGTATTTCATGCGGATTTAACGATAGTGCAGTCGAAAGAGATGAGAAAAAGCCTATCTGGCAAAAGATTGCTTTATTTACTAACAAAGAAGTGAGAAAAGAAGATGAGGAAAAAGATATCGGGTGCCGGTTCTTGCCTTTTAGGAGAAAAAAAGAAGGGCAGGGAGTAAAGGAAGTTGTAACGGAGTTCAGACGTTTTTACGTAAAGAGGAAACAAAATGAAAGAAATCAGTTTTTTTCTCGGAAAAGATGCTATAGAATTGTTACAATAGAGCGAACTGGAAGGAGCACAGTATGAAAGCCTTAATTTTAAATTCGGGAAAGGGAACTCGCATGGGAGATCTGACGGCGGATCATCCCAAGTGTATGACCGAGATTGCCAGTATGGAGACGATTCTCAGCAGGCAGCTTCGTCAGATTGCGGATTACGGGATAAAGGAAGTGATTATTACCACGGGGCCTTTCGAGGATAAAGCTCATTCACTATGTGGAAAGCCTGGGGCTTGATTTGGATTATCATTTTGTTCGGAATCCTCTTTATAAAGAGACGAACTATATCTATTCCATTTACCTTGCAAGGGAGCTTTTAGAGGATACGGAGCTTCTTCTTATGCATGGAGATCTAGTGGCGGAAAATGATGTCTTCTTTAGTTTTATGGAAGCGGAAGGTTTCTCTTGTTGCGGGAAGCAGTACCAAGGAGCTTCCGGAGAAGGACTTTTAAGGCGGAAATACGGGACGGAAAAGGTGCAAAGAATCGGAGTGTACTGCTTTTAACCATGCCTTATCTTCCGAGCCGCTCTATAAGCTAAAGAAAGAAGATTGGGCACTCTGGCTTTTCTGAAATTATTGATGTCTGTGAAAAAGCGGAAGAAAAGGACGAGCCTACATCATGGAAGAGGCAGTATGCGGAGGAAGCCTTGAATATCGTGCTTCCCGATATGGATCTTCGCCTGTATGACTGCGGAGAGAAACTCTGTCAGGAGGTGGACACGCCGGAGGATCTGGCGATTGTTTCCGAAAAACTCAGAGCCGTAAAAAACAGGAAGGTGTATCTTTCCTTCTCTACGGATATCCTGCACAGCGGTCATTTTTCTTTGATTAAGAGAGCAAAACGACTTGGGGAAAGTGATTGTCGGTGTTTTAACGGATGAGGCGGTTTCTTCCTATAAAAGATATCCGCTTATTCCTACTCGGAAAGAAAGGCCATGTTTCTCCATATTGCAGACGTGGATCAAGTGGTGAAGCAGGACAGCCTGTCCTATCGGAAAAATCTGGAAGAACTTAAACCGGACTATGTGATGCACGGGGGACGACTGGCAGGACGGCTTTCAAAAAAAGCGATTCGAGAAGAAGTATGCAGTATTTTGGCAGGTTATGGAGGAAAACTCATCGAAATCCCCTATAGCTACGATAAAAAATATGAGGAACTGGAGAGGAGAAGCAGGGCGAATCTTTCCATGCCGGATTACCGAAGAGGACGCTCGGAGAGAACTGGAATTAAAGCGTTTTGTGACTGCCATGGAAGCGCATGACGGCTTAACCGGCCTCGTAGTGGAAAAACACGAAGGTATATAAGAAGGGGGAAGCCCATCAGTTTGATGCGATGTGGATCAGCCTCTCTGTGATTCTACGGCAAAGGGGAAGCCGGATATCGAGCTTGTGGACATGAGCTCACGCTTCAGAACGATAGAAGACATTACGGAAGTCACGACAAAAACCCATTATTTTTGATGGAGATACCGGAGGGATAAAGGAACATTTTGTCTATACCGTGCGTACTTTGGAGCGTCTCGGGGGTATCGATGGTGATTATCGAGGACAAGACCGGCTTGAAGAAAAAAATTCTCTTCGGCACGGAGGTGGAGCAGACACAGGACAGCATCGAAAAACTTCTCCGAGAAGATTCGTGCGGGAAAAGAATGCACAAAGAACCAAGGAATTCATGATTTGTGCAAGAATCGAAAGCCTGATTTTTGGAAAAAGGGAGTGCCTGATGCCTTGAGAGAGCCTTTTCCTTTGTGAAAGCAGGAGCGGATGCCATCATGATTCACAGCAGGAAGAAAGACCCGAGCGAAATATTTACCTTTGTGGAGGAATTTCGGAAGAAAGACAAGGAAAACGTATATTGTGGTAGTTCCGACAAGCTTTAACAGCGTAAGAGAAGCCGAATTCAAGGAAAGAGGGGTGAATATAGTTATTTACGCGAACCAGCTTATGCGGGCCACGGTGCCGGCTATTCAGAATGTGGCGGAGATGATTCTAAAAATGAAAGGTCTGAGGAGTGTGACAGTCTCCTTATGCCCTTTTAAGGAAATTATCCGTTTAATTCCGGAGGAAATGTAGAGTCTTGGCTCGCCTCTCCTTTTTTTCGTAGCGAAGGGCAAGTTTTTTCGCCCTGTTCCTTCCGGCTGACATGGCAAGGACTTACTGCCCCGTTCCTTCCGTGGATTTATTGCTAAAAATTTTTAGTAATAGTTTCAAAAAATACTATTTCCCCTTCCTTTTCTTTTGGAGTAAAAATAGAGCGGATTTTATTGCAAAACACGTCACTAATATTATCTGCTTGAATACACTTCTTTTTGCAGTAAAGATAGAAAAAAGAGTCAGAGAGGTCAAGTAGGGGGATATATGAGAAGGGATATGATAGAGACACAGATTGTTCTTGGGAAAGGAAGGGTGAAAGAAGAACTTCGGGATTTTATCCGGAGAAATTCCTGGAAGAAGATCTTTTTGGTCGCGGGCAAATCTTTCTTTACATTGCCGATTGGAAGAGAGCTTAGAGAGTTAGAGGAAGAAATGGGCTTTAGCTTGGAAGTCTTTTCGGGCTTTTCGGTGAATCCCGATTTTTCTGAAGCCTTGGAAGGCACTAAACTTTTCAAGGCTTATCAGGGGGATGTCATTTTGCGGCGGGAGGCGGCTCCGCTATGGATACGGGAAAGGCAATCAGCTTTTTCTTCGATTCCCGAAGAAGATATTCTAAAGAAGCCTTGGCAAGATAAGGAATTCCCGCTTCTCGCCATTCCCACTACCGCAGGAACCGGATCGGAGAGTACCCCTTTTGCCGTTTTATATAAGGATGGAGAGAAGATTTCGCTGGAAGATGAAAGTATTTATCCCTTAATTCGGGTGGAGGACCGAAGGAGTCTTGTGAGCCTACCCTTATACCAGAAGAAGGTTACTCTTTTGGATGCCTTAAGTCATGCCATGGAATCCATCTGGTCGAAGGACAGCGGCGGAGATAATCTCTATTACGGGAAAGAAGCTATTGAAAGGATTCTCCGTTACACGGATGCTTTTTTGGAAAATGAGGATACCGCCCTTAGTGAAATGGCGTATGCCGCAAATGTAGCAGGAAAGGCGATTGCCATCACAAAAACAACGGGCGGGCATGCCTTATCCTATAAACTCGGAGGACTCTTTTCTCTTCCACACGGGCTCGCTGTGGCTATGGTTAATAAAGAGCTCTATCCCCTGCTATCGGAGAGAGAGAAGAGGCCGGAAGAGAGAAAAAGCTATCCTTTTTGGCAAGATGCTTTTTCGAAAAACACGGTGGAAGAGGGGCGGAAGCCTATCTTGCCTTTTTGGAGAAAATGGAGATTCTGCCGAAAAAAGCAAGAGTTCTTTTTAGAAAAGGCTTACTTGCTCGGCGCTGAAAAAGGATAGTGTGCGACCGGAGAGTGCCGGTCCTGAAGCCCTCGAGAAGGCGGTTCGGATTCTCACAAAGTCGGTGAATAAAGAACGCCTGAAAAACCATCCCGTGGCGCTTTCCGAAGAGGATATAACGGAGGTTTACCGGAGAATCCTCCTTATAGATAAGTAAAATTAAGAAGAGACAGAGCATAAGAATATAAATAACGTAAGAATAGACAGAACGTAAGAATAGACAGAACATATAAGAATAGACTGAACATTTACAGAAAGAGAGCAGACATGAAGGCAGAAGAATTTTTAGCAAGAATCCCTCGAATTTTTTTACCGGCGTTCCGGATTCTCAACTGAAGGCGTTTTGCGATAGCTTGATGGAAAAATACGGTATCTCCGAGCAGACATATTATTGCGGCAAACGAGGGAAATGCGGTAGGACTTGCCGCAGGGTATTACCTTGCCACGGGGAAGATTCCGACGGTGTATATGCAAAAACAGCGGTGAGGGGAATGCCATGAATCCTTTGGCTTCGCTCACTGCACAGTCCGTTTATGCTATTCCCATGTCGCTTCTTATCGGTTACAGAGGGGAACCGGGAGTGAAAGACGAGCCGCAGCATGTTTTTCAGGGCGAGATTACTTTGGCGTTTTTGAATCTGCTCCATATTCCCTATTTTGTTTTGGAGAAGGAAACAAAAGTGGAGGAGCTGGACAGTGCTCTCCGCTCTTTTCAGGAAGTCTTTCAAGAAGGAAGGCAGGTCGCAATTGTGGTGAAGAAGGGAGCACTTCTAAAAGAAAAAGGCTTTCCCTATGCAAATTCCTATTCTTTACGAAGGGAAGAAGCAATAAAGCGGATTGTCGAATACAGTGCGGACAGCCCTATTGTTTCCACAACCGGAAAAAAATCAGCAGAGAGCTCTATGAAATCAGGGAGGAAAGAGGAGAGGGACATCATTTGGATTTTCTCACTGTGGGCTCCATGGGGCATGCCAGTTCCATAGCGCTCGGCATCGCTTTTGGAAAAAGAAGGATAAGAAGGTGTTCTGTCTGGACGGAGACGGAGCTCGCTCTTATGCATATGGGCGCTATGGCAACTATCGGTTCTGTCAGCCCTAAAAACTTTGTGCATATTCTTTTTGAATAATGAAGCACATGAAACCGTAGGAGGGCGACCTACCGTATCGAAGACGGTGAACTTTCCGCATATCGCAAAGGCTGTGGGATATAAAAAGTTCTTTTCCGTGCGGGATGAGAAAGCGCTGGAAAAAGGCCTTATTGGAGAGTGAGAAGGAGGAGGGCCCCATTTTTATCGAAGTATCGTTTGCTCTTTTTTTCCAGAAAAAGACCTTGGGCGTCCGAAGACCGGACCGAGAGAAAAACAAAGAGGCGTTCATGAAGGGGCTGTAATCGGACCGGCAGAAAACAAAAGAAGCTTTCATGAAGTGGTTGTAATCGGATCGGTAGAAAACAAAGAGGCTTTCATGAAGTGGTTGTAAAAAAGAACAAAAAAATATTAAAAATTAATTTTTGCTTGACTCTGTATTAATACGTGCTATAATTCAAATTGTAGGAACCGGGGAATCTATCCGTAAGGATGGAGAGGGACAGATTCTACCAGCAGATTCTGACCGGATCTGTTTGAGCAAAGTCGGGGAAACCCGGTGACGCAAAAGCTATAGGGCCTGTAAGATGGCGAGCCAGTTGCGATCTTCCATATTGAAGATGTTAGTCCATACAAATTTCATGTGAAGATTACGGTTAGCTGGCAATCAGGAAGGGAATCCTGAATGTCAGTTTTTTTATACCCGAAAAGAGTAATTCTTTTCAAGACAATATGGTGTTAACCATGCAATACGGTTTTTACCATGGCAAACCCGGGGAAACCCGGCGACGCAAAGCTATAGGGACTGTAAAATGTCAGCCAGTCGCAATCATAATACCCCTGACCAGGGTGAAGTGATTCTGCTTCCTGACTCCCTCTTTAAGAAGGAGTTATCACATGAAGAAGCTAGTAGTAAGATTGTTTATACTTACAGCATTATTTACCGCATTTTTTGCCATGACAGCATTTGCTGCAAAAGGCGATGCAAAAGCGGCATTCGCTAAAGTGAATGAAATCAGAGTAGCTAACGGTTTAAAATCCACTCAACTGGAATGGACAGGTTGAGAATGCAGCCAAAGTAAGAGCCAATGAAATCGTAAGAAGTTTTTCCCATACCAGACCTGACGGAAGCGCTTGGTATACAGCGGATGACAAAGTTCTTTATGGCGAGAATCTTGCACAGTACTATGACGGTGCGGAAGAAGTGGTTCAGGCTTGGATGGACTCCCCGGCACATAGGGCAAACATTTTGAAGCCGGATTTCAAAAAGCGGCGCAATCGCTGTTGTTGAAATCGACGGAGAATGCTATTGGGCGGAAGAGTTTGGGATCTGATAAAAAAATAAGTAGAAATTAGTGCGAAAATTGCGAACGTGAGGGGAAGGGGTACCGACAAATCATCGGTAGCCCTTCTATTCGTTTTTTTAGAGAATTTTTCCCTTAAATCCTCTTTTTATACTGCATTTCATAGTAAAGTAGAGACGTCAAGCGGGGGATGACTATGGAAGGAAAAAGAGATGCAAAAGCAGCACTTTTATTGTTCAAGTTAAATGCATGGAACATGACACCTGGCAGGGAAAGTTGACATGGGCGGAAAAAAACCGATCACAGTATTTTCGGAGCACCCTGGAACTTCTGAAACTGATGGATAGGGCACTCACGGATAACAGCCTTAGTGCGGAACTTGACAAAGAAGAGGAAGAATAGCGAAGTATGAGGAAGCAATTAGACAGTCTTTATGCGATAGCTTTTACTGGGAATTTTGATTCATGAAAGAAAAGAAGGAGACTTCCTGGGAGAGATTCTAGAGCAGTATTCCGAGACAAGAACCCCTTTTCTTCAGCACCATGGATTTAATTAAGAAGATGGAAGCTTTTTATGAGGAATGGGATTATCCGAGAGTTCTACACGGGATAGAAGTTTTCAGAAGAAACAGAAATTCGTTTATCCGGACAGAAGAGGGAAAAAGCCCCTCTCGGAGGCAGCCAGAGATTTACGGAAGTTTCCGATTACGAAAGAGAGAGGAAGACTGGGAAGCTTTTTGTGCATACGAAATTCAGGCAGAATGCCAGCTGGCAGGGAGATGTCTACCACGGAGAAGACGGGACATGCTATTCCTTTTAGCAGTTTGCTCTCTTTACTGCAAATTATGGAAAGAGAATGCGGAGAGTGAAAAACCGGAGGAAGAAATGAGACGGAAGAAATCATCTCTTTTTGAACTTGGGATTTGCTTATAAGTGGTCGGTTTCCGGCCTCTTTTCTTCTTTATGTCTGCACCTTTTTCGGACTGGGCTTCCTTTTCAGTATTCCTTTTCTTTTTCTTTCCGCCTGCGGGAAAAACCGAATGGAAATATACAGGGAAGAGAAATCAGGATTAGTTATGATAAGGACAACTTTCCTTTTAGCAAAGAAAACAAGGACAAAGAGGCAGAGGGATTCGAAGTGGAGCTCATGCAGAAGGTTTCGGAAAAAGGAAGGTTTTCATCTGAAGTTTTTGATGAAAAACCATTCTGCCCTCTTACCTTCTCTTGTTACGGGAACATCGGACATGGCAATAGGAGGATTGGTAAGAGAAGAGGAAGAGAAAAAGACTGCAGTTTTCCGAAAGCTACGGGACTGTGGATTTAGGCCTTTTATTACTACAAAAAGGAAAGGCGGACGAGGGGGAAGGCATCGATTTATCGAAAGAAGGGGAGATTACGGAGAGTCTTTTCGGGAAAAACCGTTATCCTGAAAGAAGGGAGCTATGCCGCGGATTTTTTTAGAGAAAAAAAGAGAAGAAAACGAGTTTTTTTCTAAAGGTGGTGCAGAGTAAGGAAGATCTGCTCCTCAGGATAGAAGAGGGAGAAGCGGATGCGGCAGCCGATTTATGTCCGGTGCTCAAGGATTTGGAAGAAACGGAAGAAAAAATCGGGAAAAATCGGAGTTTACGCTTCTTGTGTTAGAAAAAGGAAAAATCCCTTTCTTTTGCGGTAAGCCGGGGGGCAGAACAGGGGAAATTCTTCGCGCTTTCCATCGGGGACTAAGAAAATTGAAGGAAAGCGGAGAATATGAGGAGCTCTTGAAAAAAATACGAAATTCATTCATAAAAAAATTAATAAGTAGATAAAATTTTTAAGAGAAGAGTTATATCTTCTCTTTTTTTTGACGATAAGTGGAGTAGGGAAAGTGATAACTCATAAAAATTCGGAGCAGATAAAAATGTACTACTGCCTTTCTTGTGAGCTGTGACAGACAAACCGATTCATTTTCTACTATTCCGGGCAGGAAGCCGATTATCGGAGGGAGCCGAATTGAACGAAAATAAGAGCCCGCTTATTCCGAAGTGGATGAAAAAAAGAAATCAGTTGGAAGAGGATAGTTGGGATCCTCTCAGTAAGACGATAAAGAACCACGCTTTTCGGGAACTGGCAACGGAGTTCATCGAAGAAGGGCAAGTTCTTTGCTATTTTAATATTGTGGACTTTAAGCTGTACAACGACCGTTTCGGCTTCGAGGCCGGGATGCTCTTCTTGTGGAGATGGCGGAGATTTTGAATCGCTGTTTTCCGGGAGCTTTGATTACGCGTATGTTTGCGGATCAATTTGCCGTTCTTTCTCCTGAAAGAGATTGTACGGAAGCGGTATCGAAGGCACACGAAGCTTTTTTTGCGACTGAAGATTCCGATGGCCTTGGATTTTAAGGCGGGAATTTACAGTGTTTCCGCCAAACGAAATATTATCAATGCCTGTGACTGGGCGAAAATTGCCTGTGACAGCATAAAAAAGAGAGAAAAGTTTTTATCGCCACTATGATGAAGAGCTTCGGCATCTTCTTCTTCGCAGGCGTTTTTATTGTGGACCATATCAGAGAGGCTATGGAGAAGGGGGATATACAGGTCTATTACCAGCCGCTCATTCGCTCGCTTTCGAGAGAAGTATGCGGCTTGGAAGCTTTGGTGCGGTGGATAGATCCGGGGTTCGGCATGCTTTCTCCGTCCGAATTTATTCCCGTCCTCGAGGAGTGTCACCTGATTCATTTACTGGATATCCATGTTATATCCGAAATATGTCGGAATTTTTGCAGAGATGCGGAGAAGCGGAGAGGATATGATTCCCGTTTCCTTTAATTTATCCCGCATGGATTTTTGAGCTGTGTGATATTTTCACCGAGTTGGAGAAACAGGTGGCAAAGTATCAGGTACCGAGGGATATGCTGACTATGGAAATTACGGAGTCGGTTTTAAATAAGAATCCCATACTCATCAGCAGACAGATTAGGCGTTTTCATGATGCCGGGTATAAGGTCTGGATGGATGACTTCAGTTCAGGCTATAGTTCTTTAAATATTTTAAAAGATTTTGATTTTGATTTAATGAAAATAGACATGCTGCTCTTAAAGGACAGCAGTGAAAAAGTCTCGAAAAAAATCATCAGTTCTATTGTGGATATGGCAAAGAAAATAGGAATACGTACCCTGGCAGAGGGAGTGGAGACGGAGGAACAGCTGGAGTTTCTCAGGGAAATAGGCTGTGAAAAAGCTCCAGGGCTATTATATTGGGCGTCCCGGACCCTACCGTGAGAGTATTGCCCACTGTAAGGAGCAGGGTTTTCGCTTTGAATCCCCTGCAAAACGACTCTATAACGACGATCTCGGTTATGTGAATCTTTTGAGCCATAATGCACTGCCTTTTATCGGTTTAAATGTCAGAAAGGACGAAGAAGGTGCCCTCGCTTTTCCGCTTTCCATAGTGGAGATGGTGGGAGACAGAATAGAAATTCTCTACGTGAATCGCTCTTTTAAGGAGGAGTTGGAAGTTTTTGACGGCCTTAGCGTGAGCGAGGCGGAAAAATCTTATTAATGATAAAGCGGAGAAGATGTATACCTTGCTTCGCCGTTTTCTTTCCGAGCTTTCCGGAGGAGGAAGAGAAGATCTGGATACCATGGAGGGAGGAGCTTTTTGTACTTTTCGCGGAAAAGAAATCAGCCATATCCCCGGAAGAAATGCTTATCTTCTGAATATCCAGGTCTATCAGGGAGATTTTCTGAAGCTGAAACAGAAGAAAATGATGGAGAGGGTGAAGGATCTCTATAACGGCTATGAACTTGTCATTTTGTGGAGCCCCGGTCTCGGAAAGAATGAACTGCTTTTATGACAGAGAAGCCGGAGGACGTTCTTCGGAAAAATAAGGACTTCCTAACAGAATACGCGAAGCACAGTTTTTATGGAGCGGAAAGGAAACGTTTCTTCCGGTTCTTAAGAAGGAACAATATGCTGAGAAAAGAGGATGAAGTAAGAGAAGAAGCCTTTGTGGGAAGAGACGGACAGGGAAGGAAGAGGGTTTTTCTGGTCTGTCTTAAACCGTCTGCATTGGAAGAGGGAGGTAAGATTCTTCTCAGTGTAAGAAGAATATGGAATCCCGGACTGTCTCAGTTTCTTCTTAAAAGGCATCGGAGAAAGTAAAAAGCCGGAAAAAGAATGCCTAGAAAAAGAGGAGAAAAACGGGAAATTATATCCATAATTTTGCTTTTTTTCGGGTTTTTGCAAGTTTTAATGGTTAAAAAAACATTAAATACATCTTATGCAAACTTTAAATTTGTTTGATTAAATTTATGCCGAAAAATTTAAAAATAGAGAACATTACTCTTGTAAACGGCCTATGTATTTGCTATAGTAAGCATACGAAATATTAAAAATATATTAAAATGACTTGCTTGAATCTTTCTTTGCTGAAATTATCAAACAACATGGGATGAAGGGAAAACAAGAGTCTTTGTGTCCTAAAGGAGGGGTAACATGGACCATACAGAATTTATTGTCCCTATGAGTTCTTGGAAGCTCGGGAACATTTCTTCCGGAGGAGAAATCGGAAAAAGGATTCTCTACATCGGGAAATGGCGTTTTTTTCAAGGATGTATTTCAATCTGCTATCAATAATGTGAAAAGCAGCCAGTTGGATGTGGAAAGAAAACAATATTTACTGGCTACAGGTCAACTTTCTGATGCACACAGTCTTCCTATAGCGGAGGCCAAAGCGCAAATCAGCTTGGACTTACTGGTATCTTTACGGAATAAGGCACTGGACAGCTATAACGATTTAATGAAGATTACTTTGTAGGAATGGGGAGTTTGAGGTGCAAAAACTCAAGGAAATGTGGCAGAATCTGTCACAAAAATCAAAAAAACTCTTGGCAATCATAGCTTCTTCTACCCTCTTGGTTATTGTGGTAGCGATTTTTTTCTGATTGCAAGGGGACATAAAAACTGAATATCAAACCCTTTTTACTTCGCTCAGTCAAAGTGAGGCGCAGAGGTAGTTTCTCTTCTGCAGGAGCAGAATGTGCCCTATCTTTATGACGGAAAGTCCGGGTCACTGAAGGTTCCCGCACAGTCCGTGGATACTTTACGAGCACAACTTTTGTCGAAGGGCTATCCCAAGTCGGGCTTTACCTATAACATGTATATCGGTAATTCCGGCCTGATGACCACGGAGTCGGATAAAAAGCAATATACCTTATATGATTTACAGGACAGGCTCGGAGCAACCGTACGTCTTTTTGAAGGCGTAAGAGATGCGAAGGTTACCATTGCCGAAGGCACGGAGCAGAATTATGCTCTGGAGTCGGATGACCCGATTGAAGCCAGCGCCAGCGTAGTGGTTACGATGGAAGAGGGCAAGTCGTTAGGGAGAAAAGAATGCCGAAGCGATTAAGAATCTGGTAGCCAGATCCGTAAAAGGATGAACTTCACCAAAGTTTCCGTTTTTTTGATGCGGGAACCATGGAAGAGGTGGGAAAGGATGCAGATGAGGAAGGCGGAGGATCCGCTACGAGCATCACCAACTTGACCGCCACCGTGGAGAACAATATCGCCACAAACATTAAACGTGTGTTGGCAAAAAAATCTACGGAATGGAGAATCTTGCGGTTTCCGTAAAGGGAACGCTGAATATGGCAAAGCTTATTCAGGAAAAATACCCAGTATTCCGTTCCGGAGAAGATGGAAGCGAGCGATAAAACAGGACTTCTTCACAACGAAGAGGTAGCGGGAGAAAAATGCGGGAAGCTCCGGAGAGAATGCGGCGGGAGTCGCCGGTGCGGACGCCAACGCGGATACGCCGAGATACACTACGCAAAAACGGAAACAACAGCGCAAATGACGGTTATGCCAATTCCAGTGCAACAAGGGAGTGGCTTTACAACGTATTAAAGGAACAGAAAGAAATTTCTCCCGGCGTTTTGGAAGATGCCACTGTTGCCGTAGTCATTAATACCGATGACACGAGTATTCCGGAAAGAGACTTGATTAATCTGGTGGCGGATGCCTCGGGAATTTCGAGAGAAGAGGCGGGAGATAAGATTACCATCCTTCGCTCCTTAAATAAGACGAACGTACAGAAGACGGAAGAAGAAAAGACGGATACGGAGAAACAGACAGTACTGTCCCTGCTTCCCGCTTTGGGCACTGATTGGTGCAGCTGTATCCGCGTTCTTACTCTTACTCATTCTGATACTCCTGATTCTGAGAGCGAAGAAGCGAAAGAAGCTTAAGATGCTTATGGAAGAAGAAAAGGCAAATCAAGAGGCACTCAGTGTTAAGCCGAGTGATGAGATAACACCGATTGACGATACACCGGATGAGTATGAGCTGAATGCGGAAGGCAGAATGATCCACGGCATGAAGCTGAAGAAGAGCATTGGCGAGTTTGCAGATCAGAACCCGCAGGTTGTAGCAAAGCTTATTCAAAGCTGGATGAGAGAAGAGGAGCAAAACCTGGCAGAAAACAGCACAGAAGTACAAGAAAAGAAAGCTAAAAACGAGCGCGATGAGGCCCCTCGGATCCCGAAAAACACCGAGCCTCATCACCGCTTAAACGGGAAACAGAAAGCGGCTCTTGTCGTGGTTTCCTTGGGAGCGGAGCGCGCGTCACAGATTTATAAATATTTGGGGAAAAGAGACATCGAGGAGTTGACCTTTGAGGTTGCCAAGATGGGGAAAACCACGAACTCTATGGTGGAGACGACCTTGAGCAGTTTTTATCGCCTCTGTCTTACCCATAAGATGATGACGGACGGCGGTATGGATTACGCCAGAGCGGTTTTGGAGAAAAGCCTTCGGAGAGACGGCGGCAAAAATCTCTCTCGACCGTGTATCGCATACTTTGGCTTCCAAACCCTTCAATTTCTTCTCGAAGGGAGATCCGAAGGCTCTGCTTTCTCTCCTGCAAAAACGAGCGTCCGCAGGTTATTGCCCCTCATCCTTTCCTATATGGATGCGGAGCAGGCGGCGCAGATTTTTGGAAAATCTTGCCGAAGCCAAGCGTATTCCTACGGTTGTGGCTATGGCGAAGATGGACCAGGGTATCTCCGGAAGCCATCTCTATTGTAGAAGAAGAGATGAAGCGGAAATTCGATACCATTATCACCAGTGAGGATAATATGAACCTTGGCGGTGTGGATTTTGTAGCGGATGTCATGAACCATATTGACAGAAGTAATGAAAAGAAGATTTTTGACGAACTCGATGTGACGGATCCCGATCTTTCCGCAGATATCAAGGATAAGATGTTCGTGTTCGAGGATATTCTCACCATGGACGACCGTTCCGTACAGCGTTTTTATCAGGGACTGCGATTCCAAGGATATTGTATTTTGCACTGAAGACAGCGAACGAGGAGATGAAGCAGATCTTCTTCAACAACATGTCCAAGCGTATGGCGGAGACTGTACATTCCGACATGGAGGTTTCCAGAAATATCCGTTTGAAGGATGTGGAGGAAGCACAGCAACGTATTGTAAACCTTATTCGTATGCTTGAGGATAAGGGAGAAGTGATTATCAATAAGGGAGGCGAAGAAGACAATGTCCTCGTCTAGGCAGATTATTAAATCCGCATCCAATATGGGGGCTTTCGACCTATCTGTCTTTCTTGGAAGAGGAAGAAGAAAGCGACAAAAAAGTTGCGGAGGACTATCTTCAGGAAGAACGGAAAGAGGAGATAGAAGAGAGGGCCTTCCCTGAAAAAAAGGGAGGAGGATCCCTATCAGGAGACCCTCCTCCATTTAGCGCTGGAGAAGGCGCAACGCATCATCGATACCGCGGAAAAGGAAGCGGAACGGATAAAGAAAGATGCGGAGGAAGAAGGCTACAAAAAAGGCTTCCACGAGGGGTATGAAAAGGGAAAGGAAGAAGCGGAGGAGAGGATTTTTTTCGGAGCATGCGGAAGATCTCGAGAGTTTCCGGCAGGATTTGAACCGGAGTCTCCGTACCGTGGAAGATGTCAAGACAGAGCGACTCTACAGGTATATGGATGAGCTTAAGGATGTAGCCATTGCCGTTGCGGAAAAGGTGATTCATGTCAGTCTTCGTTCCTCCGGAGAAGTGATTCGAAGAATGATTGTGAAGGAAGCGGAAAGAATCAAGAAGACGGCATGGCTGAAGATTCATATTGACCGCTTGGATTATGAAATGCTGGTGGAGACTGATTCCGATGTGGCATCGGAGCTCTCTCAGGTTTCTGACAATATTAAATTCGTTATTGTGGAAAAGGAAGAACCGGGAACCCTTATTTTGGAGACCCAGGAGGAAATTGTAGATGCCGGAATCGATACCCAGATGGAAACCCTGAGGGAAAGACTCGGACATCTGGACAGCCAGGAGAGTGTGTAAGCAATGTATGAAAATATTCTCTCCGCCATTAAAAAAATGGAAACCGTGGAGAACATCGGAAAAAAATAGAAAATATTGTAGGTATGTCTATGGAGGCTTCCGGCACGGGAAAGTCCAGTATCGGCGATATCTGTATGATTTACAGCGACGAGACGGAAACCCAGGTTGCCGCGGAAGTCGTCGGCTTTTAAGGGAGACAGAGTCCAGCTTATGACCTATAAAAGCTCGGTGGGAATTACCTCCGGCGCCTTTGTACGAAACACAAGACGGAGGCTCAGGATTCCTGTAGGCGACTTCTTAAAGGGAAGAATCATTGATGCGCAGGGTATGCCGATGGACGGAGGAGAAGCCTTTCCGGAAAGCGAATACTACACGGTAAACAACAGCTATATGAACCCCTTGGACAGACCGCCGATAAGAGAAAGGTCGCACTTCGGCATAAAGGCGATAGACGGTTTAAATACCATCGGAAAAAGGACAGCGTATCGGGATTTTTGCAGGGCTCCGGCGTGGGAAAAGTCCACCTTGATGGGCATGATTGCGAGAAACGTAAAGGCGGATATTAACGTTATTGCCCTTGTAGGGAGAGCGTGGACGTGAAATTCTGGAATTTGTGGAAAAGGATCTCGGAGAGGAAGGCATGAAGCGCACCATCCTGGTTGTTGCCACCTCGGACCAGCCTGCCATGCTCCGTCTGAAAGCCCTCTTGTCGCCACTACGATTGCGGAATATTTCCGGGACAAGGGTCTTGATGTACTTCTTATGATGGATTCCCTTACCCGTTTTGCCATGGCACAAAGAGAAATCGGTCTGGCAACGGGGAGCCGCCCATAGCAAGAGGATATACTCCTTCCATTTATGCGGAATTTCCGAGACTTTTAGAGAGGGCGGGAGCTTTTAAAAAGGGTTCCATTACCGGAGTATATACGGTGCTGGTGGAAGGAGACGATACGAATGAGCCGATTGCGGATACGGTCCGCGGTATTTTTGGATGGGCACATCGTGCTTTCCAGACAGCTTGCGGCGGAAAATCATTACCCGGCAATCGATATCGGTATGAGCATTTCCCGTCTTATGACGGAGCTCGTATCCGAAGAACATAAAAAATATGCGGCAAGAATCAGAAATACTTTGGGCTTGTACCAGAAAAATGCGGATTTGATTTCTATCGGAGCGTATAAAAGGGGATCCGACCCGAATCTTGATGATGCTATAGAAAGATACCCCGCTATAAACGAGTTTCTTATGCAAAAATAGATGAATCATTTTTCTTACGAAGAAACAGTAATAAAAATGGAAGAAATAACCGATATTCTTTAAGATACAGCATATTTCCATTTAGAAAGGACAGGGCAGGATGAAAAAGTTTTGCTACAGTCTCGAATCAGTATATCAATTTAAGCAAAAAGTTTTGGACAAACTGAAGGAGGAATATGCCTTAAAAGCACAGGATGTTCAGAATCAGAAAAAGCTATTAGAGGATCTCGACAGAGAGCTTCATCATTACGAGGAGGAGTTTGAGTGCCTTAAGAAAGAGGGTCGCTCCATTGAGAACATGATGATTTATGTGCGCGGTCTGGAAAGAATGGAAAAAGGATCAAAAAAAGAAGAAGATGAGCTAACCCGTCTTACGGTGATTGCCGAAGAAAAGAAGAAAAGAAATGGTAAAAGCCAAGTTGGATACAAAACGCCTTTGAAAAAGTTGAAGGAAAAAAAGTGGGAAGAGTATCGCACTTTGGGACGGAAGTTCGAGGAAGCCTTTATTGAGGAATTCGTTTCTCATGCCAGAAAGGCCTAGTTATTTCACAGGAGAAAATATGGCGGAACTTACAATGCTAAAAGGGAATACGGCGCTTATTCCGGCGAAAAGCTTTTCCCTAGGAAAAAGAAATACAAAAAAGGAAAGACAGAGGAGAAGAACGCTTCTTCGGGCTTTTTCCGATTTTCTTCGATGCTTCCCAAAAAGAGGGAAGAGTAAAAAGAGGAGATTCAGGCCGGAAAAGAGAAGAGTGATTCGAAACGGAAACATCGGAAAAACAGCGTGAATAGCAAAAAAACCGGAAGAAAAGAAGACGAAAAAGACGGAAAAATTCGAATAAGGCGGAAAAAGTCGGATAAGGCGGAGAAGACAGATAAGTCGGAAGATAAGGAGAAGATTTCCGGTGAAGAAGAGATGGAAAAATCTTCTTATGGAAAAACAGCTTTTCTTATTCGTAGAGATCAGTTAAAAGCGGAAATGAAGACGCTTCCGGACGACGGAGCGGAAACGGAGATTCTTTCGGGAACGGTCGAGGAAAAAGCAATAACGGATGTGGCAGAGAGCATGATACCGAAAGCACAAGGGATCAGTCCGAAAGAAGGGAAGAAAGAAATCATTTCGGAGAAGAATGCATTTTTCCTTAGAAGAGAAAGCGGAAGAGGAAAAGTCTCCTATAGAAGAGAAAAAGAAGAGGGAGTCGGAGTTCTTAAGGAAGAAATTCGCCCGGAGAAGGAAGAAGCCCCGATAAAAAAAGCAAAAAGGAGCGAAGAAAAAGAGCGGGGAGAGAATAGCAAGAAGCGATGTAAAGAAGGAAGAAATGCACTTTAACTCCGCACTGAAAACGGATGCTCCGCTAAGGAAAAGAAGCGGAGAGGTTCCTGGGGATGAAAAAAGTGGAACAGATGCATCTTCTTACAAAAGAAGAAGCGCTTCCGAAGGATGTAGCGGAATTCTTGGGAGAGAAGATTGATCTTCATAAAGGAGAATTAAAAATCGAACTGGAGCCCAGAAGCTTAGGGCAAATCACGGTAAAGCTGAACTTTCAGTCCGGGAAAGCAAATATTGTGATTTTTGCGGAAAACCCGAAAAACCCCTGCATCTTTTGCAAAAACGGCGCAGAAGATATGGCAAGGATTGTGGAGCAAAAAACGGGAGAGCAAACCAGAGTCATCGTGCACGAAGAGAACCGGAGGGAAGAGCTTTTTCCAGGACAATGATGCAAACGCGAAAGAGAATCGGGATGAAGCAGAACGGAGACTTCGCGAAGCGGAGGAAGAGAAGAAAAAGAATCATACGGAAGGCTTTATCCATAAAAATGAGACTGGGGCTTATAGAGTAAGGAGGAAATATGGCGGAAATTCAAGGACTGTCTTCGGCGACGAACCCCTATGAAAAATCGAGTTTTACGGCGAAGGCCAATGAAAAAAATACATTAACCATTGAGAGCTATTTCAAACTGCTTTCTGCACAACTTGCGCATCAGGACATGACGAATCCGATGGATAACAGTGAGATGATGGCACAGATGACACAGATGGCTATGGTGCAAAAGCCTCGGAACCATGACAAGCAATATGAAGGAAGAGATGGCACTCACGAAAACCACTTATCTTGCCGGATTAATCGGGAAGGAAGTAACGGTAAAAGCTCCCTGAATGCGGAGAACAGCCTTTATTGAGGGAAGTCCGAAAGAGAAGACGGGAATTATCGAGTCGGTAAACATGAGCGGAAAAAGAAGCGACCTTCCGTATGGCAGGAGACAGCACGGATTACTCTTTGGAGAGCCTCTTGCAAATCAGACAGGCGGGGACGGGAAGTAGTGTCTGCAGCAAGTTCTTCCGCTTCGGTCCGGAAGCTTCTACAGGGAAGTACAGAAAGAACGAATCCGGGAGAAGCAATGCACAGAGAAAAACGGAACCCCGTAAAACGTAAAATTTAAGTTTTTCTTATGGGAAAGGGAAAAACGGTCGATAAACAACTGTAAACTTATACGCAAAGGCGTACCTCTTTTATTACTCATTAAGGTGAGGAAAAGGACAAGAAAAATATGTTAAGAGCAATGGATTCTGCTGTAGCAGGTTTAAGGGCGCATCAAAACAAGTTGGATGTCATAGGAAACAATATTGCGAACGTGAATACCTTCGGTTTTAAATCGCAGACCCTACAGCTTTAAAGATGCAATGTATCAGACTTCCACGACTTCTTCGGGAGGAAAGCAGGAGGCTTCCGGAAATGCCAGTATCGGCGGTGCAAACCCTGCACAATACGGCTACGGTTCCCTTTACGGGCTCAATCGCAACGGACTATACCTCCAGTACCCCGTCTTATGTGGGCGGTTTTAATGCCAATATTAACGGCTCCGGATTTTTTTATTACCAGCGCTTCCAATAAAGAGTTGACCTTGGATCCCGCAAACACGAAGACAACGACTGCGGAAATGAAGAAGAATAACTTCGCCTATACCAGAGTCGGACAGTTCTCTGTTGATGCAAACGGCTATATTGTCGATGCGAATCACAACTTCGTTTACGGTTTCCAGCCGGATTCCCTTACGGAACCGACTAAGTACGGAGACGGCGGAAAGAAGCTGGTAGCCCTTAGAGCTCCTGCGGCGGACAATGCGGGAACGGTTGCTCTTACCGGTGCACCGGTGTTTACGGGCTTTGCCGCACAGCTTAAGTCTGTGGAAATCGGTGAGGACGGTATCATCAAGGGAATCATTGACAACAAGACTCCGGGGAGCAGGCGGAGCACCGGCACAGGTCACTGCCGTATCCGTTGTTTTAGGAAAGGTTGCCGTGGCTACATTCCAGAACCAGGAAGGACTTACCAAGGCGGGAAACAATACCTTTAACGCAGGGGTTGGAGACAATACGGGAAATATTTCCGCAACCATGCCGGGAGAGGGTTCTACGCCGACTCTTATGGCAGGATATTTAGAGGCCTCCAACGTAGACCTTGCTAAGGAATTTTCGGACATGATTACCGCACAAAAGAGGATTTCAGGCCAATTCCAAGATTATTACGGTTTCCGACGAGGTTTTACAGGAACTCGTGAATATGAAGCGATAGGATGCGCATTCACTCCACTAGGTTGAAGAGAGGAAGGGAATCATGATTCGCCTAACAAAGTTAAACGGAGAAGAAATTTTTTTAAATTATTTTTCAGGTTTTATACATACGACGAATTCCGGAGACGAAAAATAAAATTGGCTAACGGTGATTTTTTTACCTTGTTAGAGACAGCGTTGAGTCAATTATTAAGCAGGTGCAGGACTTTCTGGAAAACTGCTTTAGCTTTCAAAAACAAGCTTCACGAGGGAGAGGATGTTTACGAAATCAAAGGAAAAAGAACAGTTCTGAGAAAGACGGATTTTGCAAGGAGGCTAGTCGATAAATTATGGATTTGTCAATGATCATTGGCTGGATAATCGCCGCCATATTAATCATAAAACGGAATCGGCCCGGAAAAAAACTGGCTAATTTCGTTGACATGCCCAGTGTGCTCATCGTTATAGGAGGAACCATTGCGGCGCTGATTGCTTGTTATCCCTTCCGTATTTTGAAGGAAATCCCGAAGCATATTGCCATATGCTTTCGGGGAGGGAAAAGCTACAATGTTCCGAAAACCGTGGACGCCATTGTGGATTTAGCGTTAATCGCAAGACAAAGCGGTTTGCTTGCTCTGGAAGAAAAGGCCGAGGAAATCAAGGAACCGTTTTTTCAGCAGGCGGTTATCATGATTGTCGATGCAAACGACCCGGATAAAGTTAGAGCGGCACTCGAAAGACAAGTGGAAGATATGATGGCCCGGCATGAAGAAGCCAAAGGACTCTATGTAAGAGGTTCGGCTTTGGCGCCGGCTTTTAGCATGATTGGAACGCTGGTCGGACTTATCAATATGTTAAAGGGGATGGATCTTTCCGGCTCCGGCGGCTCCAGTACCTTAGGCCAGGATATGGGTGTCGCACTCATAACAACTTTTTACGGGTCTACATTAAGTAATGTTATCTTTCATCCTATTGCACAAAAATTGTCAATAAGAGATAATGAAGAAATACTATATTGCCAGGTTATTATCGAGGGCGTTATTGCCATTCAGTCCGGTGATAATCCTAAGGTAATACGGGAAAGACTGCTTTCCTCTCTTGCACAGAAGCAAAGAGAAGAAGCTTTTTGGCAAAAAGCGGGTGGAGGCCTTGGCGGTCAGGCGACCGGAGGAGAGAAGTAATGAAGAAAAAGAGGAGGCGGACCGGAAGGCGGTTCCTGGATGGATACCTACGGAGATTTGGTAACACTCCTGCTTACTTTTTCGTTCTTCTGTATTCCATGTCCACCATGGATTCTGCAAAATGGGATGTTTTTTTGTTCGCTCCATCTTTCCTAACGGAAGACCGGGAGAGAAGAGTGCCGAGCAGATTATCATTAACGGACGAGCGTCGAACGAAAGAGAAGAAGGCGGTTCTGTAGGGGATGAGGCTTCCAGCTTAAAATGAAGTGTCCGATACAGAAAATGTAGCGGAGCTTTATCTGCAGATTGCCAGAGCTCTGAACAATGCCGGTATTGACGGCGTGGAAGTTTCAAGAGGAGAGGATTACACCTTTGTCGTATTTAAAGATAAAGCCTTTTTCAATGGAGACAGCTCCGTAATCACCCCGCAAGGGCAGGAAACCCTATCCGTTTTTTGCGATAGTCTCGCTCCTGCTGCAGAGCAGCTGTCCCAAGTCAATATCATGGGACATACGGCACAGGGAGATCCGAACAGACCGAATAATCCGAGGAATGACAGAATGCTTTCCGTCATGCGTGCCGCAGAGGTTTGCCTGTTCATTCAGGGAAGAAATATTATTTCACCCGATAAACTGGTCAGTATAGGCTACGGACAGTTTCATCCGGTTGCCGGAAACGAGACCCCGGAAGGAAGAGCAAAGAATCGAAGAGTGGAGATCCTCTTAATTGACGAGGGCGCACAGATTCGTGATTTAAACGAGTATTTTAAAGAGTATTACAGCGGTAAAAATGCTGATAAGACTATAGTAACAAGCGGTGTCCCGGAGAACATTGAAGCGGGAAACAATGCGGAAGGGTCTCCTGCACCGGAAGAAGCGGTGGGAGAAGGCGGAGGAAATGCCGCAAACACTGCTTCTCCCGAGGGGACAGACGGTAGTGCTTCGGTGCCTCCCGATACCGCACAGTCCCTGCCTCGAGAGGCGCATTCGCAGGAAAAAGCGAAAGCAAAAAGTCCTTTAGTGGCAGGCGTATCCCGAGAGATTCCCGGGATAGAAGAATGAAAGGGGTTATGTGAAAAAGGTAAAGCTTTTTCACAACAGTTCAGGAAGAGGTTTATAGATGGCAGATGTATTATCGCAAAGCCAAATAGATGCGCTTCTGAAATCAATGCAAGACGGTCCGCCTAAAGAGGAGAAGACGGAACCGAAGGCTGCAGAGGTTTTGGTTCAAAAAGAAGAATGAGGAGACTCCGCTAAGAGAAGATCATTACAGTAAGTATGATTTCTACAGTCCGAGGAAGTTTACCAAAGAGAAGATTCGCTTGCTAAAAAGCGTCTTTGATAACTATGCCCGTATTCTGACTTCCCAGGTGAACGGTATCTTCCGAACCATGACGGATATCACGGTTTTGGAGCTTAGGGAAACACGGTACTATGAGTATGTCAACGCTTTTTCATGAAAATGATTGCATGACCATTGTAGAAACCTATGTGGAGGGAAAAGGAAAAGAGTAATGTTCCTCTGATGACTTACATTTCTCCGGGACTTACCCTGACCTTGGTAAGCCATATGCTGGGCGGTACGGATTCCATCATGAAAAACGGAGGGAGATTACCGTTATACCGATGTGGAGATGGCACTGTACAAGAGAATCATGGAATATATTGTCCATGCTCTCGGGGACGGCTTCAGTAACTACATCAATGCGGAATTTAAGATTGCGAAGGTAGAGTCCAACCCTTCCATGGTACAGGAAGTGGGACTGGATGAAACGGTAGTGATTGTCGTCTTAAACGTGGATATCTCCGGGCTTGCCATGGAGAGAATCAGAATGTGTCTCCCCGGTACTCTTCTGGAACATATGTTTAAAATCATTGATAATCGTAAGCATCTGGCAAGAGGCTTTGCTTATGAAAACAATCAGGATGTGATTATGCAGCATCTTCGCTCTTCCGAGTTCCCCATGACAGGACAGCTCGGTATTGTGAAACTGGATATGGAGGACTTATATCACTTAAAGGTTGGCGATGTTATTGATTTAAATAAAACGAAGAATTCCGCGGTAAAGCTCTATGTGGGAAGACAACCCTGGTTTACCGGGAAAATGGGGATTTTTAAGAAAAATATTGCGGTTCGTATAGAGGATCGTATTATGCAAAAGCAAGAATCGCCGAAAGAAGTAGTGGATAATGCTTTTACGCCGGAGGAAGATCCGATTGAGGAAGAAAAAAAATCTCCAAACAGCGATATCGTGACGGAAGATATTCAAGATCTTTTAGAGGATGCGGAAGAGGATTATTCTTTAAGCGAGTAGGGAAACGCGAATCTTAGGGTGGAGACACCAAAAGATATAGAAAGCAAAGATAAGGATAGGAGAAACGAAGATGGCAAAGATTTTGTTAGTAGATGATGCGGCTTTTATGCGAATGATGGTGAAGAACTCCCTTACTAAGGGGGATTTGCCGATTGCACCTTCGTGGAAGCACAGGATGGCATGGAAGCAGTAAAGAAATACGATGAAGAGAATCCGGATCTCGTGATCATGGATATCACTATGCCGAACATGGATGGGCTTCAGGCATTAAAGAAGATCAGAGAAGTGCATCCCGATGCGAAGGTAGTGATGTGTACGGCAATGGGGCAGGAAAGCATGGTTGTGGACGCCATTAAGTCGGGCGCGAAGGACTTTGTGGTGAAGCCTTTTAATGCAGAGCGTATCACCTCCACGGTGAAAACCATTTTTGGGTGTTTAAAGAGAGTAGAGGAAGACTATGTCACTTTTTGAATTCATTCGATATCAGCGCCTCCGGGCTTAGTGCACAGAGGGTTAGAATGGACATTGCGGCGGAAAATATTGCCAATGTGGATACCACAAGGACGGAAAGCGGCGGAGCTTACAAAAGGAAAGATGTTGTTTTGGAAAGCTACGGTGACCGTTCTTTTCGGCAAGCGCTTAGAAATGCGGCAAACGGCAAAGGCTTCCGAGGTCAACACGCAGGTGTCAGAGTGCAGAGCATAATCAGTGATGATCGGGAAATGAAGAGAGTGTATAACCCGAACCATCCCGATGCGGATGCGGACGGATATGTAAATTATCCTAATGTAGATATTTTTAAAAAGAGACGGTAGACTCGATGTCGGCTACCCGTTCTTATGAAGCCAATGTTACGGCGCTGAACGCGATGAAAACCATGGCGCAAAGGGCTCTGGACATCGGTAAATAAAAGAAAGAAAATGATCGTAGTGCGTAGCGAGCGACATCGTAAGGTGTTTAAGCTCGTTTTGGGGAAAAACAAAGGAGTATGATTGATGAGTGCCACCCGCTTCAATGAAATGGAAATCGATGCCATCGGCGAGATAATGAACATCAGCCTCGGGGCATCGGCAACGACAGTATCCACTCTTCTGGGTGCAAAGGTGAACATCACTACCCCGGTTGTCCAGGTAAAGACAAAGGAAGGTTTTGACTTCCATGATTTGGAACCTGCAGTCGGTGTAGAGATTTCGTATATTGAGGGACTGAACGGAAAAAGTGTTATGCTCTTCTCCCGTAATGACGTGCGTATCATCGTATCCATGATGATGGGCGCGGAAATTTCGGAAGAAGATTTTGTCATGGATGAAATCAATGCCAGTGCCATTCGAGAGGTAATGAACCAGATGATGGGATCCTCCGCTACGGCATTATCCGAATTTTTGGGGACTACGGTAAATATTTCCACACCGCTGTCTTACGAAATAGAGGATGGCAATGTCTTTAAAGATAAGTATTTTGACGGCAGCGGAGAAAATGTCGTGATTCGCTTTACCTTGGAAATTGAAGGAAAGCTGAAGAGCGAATTTATCAATATTATGTCGGTAGATCTTGTTAAGCGTCTTTTGGAGCCCTTCAAGGAACAGTACGGCATGATGGAAGAGGACGATGATGAATACATTCCTTCCGAAACGCCCGTAGAAGATCCTAAAGAAGAAAAAGAGGAAGTGTCCGAAGAGACTTCCGCTGTTTCGGAAAAAGAAGGAAGTGCCTCCGGAAGAAAGTGCAAGTTCAGGAAAGATGGATCAGGCGCAGGCTGACGCTCTTCTTGCCGGTCTTCTGGAAAAGCAGGCAGGAGAAGAAAACCCGTCCGGCGGAGCAGAGAATCCGTCAGCCGGAGCAGAGAGTCCATCCGGCGGAGCAGAGAATCCGTCAGCCGGAGCAGAGAATCCGTCAAGCGCCGCACAAAGTATGTCCGGCGGAGTACAGAATCCCTCTACAATGGCGGGGGTTAACGGAATGTATACTCCAGCTTCCGGCGGAGCTATGCCGGGAGCGGTTATGGGAGGAATGATGGATCCGATGACTATGCACTTCTAACGCAGATGCAACAATCTCAAAAATCAAATGATGGAACTCATTCGAGATTTGCAGGGCGGTAAGTCCGGGAAAGCGGCGGAACCGAGCGTAATTAAACCCTTGAATTTCCAGAGAGTTTCAGGAGGATGAGCAGGAAAAGGAAGAAGATTCCAGTAACCGTGAACTTTTTGATGAAAGTTCCTCTGGAGATTTCGGTGGAAATCGGAAGAACCAGAAAAGCTGGTAAAGGATATTTTGGAATTCACGCAAGGCTCTCTTGTTGTTTTGGACAAGATGGCGGGAGAACAGGCGGACCTCTATGTGAACGGAGAGTGTATCGCAAGAGGAGATATTGTAGTTGTAGAGGATAACTTCGGTATTCGTATTACGGAAATTTTGAAGAAAGACATCAATGAGGAGTGCTTATAATGTTTACGGAGGATAGTATTTCCCTGGTATCCGGATTTCTTCTCTTCTGTCTTTTCGGCTTAGGAGCCTTTGCTCTCAGCCGTTTTATCGGAAAAGTACGGCAAGGCCTTTCAAAAAGGTCGTTATATGAAAGTCGTGGATCAAATTCAAATTGCACAGGACAGACAGCTGTTTATTCTTCGCTTAGAGAAGGAGGACCGCTGTCTACTTCTGGGTTCAGGACCGGAAGGCGTACAACTCATTACAGAGTTAAAGGAAGAATATGAAGAACCGCCTTCTCCGATAGAGGGAAGAATGTTGGAGGATTTTTACCCTTCCTCAGGAAAAAGAGAGAAGGAGATTTTTCGGCTATTTTCCGTAGGAAGAAGGAAAATAGAAGTAAAGAGGAGTTAAACTTCGAGCAAGTTTCGGAAAGGAGTCCGGATGAATGATTTATTAAGCGGATTAAACGGCGGGTCCGTGCCTACCCTGGAATTGATTTATCTCCTGACCTTGGTGGCACTGCTCCCGTCTATTGTTATTATGATGACTTCTTTTACCAGAATCATCATCATCTTATCCTTTACAAGAAATGCGATGGGCGTACAGCAGACCCCCGCCCAATATGGTTTTGGCCGGTATCGCCCTGTTTCTGACACTCTATATCATGGCTCCCACCATTAACAAAATCAATGTAGAAGCGTATGAGCCTTATAAGAAGGGAAAATATTACACAGGAGCAGGCACTGGACAAGATGGGGGAGGACATGAAGGAATTCATGTCTGCGAAACACCGAGAAAAAAACCCTGGAGCGCTTTTGTTTCCATGAGTAAGACAGAGCTGAAAAAGGATCCAAAAGCGTATCCGCTTACCGTGGTGGTTCCGGCTTTTTATGACTTCCGAGCTGAAGAGAGGTTTTACTGCGGGATTTTTAATTTATCTTCCCTTTTTACTCATCGATGTCGTTGTTTCCACCACGCTTATGGCTATGGGCATGGTTATGCTTCCGCCTGCCATGGTTTCCATGCCCTTTAAACTGCTCCTGTTTATTACGGTAGACGGTTGGAATCTTCTCTTCTCCAGTATGGTGCACAGCTTCCGTTAGAAGACGGGGAACTTACGGAAAAGGAAAGTGTCCGAAAAACTTCGTAGAGGAAAAACTACGGAGTCGGAGTGAAAATGCGGCAAGGAATGGAATGGAAAGGGGTAGCTATGCTTAGCAGCAATGAGATTTTAGATATCATGAATCAAACCTTTATGTTGGCGCTTCGTATTGCGCGCCTTTTCTTTTTAATCAGTATGATTTTAGGAATTGTGGTGGCTATTTTTCAAGCGGCGACTTCTATCAATGAGCAAACCTTGAGCTTTGTGCCTAAGCTGATTGCCATCATTGTTTTGCTCTCTATTTTGGGAAGCACTCTCCTGAAAACCATGCAGGACTTTTTACCATGATTTTTAGGCTTGGTAGCGGGAGGATAGTATGCTTCTCTTATTTTCTTTTTATCGTCATGCGAATGAGCGGGGCAATAGCCTTTAATCCGATATTCGGCAGAGTCAATTATCCGCAAAAGAGCGAGAGTCGCCTTTATTTTGGTCTTGTCTTTTTATTGCTACAGCTATACGGGAGGCGTGCTTAGAGTCGTACCGACAAGTTTTCTCGAGTACGGCTTTCTCCTTTTGAAAAGAATTGTTTATGGGCTTCTGCCTCGGTTTTGCTATGGACCTTTGCTTTCTTTCTCTGCGTTTTTGCCACTTCGGTAATTGATTTTTTTCTTTGGGGCTCAGTATGTCGCAGGTATTCGATCCGCAAAGTCGGGCTCAGGCTACGGTCAGTACCGGCCTTTTTTTACAGCTTTCTACTGCTGTATTTCATTACGATGAACGGCCATCTTCGTTTCCTGGAGATTTTTGTTTAGGAGTATCGACCGGCACCCCTTCGGAGAAGTTTCCATAAGAACGCTTTTAATGCCGAAACTCATGATAGGTCTTTTTGTTTCTTCCATGAAAATGGGTCTTGAGTTGGCATTTCCTTTATGGGAATAGAGCTGATGACGGAACTTGCTCTGGGAATTCTTATGCGGATTATTCCCCAGATTAATATCTTTTTGGTCAACTTTCAGTTGAAGATTGCGGTCGGATTTCTCTTGATTTATTTTTCTGCTCGTTCCGATTTCCGACAAGATGAACGACTATATCCAAAAATGCCTTTTTCTACTCTTCAAAAAAAGTACTTGCCCTACTTTTGAAGAAGGGAGAGAAAAGAGCAAAAATAACTTAGTTTTTAAAAATATATCTTAAACATTAAAATAATATATTAAAAAAATAATTAAAAATGGTAATTTTGCCTATAGAAGTTTTTCCTATTTTTGAGTACACTAAGAGGGAACAATAAGAGGGGCATTAAGAATAAGAAATCGGATTACGCAATAAGAGATGAATAAAAAGATGCAATAAGAATGCGTAAGAAGATAAGAGGAAAAAGAAGGAGAGGAAGATTGTGGCTGACGGCGAGAAGACCGAGGCGCCTTCCGAAAAAAAGCGGAAGGATGCGAGGAAAGAGGGTAATGTCTTTCAAAGTAAGGACCTGGTTACTGTAGTAGTCCTTTTCGGCGTGTTTTATACCGTCCGTTTTATGATTCCCCTGATTTATAAAGACCTGCGAAATTTTTCTTTCTTTTTATTCTGCAGTTAGTGGAAGAAAAGGAACCGGTGTCCACCCGTATTTTTTTATTACTTCCTGTGGATTTTTTTGTAAAGTCGGCTTTGCCGCTCTTATTGATTACCATGACTCTAGGAGTTCTTGCCAGTCTTGTACAAACCCGCTTTAACATCAGTTTTAAACTCCTGAGTCCCAAGCTCTCCAAATTAAATCCTGCGAAAGGTCTTGGAAGAATATTTTCAAGAAGAAATTTAGTAGAGCTTATCAAGAATATAGTAAAAATATTGATCCTCATTAATTTCCTGTATTCCCTTTTTGAAGGCGGACATGATTCCCATTGCGAAAATGATACGAATGGATATTCATAATTCCAGCATTTCTCTGATGAGCATGATGTTTGACTTGATTACCCGAATTTGCGGTGTGTTTTTGGTCATTGCTTTCTTCGATTTTATGTACCAGAAATGGCAGTATGAGACCGATCTTAAGATGACTAAACAGGAAGTGAAGGACGAGTACAAGCAATTGGAGGGAAATCCGGAAATTAAAGGAAGGCTTCGTCAGCTGATGCGTTCCAGAGCAAATCAAAGGATGATGCAAGCGGTTCCCGATGCGGATGTCATTATTCGAAACCCGGAGCATTTGGCTATCGCCATAAAGTATGACCCGGATAAGAATCAGGCCCCCATTGTCCTTGCTAAAGGAATGGACGAGCTTGCACTGAAGATTGTAGCGGTGGGAGAAGAACATCATGTACCCGCTATTGAAAACAAACCTCTTGCCAGAGCGATGTATCCGAAGTGTAAGGTGGGACAGGAAATCCCCGGTGATTTTTACGCTGCCATAGCGGAAATCTTGGTTTACATTTATCGCAAAGAAAAATAGACAGGATATTTTAGAAAAAGCGAAGGAAGAAAAATAGAAATGCTTTAAACGAGATCTTGCAAAAATTCAGTAGTACTTTTTGTACTGGTGATCATATTGCTTTTAATTATTCCCTTGGAACCGGCTCTTGTGGACGTGGCCATTGTGATTAATATGGCGATTTCCATGATGATTCTGGTTATTACCATGACGATTAGGGAACCCCTTGAGCTTTCTATATTTCCCTCCCTTCTTTTGATTACCACCTTGTTTCGCTTAGGTATCAACGTATCCACAACGAGAAACATTTTAACGAGAGGAGGATCCTCGGGAGCCATTATCAAGGCTTTCGGAGACTTCGTTGTACGGGGAAATGTAGTAGTCGGTTTAATTATTTATCTGATTATCGTCCTCATGCAATTCATTGTTATTACGAAGGGCGCGGAACGTGTGTCTGAAGTGGCGGCACGTTTCAAGCTGGACGCGATGCCCGGTAAGCAGATGGCCATCGATGCGGATCTTTCCTCCGGGATGATCACGGAAAAACAGGCCAGAGAGAGACGACAGAAGATTCAGATGGAATCGGATTTCTACGGCTCCATGGATGGTGCTACGAAGATTGTAAAGGGAGACGGCATCATGTCTCTCGTCACTACGGCAATCAATCTGATTGGCGGAAGTATTATCGGAATTATTCAATCGGGGCAACCCGTGTCAACCGTACTTTCCACCTATTCCATTGCTACGGTAGGTGACGGTCTTGTAGCACAGATTCCTTCTCTTCTTATTTCCGTATCAACCGGAATGATTGTAACGAGAGCGGTTTCGGAAGGCTCCTTAAACGAGGATGTTTTCGAGACAGTTTACGCAACAGCCCAGAGCTATTATGATTACCGGAATTGCCATGATGGTTCTTGTGCTTATTCCGGGTATGCCGCTTCTTCAGATCATTCCCGTGGCGGGAGGCTTTATTTTCGCAGGATACTTCCTCGAGAAGAGAATCAAGGATGAGCCGGATTACGGGAGAATCGAAGGGAAGGTCTCCTTTCCTCAATGGAGGAGGAAGGGGCTTCCGGTGCGACGGAAGGAAAATGGCGAAGCGGAAGCGCAGAGTGAAGAAGATTACTATAAGGATGTGAACAATGTCTACAATCTTTTGCAGGTCGAGCCGATAGAAATGGATTTTCGGCTACAGTCTGATTCCTCTTGCGGATGAATCGGTGGGTGGCAGACTGATTCAGAGAATAGTGGTTTTTCGAAGGCAGTATGCGCAGGATATGGGCTTTGTCGTTCCTTCTATCCGACTCCGAGATTCTTCCGGCCTCGGTACAAATGAGTACAGTATCAAGGTGAAAGGAGAAGAGATTGCGAAAGGGGAAATCCTGACCGATTATATGCTGGCACTGGAGCCGGAAGATGCGGAAGATAGCATTGACGGGATTGAAACGATTGAGCCGGCATACGGCATTCCTTCGAAGTGGATTCGTCCGGAAAACAGGGAAAGGGCGGAACTTTACGGCTATACGGTGATTGATCCGCTTTCGGTTATGCTTTCTCACCTTTCGGAGACCATTAAAAGACACTCCTACGAGCTGATGACCAGACAGGAAGTTGTCCGATTGATTGAGAATTTAAAGAAAAGTGCCCCGGAGCTTTGCGAGGAGGCTTTCCCCGGGGTCATAAGCTATAACCTCTTACAGAGGGTTCTCACTATGCTCCTTCGCGAAGGCATTTCCATAAAGGATCTGGAAACGATTGTGGAGACCTGCTTTGAATTCATCAGTGAAAGCGGACTTCCTGTAAAGGACATAGATCAGATAGTGGAGAAGGTTAGAGCGGCACTGAAGAGAACCATCACAAGAATGTATTGTGAAGACGGCAATATGAAGGTGGTTACTCTGGATTCCGCACTGGAGCGCACTATGGTGAACTCCTGACAAGAGGAGAAAGCGGGGCTTTATCTCGCACTCAGTCCCGAGCTTTTACAAAGTATAGTACGCCAGGTTGCGGAGGAGAGCAGAAAGTTTAATCACTTGTCCAATCCTCCCCTGATTCTTACCTCACAGGTAATGAGAATCCATTTTTACCACCTGATTGAACAGTTCTACCCGAATGTTCGGGTTCTATCCTTTAACGAAGTTGCCAGTAACGTACAGATACAGGCCATAGGGAGTTTACGCTTGGAAGAAGACATGGAAGAAAAAAAGGCAGTGCCTAGAAGAAGTAGCGAATAGCTAAAAGTTGAAATCCGGGAAAAGAGGAATCCATCTTGAATGCTTTAAATTACAGTTTAGAAGAAAAGTCCAATGAGGAGTTGTTTCTTCTATATAAGGAAAATCACACGCAGGAGGTAAAGCAGGAGTTGACTATGCGATATGTCTATATCGTCCGCTCCATTGCTTACCAAATGAGAGAAATGTATCATGATTTTATGCAGACCGATGACATCGTGAACGAAGGTGTCATTGAGATTATGCGGGCCATCGAGCGATACGATGAAAACAGAGACAATAAGTTTGAAACCTATATCTCTCGTCGGATTCGGGGGATGGTCATCGATATGATGCTGGAAAAACGATTGGTTGCCCAGAAATTTTCACAGGGACAGTCGAAGCATTGAAAATGCCAATTTGGAGCTTGGCACCCGCCTTGGAAGAGCACCCTCCGATGAAGAGCTTGCCGAATATCTCAACATGAATGTCAAGAAGTTGCAGAAAATTCAGCGTATGAGCAATATGGTGAATGTTTTGTCTTTGGACATGACTTATGATGAAGGAAATGAAGCACTGCTTCAGATTCCCTCCAAGGACAAGAGTGCGCAGCCGGAATTCAGCTTTATGCAAAAGGAGAATGTTCGTGCACTTACGGCGGCTATAGAGTCTTTACAGGAAAAAAGGAAAAAAACTTGTGATTTCCCTTTACTATGTGGAAGAGCTGAATATGAATCAGATTGCGGAGGTTATGGAGATTTCCCAGCCCCGGGTATCTCAGCTTCACAGCATAGCGCTCAGAAAACTTAGAAAATATATGGGAGATCACGGCGAAGAAATGTAAGAAGGAAATGGAGAGTAGACTTCCCGTTTTGGAAGAAAATCCAAATATTCCTTCAAAATCTCTTATAAAAAATAAAAAAAGAGTCCGATAATCAAGAGACGGACGAGTCGTGCTGTGAAAGCGGCCGGCGGGATTTACTCGTTTCCCAGTAGGACTCTTTTTCGTATTCGAAAAAGAAAGGACGGAGTATGTATCAAGGCTTTTTTATGATTTGGCATCAGGGCATCCTTACCCAAAGAAGAAATTTAAATACTATCAGTAATAATATGGTCAATATTCAGACTGCGGGATATAAGAAAGACAATATGGTCAGTACGACTTTCAAAGAAGAAATGATGATTCGTACCGGAAGACACAATAAGAAAAATCCAAAAGATATCGCTATGGCATCTCGCATAAAAATCAGCGGCAAGAACGTATACGGACTATGAGCAGGGCTCTTACGAAACAACCGACGGGATTTATGACGTCGCTTTGAACGGAAGAGGCTTTTTCGCCGTGAATACGGAGAAAGGGAGAAATGTATACGAGAGGCGGATCGTTTTCCGTGAATGAAAACGGGGTTTTGGAGCTTGCCGGAGTAGGTAAGGTGCAAAGTGAAGAAGGACACGATATCGTCCTTCCGGGGATGATTTTTGCGATTGATGTCAACGGAGCGGTATATGACCCGAAGAGCACGGGGAGAACCGGACCGTGTACGGAACCTTGAAGATTGTGGATTTTAACCATTATGAAGCATTGCATAAAGAGGATAACAATCTTTTTCAGTACATCGGAAGCGGAACTGACAAGGCCGGCAACAACGACAGTGAATTGGAAAAATGCTGGAAAAGTCCAATGTCAATATGGTAGAAGAAATGACCGGCATGATGAGCTCTCAGAGAGCACTGCAAAGTGCCGCACAGATAAGCTGAAAATGTATGACAGCGTGATGAGTAAGGCCAGTACGGACGTAGGGACGTCTGTAGCAATACAAATCAAGGAAGTCCGTAACCATACAAATGAAGGACGTCTGTAGCCTTTTGGACGAGGGGACTTTCGAGTACGGATGAAAGATATCGGTAAGCGGGTTTTCCGCCACAGCTTCATAAAAGCAGACAAAATGGGCCGGAAGGAAGATAAAAAGATAGAGGTAGCAGCTGTATGAATATGTCATTTTATGTCGGAGCACTCGGAGCCGATATGAGCCAAAAGAAATTGGATGTAATCAGTAACAATTTAGCCAATATCAATAATAACGGTTTTAAACCGAAAAATGCCGTTTTTCGGAACTCATCAACTACTAACTAAACGATTCCCCGGAAGCGAAAACCGAGCTGCAGGCAGGAGCGGGAACCACGGTAGTGAGAACCAATACCGAGTTTACTACGGCGGCCTTTGTTTCTACCGGACAGCCCCATGATTATGCGATTGGGACGGACAACGGCTTTTTAAGCTTTTTGGATCCGAAGTCGGGAGAAATCACCTACAGTCGAAACGGTCACTTCCATGCCGGAGAGTTTCCGGACGGAAAGTTTTATCTTCTCAGTGAGTCGGGAAAGCATGTGCTGGATGAAAAGGGGGAGAAAAATGCTCGCCGAGGACAGTGCATTTCAAGCCATTAGCGAGTCGGGGAAAAACGGGCGGAAAATTCCGGAAGCGGGATAAGAGAAGAAGGAAAAGAAGAAACAAAGCAGAAAAATCGGGGTTTATAAAATCCCTTACCCCAGTCGATTACTTAATAAGGGGATAATGAGTTTGCCGTTCGCCCGGGTGACAGGAATAATACGGACAGCTTGCTGGAAAAAGGCGGTGCTTGAAGAAGGCACATTGGAATCTTCCGGAACGGATATGGCAAAAGGAAATGACACGTTTAATTGAAAGCCAGAGAGCATTTACCTATGCACTGAAAATGGTGCAGACCTCCGATGAAGTGGAAGGAACGATTAATCAATTAAGAGGTTAACGGGACAGTCGTAATGCATAAAAAAACAGGATAAGGAAGAAGCAAGGAGATGAAGATTAACCGCTATGAAGATATGAATCTTCAAGAACTCGACGTAATTAAAGAGATAGGAAGTATCGGAACCAGCCATGCGGCGACCGCACTTTCTCAGCTTTTTACAGAGGGAGGTACGGATTACCATTCCCAAAGGTGAAAAATCCTCGGGTATAACGGCGCCGTAAAGCGAATAGGAGAAGAGGAAGAGATAGTAGGAGCAACTCTTGTGCAGATGAGCGGAGATTTGGACGGACTGATGCTTTTTCCTCTATGACAAGCATTTTGCAAAGAGACTTCTGAAAAAGCTTCTGGAGAAAGAATATGATGATTTTGAAAGCATGGATGAAATGGCATTTTCCGCTTTGAAAGAGGTCGGCAATATCATCATCTGCTCCTATATCAATGCTTTTTCCCAGCTGGTCGGTGTTGATTTGAACCTTTCCGTTCCCAGCAGTACAGTCAATATGCTGGGAGGAATACTCACGGTTCCTATGGTGGAATTCGGTTATGAGTCGGAAAAGCTGATGTACTGTAATGCGGATTTTCTGGTAGACGGAAAGAGTATTCCTTCTTGGCTTTTTGATGTTGCCCGATATCCATTCTTTAAATACGATTCTGGAAAAGCTAGAGTGTAAGATGCAGTTGGATAAGCAGCTAAAAAGTAGGAATCGGCGACATGAAGCTGACCAGAGGAGAGGGAGTCATCGTTACCTATGCCTTAGGTTCCTGTATCGGACTGGCATTTTATGACTCTTATATCAAGCTGGGCGCTCTTCTTCATATCATGTTGCCGGAAAGGGTCAATGAAAGTGATGCGAATCTCTTTAAAGTATGCAGATACGGGGATTCGGGAAACGCTAAGAAAAGATGTCCGCTTTCGGCATGGTCAAAAGAGCAGGACAACCGTACGCATTGCCGGAGGGGCAAAGATGTTTGAAATCAGCGGAAATGCGGGATTCGGAAATATAGGGCAGAGGAATATTGACAGTGTAAAACAGATTCTTAAGGAAGAAGGAATGAAAAATAAGCGGTGAAGATACCGGGGGCAAATTACGCAAGAACCATGAGTCTGGATACGGAAACCGGTGAGGTTCAAGTCAGAACCTACGGAAGGGAAGTAGTTCGGATTTAGGATAGAGATAAAAACTCTTATGAGGGGCAGGAGGCAAGGCCCGCGTTTAAGGAAAAAACGGAAAAGGGAGAGGTAGCATTAAGATGAAAAAGAAGAATGAAAAAGGAAGGAATTTTTACTGGAATCCGGAACGAACGAAATTGAGATTATGAAGTTTCGTGTTCTGGGAGAATTTTATGGCATTAACGTGGCTAAGGTGAAGGAAATCATGATGACGGGAGAAGATTAAGCCTATGCCTCATTCTCATGCCGCCGTAGAGGGCTTTTTCAAGCCGAGACAGCAGCTTATTACCGTAATCAACTTGGCGAATTACCTGACGGGAAGTACACCGGAACAGGGAGTAAGAGACCTTTTATCATTACTCATTTTAATAAAATGATGGTGGCATTCCGTGTGGATTCCATCGAGGGCATCAGCAGAATCTCCTGGCAAAGTATACAGAAGCCGGACCGCACTTTGGCAAACGGGGCGGAGTCCGTAGCCACCGGAATCGCACAGTGTGATGATCAATTGGTTACGATTTTGGACTTTGAAAAATTAGCGGAGATTTCCCCGAGACGGGAATCAAGATAGAAGAAATCGACCAGATGGGAGAAAGATCCGTGACTACAGCACCGGTTGTTGTCGCAGAGGATTCCATTTTGTCGCAAAGAATGATTGGGACGGCTCTACAGAAGGCGGGATTTACCGATGTTAAAAATCTTTAATAACGGACAGGAGGCCTGGGAATATCTCTCTTCCATAAAGGACGACCCGGATTTATATAAAAAGGTAAATCTTCTTATTACGGATATCGAGATGCCGATGATGGACGGTCACAGATTGACGAAACTCGTAAAAGACGATATGCGGCTAAAGAGAATTCCCGTGGTGATTTTCTCCTCCTTAATCAATGAGCAGATGAGGGTGAAAGGAAAAAGAAGTAGGTGCGGATGAACAGCTCACCAAGCCGGAAATCGGGCACTTGGTAGAGGTTTTGGATACTCTTCTCAAGAGATTTTGAGTCGGATCATGCCATGCTTGTTCAGGAAACAGAGTAAGCGCGGAGATATTTTCAAATTTTTCCCTATATGGACAGGGATGGTGAGGAAAGGAAGACGGAATTTCCATCCCTGTTTAGTCGTCAAAAAGGCTGCCGTTTCTTAAGATCAATATCTTTAGGCGTTTTTTGCAGCCTAAGCGAGTTTATCCCTGTATATCATGAAAAATTCCTAGCATATTTTCCGCTGTTTAGGTATAATGGAGGAGGTCTGAAGATGAAAAATTATGAAGTAAAAAGAGAGAGTATTTCTGGACTGTATCTTTTTGTCCTGATAGGAATCTTTTTGCAGAGAAGTCCTATGCAAGCAGTAATTTTTCCGGAGATTGGGTGAAAAATAGGGAGGACTGGTTCTTTTACCAAGGCCCTAATGAGCCTTTTGGAAAATGAGTGGCTGGTTTATAACGGAGACAGCTATTATATCGGTAGCGGCGGAAAGATGGCTACCGGAAGTTCATTGATCCGGAGGATAAGGCAGAGTACTTTTTGACCGGGACGGAAGACTTTTGGAAGAGGGATATACCTCAGACGGTAAACTTTATATCGGGAAAAACGGCAAGGAGCTTCGTTATTTTAACGATTATCGCGCGTTTCTTAGAAGAGAACTGAAAGCCTGAGAGAGAAGGATTTCGGGAAGAAGGTAGAGAAGGAAAGCGGGAACGGAGATAGTAGCGTAAAAGCTTGGAAGGCGAAGTGATTCATCCGAAGGCCTCGCTCTTTTGGACATTAACGGGGACGGCTACAAGGATATCTTCCTTTTTACGGGACAAGGCCGGTGAGGAAACAAAGATGTCTCCGGCAATCTTGTCGGTTATAGTTTATCAGGAAAAGATGTTATAACGAAAAGAAAGTAGGGAACAATCCAAATTGAAGACGGAAAATGAGAAGCTTCCGATTAAGGAGCGTTCCACCACCGTTCTTATGGAAGAGGAAGCCAACGGCGCATACAGTACGGTTCTTCGGAAGGATAGACTTAGCGGAGAAGCGGTGCTGTACCGGAGTAACGGAGCGGAAGACATTTCCCTCTTCTCCTATCATAAGGAAGAAGGACTCAGCCATATTTATTCCCTCTCCGGAAAAAGAGATCGCTTTGGAAATCCGGAGTACTATTCATTTTCCGACAGACTGGATTTTCAGGAATATCAGAGAATTTTTCTGGAAATAGAGGATCGGTTTAAGGAACCATATCCGCTTAAAGCCTATAATCTGGATGCCGGAGGGGCTTACGGAAGGATTAAAAGACTTTAATAGGGAAGAACTTTCTTTCTTTCAATCACAGGAATTTAATGACTAGAAACGATTATTACTATGCATGAGAAGTTTTTCTCGTGTTGAAGGCCAGGAGGATTCGCTTTGTCTATTATCATTACAGTATCCAACCAAAAGGGGGGAGTCGGAAAAACAACTACTTCATCTGCGCTTTGCGCCGGATTGGCAGGCAGGGGAGCCAAAGTTTTGGGAATCGATTTGGATCCGCAGGAAACCTCGGATTTTGTATGGGATTGGAAGGCGGAAACGGGATTACGATTTTTAGATGCTCTTACAGGGAAATGTGAAGGTGGAGAAGGCGATTCGCCGTGTTCATCATGCGGATATTCTGCCTTCCGATATTTCTCTTTCCTCATCGGGGCTTGAGAGATTGGCACCGGGAAAGAGAGAGGTGGCTCTTAAAGAGATGCTTATGCCTTTGCAGTCTTACTACGATTTTTATGGTTATTGATACGCCTCCCGCATTAAATCTTTTAACGATTAATGCCTATGCGGTATCCAATTTTCTGATTATTCCGATGTCTTCGGACATTCTCTCTTAGTGGGACTTTCCCAGCTTAGAGAAACTATAGATTCCGTTAAGCAGGGATTAAACAAGGAGCTGAAGGTACTGGGAATTCTCCTGAATAAATTTGATAAGCGAACGACACTGGCAAAAAGATGTGGAAGAGATGGCGGAAGGTCTCACAAAGCAGATTTCCACAAAGGTATTTCGGACAAAAATCAGGCAAGGCGTGGCGATTGCCGAAGCTCCCGCTCACGGAGAGGATATTTTTCAGCTACAACAAGCGTTCTCCGGCAGTAAAGGATTACGAGCAGTTTGTTCAGGAAGTTGCGGAGGATATTCATTTAAGAGAGGTAATAGGACATGGCAAAGAAGACGACGAAATCGAATAAGACATCACATGTGATGAATCTCCTCACCTCTATGCCGGTCAGTGAGGAGGCGGAGCTTACGGAGAATGCGGAAGGCGGAGAAGGAAAAAAGCGAAACGCATCCGTAAAGGGAGAAAAATCGAACTGGATGAGACGATGCTTTCCGATTTTTCATGAAGCGGCAGAAAAGACGAAACAGGCTGCAGAGCATTTTGACGGGGCGGTAAGCAATTTTAAGACGGCGGTCGACAGCTTTGACAACATGGAAACTCGCGCGGATGCGGTAACAGAGGAGCAGGATAAGCAGGGAGAGGCTTCGGTAAAAGAAGAACCGGTGCCTTCCAAGAAAAGTAAAGTTACCGTCATTGATGAGTCTTCGGAAAATGATAAAATCACCAATGAAATACAAGTGAATTTGGAAAAAAAGCTTTTAGACGAGTATGATGAACCGGAGCCGGAATTTCATATTGTGAATGTCATGGCGGAAATATTAAAAACGAAAGATGTCAGAGGCCTGATTCAGAGCCACGGAGGATGCAGTTGCGACAAGTGTGTAGCCGATGTTACGGCTCTTTCTCTTACGAGACTTCCTGCGAAATATGTGGTACTCGATAAGGACAAGACCTCTCCCATGATCGGCTTTTACCAAAGTAAGTATAGGGGCAGATATTTTTGTTGCCATGATTAAGGCGGTTTTAGAGGTGAAGGAACATCCGCACCATGATCCGAACCGTGGCAGAGACACGACAAAATTTGATGAAGAGGAAAGAAAGAACATACGGGGAGGAGTTCTTCTTATATAGTTTTTGAAATCAGTCGATAAACTCATGAGAACTTAGCAGAAAGAATGGGGTGGAAGGAGTCCGACGTTCTTTGGCTTTTTAAAGAGGGGTAAAACCTCTTCTTTAAAGAAAGTTTTGCTAAAAAGATTAAACGGGGAATTCTTATTTTTCCGTTTAAAAGCTACTAACGGTCGCCCTTACCTACCGGGTAATCCGTTAAAGAGAGGAAGGATGAGTTATGGCGAGTTTATCGACAAGTTCAACCCAGGGAAGCTCCGGACTCGGGAACACCGCTCTTCGAGGTTTCGGCGGTTTTCATCCGATTAGATAGAGATGCGTTAATCGAGCAAATGAGCAAGGGAACACAGATTAAACTGACTAAGGCAAGACAGGAAACGACAAAAATTGAATGGAAGAGAGATGCTTTTCCGCGAACTTGCGGACAAGGCTATCGATTTTTCAGGATGATTTTCTGTCTTTTTGCGTCAGCAAATTCGATTAAAAACAATGATTTATATGCTTCCAATATTGTGGATGTAAGAGGAGATGCTACAGCGGCAAAAATATATTACTGCCAGCGGTTCTTCTTCCATGACAAAGAATCTCAAGATTTCCGCAGTGACCAGACTGGCTACGGCGGAGTCTGTTGTTTCCGATGTGAAAGGAAGCGTTACGGCGATTCAGTCGGGCATCACGGCGGATGCTTTAGCCGGTCTTAAAACGGTAAAGACCAGTACTCTGGCCGGAAAGACGCTCGAATTCGGAAATTACACGACAGAAGGGAAATTTAACCAAAAGGCAAGCTTTACTTTTTCCGAAGTCTTATAAGGATGATGACGGAAAGACCGTGGAAATAGACTACACCGGAGATAAAGAGAAACTGGTGGAAGCGCTGAATAAGGCGGCAAAGCAGGAAGGGGTAAAGCTTGGAGAAAAACAAGGATCTGAAGTTTTCCTATAATAGAGGACAGAATCCCGGGGAAGACTATATCAGTATAGAAGGCAGTTCCGACTATGTGATCAAGAAAAGAGGCTTCCGTACTGGACGCTCTAGGGTATAAGGCGGGGCTCCCGGAAGCGTGCCTTCCGGTTCAGGTTCCGCTTCTTACGGCTTAACTCTGGATAACTTTAACGCAGGAACCGCGGCAGAGCACAATTTCTCGAAGGCTTCCGTAAAAAGAGAGCGAGTTCATGGACTATCTTGAGGATAGGAAATTAAGCGTTTCTTATGGCGGAAAAACGCGGGAAATCAGCATTTTAACGAAAGAACAAAAAGACCATATTAAGGCAAACTATACGGCAACCGACAGCGCCGGCAATCAGGCAAGGCTTAACGCGGTAGCGGAAGCTATGCAAAAAAATATGGATAAAGAATTCGGTATCGGAAAAGTGAAGGTGGACAGTTCTACGGGAAGCCTGACTTTTAACAGTGCAAACGGAAAAGATACTGTTTCGATTGAGGTTTCCGATAAAACGGTTAGAGATAATTTGGGAATAGAGAAGGGAGCCTCCAATCGCGTTTCTCTGGGTAGCAGCATCATGAGCAGTTTGGATAAACTCGGCCTGGAAGCTTTTTCCGGGAACAAAGCGGCTCTGGATGAAGCACTGTCTCACCTTAGTATTAACGGAAAAGAAATTAAAGGAATCAATTCCGATTCCACGATTTCGGATATGCTCAGTAAGATTAACGATTCCGATGCCGGTGTAAGAGCCTCCTTCATGCCGAGTTCAGGACGTTTTGTTCTGGTGCATAATGAGACGGGAAGCGGAAGGAGCATCGATTTAGGAAATCCTTCCGATCCGAATAATGTAGCGGATAAGATATTTGGAGCCACAGTATCCGGCGGAGGACAGGTGAATCACGGGCAGGGATGCGGAAATCGTGTATAACTACGGAAACGGCATCAACGAAGTGATGAGTTCCTCTTCCAATACCTTTACCATTGACGGCATGAAAATTACCGCAAACGGAAAATTCGGTGCGGAGTTTGATCAGGACGGAAATGTCGTAAGAAAGGCGGACGGAAGCTATAATCTGGACAGCAGTAAGGAGCTTAGCTTCAGTTCCAAGGCGGATGTAGATAAAGCAACAACGAATGTGAAGAAATTCATAGAGAAGTTTAACGAGCTGGTATCTTCCGTGAACAGCCATGTAAAGACTCGTAAGGCAAAGGGGTATGAGCCTTTAACGGAAGAGCAGAAAAACAGCTTAATCAGACCTCTATTGACAACTGGGAAAAAGAAGGCGAAGGAGGGGATTCTCTATGGAGAAAGTTCCATCCGCAATTTCAGTCTTTCTCTGGAAAAAATGTCATGAATAAATTGGTTGGCGACCTGGAAAGTCGGGACTCAGCTATCGTGATCTCCAAGAAGTCGGCATTTCGATGTCTGCCGATGTGCATGACGGCGGAAAACTGTCCTTTGATGAAACAAAGTTTAGAAAAGCCATGGAAACAGAGCCGGAAAAGGTTGAAAAAGATTATGAGTGGACATAACGGTTCCAAGGGACTTGCAAAGGTTGTAGAAGAGAGCATTACGCCTTATGCAACAAGGTATTCGTCAAGAAATGGCGGATCATATGGAGAACTGATTAAAAGAAGCCGGTTCCAACCGGGTGACTCTTTCCAACACTACTTCGACGATATATAGAAGCTAAAAAGAAAATTCCGAGAAGATAGAGAAGTTAAAATCGCTTCTCAGTACGGAACAGGATCGGTATATTAAGCAATTCTCCCAGCTGGAGACCTTACTGAATAAGATGAATACACAATCCGGGTATTTGAACAGCTATACGGATAATAGGAATGCTTTTGGAAAAGAGCTATCGTTCCGCAGAACGATAGCTTTTTTCTAATATTTTCAGGAAAAAGCTTTTATAAAAAACGGATATGAGACGACATATTCTAAGAAGATAAAACATAGGGACAATCTACAGACAGTTTGTGTGAATAGTAGTGCAGCTTTTAGCCCGAAAGAAATTGTCAAAAATATAGGAGAAGCTATGAACGAATATCAAAAAGTATCAGGATCAGAGCATTATGCAAATGAGTCAGGGAGAACTTTTGGTTTTGACTTTTGATGAGGCGATTAAGTGTTTAAAAAAAGCGGAAATAGCCTTAGAGGATAAGAAGTATGACAAGTTTGAGGAGCTGACTAAAAAATGCAATATGATTATTCGCTATCTTCGTCAGACTCTGAATATGGAGCAAAAGATCAGCAGAGATTTACTGCGACTATATGATTTTATTACCTTCGATCTTGGCCTTATTCAGGCAGGGAAGGGAAAGAAGAAAGGACGAGCTTCGAAGCTTGTGGATATTTTGAAAGACCTTCGTGACGGCTTTTACGGAGCCAGCAAAAAGGTGGTGGATACCCATATGCCGAAGGAAGCCAGAGTTGTAGGCTAAGAGCTGTGCTTTATTTCGAGAGAAGCCGTTGTGGGCTGAGAGATTTGCTTTATTTCGGGAGAAGCCGTTGTAGGCTAAGAGCCGTGCTTTTATTTTGAGAGAAGCCCTATGGAGAAATAAGTGCAATCAGGGGTGGTGAAAAAGGAAGGATAGTTCGGTTAAGTGCATTGTCTTCCTTTTTACACCCTTTTTCTACGAAAGGGAGATTGGATGGACAGGGAAAGACTTGCTAGCCTATATCAGCAAAGATATAATATGATTCGGACTTTAAAAAGAGGAAACGGATGAGCTTCTTATGGCGGTAGAGAGGCAGGATAATCTGAGTACCGGCCTGCTCCTGGATTTACGAGAGGAAAGTGTCCAAAATCTGGAAAAAGAATGATATGGAAATTCGTCTGATTGTAGAAGAAAATCGGGAAAGTGCCGCTATTTTTCAGAAGAATCATGGAGGTAGAGGAAAAAGATATAGCCTCTTCCTTTTTCCGGAAAAATAAGATTGCCGATCTTGCGATGAAAAATTCGCAAAGCCTTGGACGAGATTCGAAAGAACAATGAGCGAATGGAATTTCATGCAAAAAAGAAGGAAAGACTATTACGAGGAAAAAAATATTGGCATAGATCAATTCGATAAAGAGCGCAGAAAGGAAAGCTATGAATCGAAGTGTATATGAGGGAAAGTTCTTACTGAACCTTGTGGGAGCCACGTTAAGGCAGGATGATTCTTTCCCGGTGATGCGAAGGATGAATTGGGGAAGGCTCTATCGTATAGCGGATTATCACGAGCTGTCTTCAGCGGTATATCTTGGAATGCTTTCGGCGGGGGCGAGAGTTCCCGCTCTTTTGAGTGAACGCTTTTTCACGCTATCAGGAGGCGGTGCGCTACGGTGCCGTTTACGAGTCTTCGGAGCTGGAGATTTTGGATGCTTTTTCAGGCACTGAAGATTCCTGCCGTGATTCTGGAAAGCGCGGCGGTTCGGAGACTTTATCCTTTAGCGGAGACGGCGGCGAATTCTCCGCTTAGGCTTTTTATTCCTGAAGAAAAATATCCCTTGCCAGGGGGTATCTTGTGGATCTCGGTTACGAGAGAGATGATTTTTACAAGGGATTCGGAGAGCGAATGAAACGCATAGGCGGATTTCAGGTGGAAATCTACCATAGCCTGCCTTTCCTTACGAAAGGCTATAAAAACTGCATGAAGGGACTTTTAGACAGAGCTTTTCCCGATAAAAATCGACCTGTTTTAAAAATCGCTTTCTTTAGAGAGCAGACTATCTTTTTCGACTCGCGGAGGCATCCTACCATTTTTGTACGGACAGTTTGAAGGTGAGGGAACTTCTGGACCTCTATCTTTTCTACAAATTGTTTTATAAGGACATGAACCAACGCTATCTGGACTTGAGAATCAAGGAATTGCGTATTCCGCTCCTTTCGAAAAAGTCTTTTGCAAATGGCGGAGATGTGGTTCGGAAGCCGTAAAGAGTCTTTATTTTTCTTATCCGAAGGACAGTATCAGTCTCTTTGACGATATGGAAGCGAGAAATTCTCTCTAACGGTACAGTCGGAGCAGACAGTATTCCGGAAGCGGCAAAAGTTGAGAAAAAGCGATCAGAGATGCGGAAAACAGAGAAGAAAAAGGCTGTAAAATGGAGGAAGTGGAGAGAAAAAATGGGCGGATCGCTTTTAGAGCATTGGGAAGAAAGATCCGTTGGGCTTTTCCGGATAAAAAGTACATGGCGAGCCTTTATCCCGAACTCGAGCATAGAGTTTATTTACTTCCCTTCTACTGGATAAAAGAGATTTTCATTTGCTCCTTGTTCTTTTCCGTGCAGAAAAAGGACGGAAGAAACGGGAATCCCAGCGAAAACGGCGGAAGAGGCGGAGACGAAAAAGCAAGAAGAAAATTGCGGGACAGTACAGTGCGTTTAGAAGCTTTTAGAGGCGGAAGAGAAAATGCCATTACGGATATAGGGCTATCAGGACGATCCCTTCAGAACGAACGGAAGAAAGAAGGTATTTTTACAAGGAGAGACAGAAGGAAGAAAAGAAAGAGTTTGCTTCGCAGATAACGGAAGAAGAGAAGAAAGAGTTTACTGATAAGTTAACGGCGGAAGAGCGGAACAGTACGATATCTATCCCAAATATTCGAAAAAGAAGATTTTGAAGAAAAGGAAGCGGAGGAGGAGCTTCTTCCGCTTAACAAAGATTTCGTTTTTTGTCCGAGGAAATTGATGAAAAATAAAAAACGGACGAAGCGGAAGAGGAAAAGGAAAGCGAGTGGAATCTTTGGGACTTTTCCGCGCCGAGAACTTCCGTGCCGGAATACGATTCGTTAAGACAGCAGGTTTCTAAAGCTTCAGAGAAAGAAAGAGATTCTGAGGAAGGTTCCGCGCCCAATCAGGGATTCTTCGGAAAGTTAAGCCGGGAAGAGGAAGAAAAGGGCGCTAAATATGCTTGCGGAGCTTTTGGGAAAGACGGTGCTCCGACACTGACGGAGGAAGAGCTTCGGGGAAAATGTGAAGGCGGTAGAAGCGCGTTACAGGGGAAAAAGCTGGAGGAGAAAAAATCCATCTCAAGAGGCGGAAGACGAAGAGCTCTTCTTCCCCGAAAAAGAGGAAAAGAAAAGTTTCCGTACCGCAGTGGAGAAGAGAAAAAGCGGGGCAATGAGACATCGGAGGAAAAGACAAAGCCTGAAGAAGAATATGCCACTCTGGACGGCAGAGAAGTGAAGGTACAGTCTTGGGTTTTTCCAAGGCAAAGAAAGAAGAAGAGTAAAAGAAAGAAGAGTAAAATAGAGTTGACAGGAATGGGGAAAAAGGAGTAGAATGACAAAGCATTTTTGCAGTGGGACAGGTGGACTGTGCGCTTTTATCAGTTCTCCGAGCCCGAATATTACTTAAAAGCAGGGCCTTTAGGCCCGGGCTACGATAAATACTGAAATCAGTCCCTGACTGGACCAGAGTAAGTAGCCTGCACATAGGAGGTTGTTATGAATTCTTACGTAGCAAAGGCTTCTACTATCGAGAGAAAGTGGTTCGTAGTAGATGCAGAGGGGAAGACACTCGGACGTCTTGCATCAGAGGTGGCAGCAATTCTTCGCGGAAAGAGAAAGCCGACTTTTACACCGTTCTTAGACTGTGGTGACTATGTAATCGTAGTGAATGCAGAGAAGATTCAGGTTACAGGAAAGAAGCTGGAGCAGAAGTTGTATCGCACACACTCTCGTTATGTCGGTTCCATGAAGGAAACTTCTTTGAGAGATATGAGAGCCAACAAGCCGGAGCAGGTTATCGAACTTGCGGTAAAGGGTATGCTTCCCAAGGGACCTTTAGGTAGACAGATGTACAAGAAACTTTTCGTGTATGCAGGGCCGGAGCATAAGCACCAGGCTCAGCAACCAGTTGCATTATCAATCTAAGGGGGGAATAAAGAATGGCTACAAATAGAAATTACGGCACCGGTAGAAGAAAGAGCTCCGTTGCAAGAGTATATATCATGCCGGGTACAGGAAAGATTACCGTAAATAAGCGTTCCATCGACGAGTATTTCGGTTTGGAGACTTTGAAGACCATCGTTCGTCAGCCGCTTGTGGCTACACAGAACGAGGGCAAGCTCGATGTACTGGTTAATGTCTGCGGTGGCGGTACCACAGGACAGGCCGGCGCTATTCGCCACGGTCTCTCGTGCACTTTTGCGAGATGGACAGCGACTTCAGACCGGTTTTAAAGAGAGCAGGGATTCCTTACAAGAGATTCTCGTATGAAGGAGAGAAAGAAGTACGGCTTGAAGGGTCGCACGTCAGTGCTCGCAGTTCTCAAAGAGATAAGAAACGAATTCATATTCTATGGGTTCCCTGCATATGCGGGGACCTTTTCTTTTGCTTTTTCAACTGACTTTCGTTTCTTATCTCCTTTCGCCCTTGTGGAACGGTCTGCTAAAAGCAGACTGTTACTCGCTGGGAATATGCCAAAAGGGCATATTCCCTTCACGCTCGTACAGTTTAGTAAGAGATAAGGAAAAGACATATCAAGTATATGGGACCCCTCAAGCAATTGGGGAGTCTTTTCTTATCTCAACTGCGGAACTGTTCGCCGTAAAGGCTCACAGTTACTCGCCAGCAAGATGCCAGGGCATCTTGCTTATCCGCTCGTATAGTTCTCAAAGAGATAAGAAACGAATTCATATTCTATGGGTTCCCTGTATATGCGGGGGACCTTTTTCTTTTTGCATTTTTCAACTGAATTTCGTTTCTTATCTCCTTTCACCTGCGGAACGGTCTGCTAAAAAGCAGACTCGTTACTCGCTGAGAATATGCCAGGGCATATTCCCTTCACGCTCGTACAGTTCAGAAAGAGATAAGGAAAAGACAACAATTATTTTTATATGAAATTTGCATATTTCAAGAGGATTCAGAAATTTGTTGTCGTTGAAAAAAACTTCAGCAACCAAGAACAGCGTATGACTTTTTGTGGGGTCAATAACAGATTAGAAAAATAAAAACGTGAAGCATGTTGATATTTTATTATTTTCGAGCATAATAAGATTACAAGAAAATAAAAAGAGGGAAAACCGTTTTTAGAGGAGAGCCACCTATGAAAATACTCCGTATCACCGCACAAGGACTTCCGTTATTCAAAGAAAAACTTGGATATTTGCTTATGCGCGACGAACGTGTTTGCGAAGAAGACAAAGATAGCCTTTATCGTTTGACGGATAACTACTATCTTCACTCTGCCTGTGCTTTCATTGGAATTAACGCATCTGGCAAAACATCGGTGTTAAAGGTCATTAGTTTGGCAATGAATATTGTGAAAAATGAGCCCATCAATCATGTGGAGGCAAAAAGCATTCTTGGCGGAACAAAGAAAGCTACAATCCGCACTTATTTTTATGATAAGCGCAGTTATATCTGCTGTCTGAAACTGTAATTGCGGCAAAAAAAGGCGAAAACAGGGGAATATGTGTATACGATTCTGTCTGAAAGCCTTTGGGAAAAGCCGATTGCAACCATTAGGTCGAAAAAATATCTGACTGATTTTACAGGAATGAAGCCGGTAGAACAGCGCAATAGCGATGAGGCATACCTTTCTGATGATGTCAGCTTTATCTATTGCACATAACAAAAAGCGAATAATGCAGTGGAAATATTCAGCCTGCTTTCCTATACGAATGTGAATGTGCTTCCATTTACCGAAGATATTCCGTTGGAGGTAATTGCCTTTCTCGACCCGACCATTGAAAAATTGTGCTTTGAGAAGACAGAGGGGAAAACATTTGTACATTTGAAGTTTAGGATGAAGAAGAAATTATCCTGAATAATGCGGCAGACCTTGAGCGGTATCTGTCCTCCGGTACGATTAAGGGCATTATTACATTCTCGATGGTAAAGGAAGTTCTTCGTTCAGGTGGTTATCTTCTGGTGGATGAAATAGAGAATCATTTCAACAAGGAAATTGTAACGACCTTAATGCGCTTCTTTATGGATAGCAGACTAAACAAAGTCGGCGGAACGCTTATTTTCACCACGCATTATCCGGAACTGCTGGATGAATATGACCGAAACGATGGGATTTGTATTGTAAGGAACCGTAATGGTATTACAGCAGAAAATTTGAGCTATATATTGAAGCGTAATGATATTAAAAAGAGTGATGCCTACCAGAGTGGCTTCCTTGAGGGAACAACGCCGGCATATGAAGCGTATATGTGTTTGAAGAAAAGCCTGGCCGCTTTCTGTCCATTAAGGAGGAGGCAGAATGGAATTAGCAAAATATAAGGCGTGTATATGTGAAGGTTCTGCCGAAGAAGCTATTATCGATATATTGGTTGATAATGATCTTCTGATTTTCAAAAGAGAAGACATGCTGGAAGAATGTGTTATCCGTTGCAGAAGCGCTAAGCGATTTGAGGAGCGATACTTACGGAAGGGATTCGATGAGCAGATTTCTGTGATACGGATTTTGGATTCTCGCAGAGAGGGATTTCGATTGAGTAATGCATATGAGCAGAAAATTGACGTAGTAAATGTTATTACTGCTCCGGAAATTGAAATGTTGATTATTCATACGGAAGGAGCATATGATCAATTTAAACTTTCCGAAAAAAAACCAAGCGAATTTTGCAAGGTAAATCTTCGGATGCATGATGTGAAGTCGTATGATTTTGTAAAGCAGTATTTCAGTAACCCACAGCTCTTGGTGAAAAGCCATAAAAGAGTATCGTAGAACAGCGAATATTCCCAAAGGAGAATACTGTTTGTCTGATTTACTGAGATGAGTTTGGAAAGGTTTTTGATACATAGACCGTGGCTCAAATGATCACTAAGAGGAATTGATAACAGTTTACAGAAAACAGAATAGAATCATCTTTGATGTTGGAACGTTGTTGAGGAAAAGGTTTATGGCAAAGGATGAGTATTTAATTACGGATAGACCCCTGAAAGCGTTGACGATTTTCGCCATGCCGATGATTTTGGGCAGTTTCTTTCAGCAGGTGTACAACATGGCGGATTCGATCATCGTCGGTCGCTTTGTCGGATCTTCCGCACTGGCGGCAGTTGAGCTCGCGCGCCCCGACCAATGTTTTTATTTGTGTGGCGCTTGGTGCCGGTGTCGGAGCCGGCGTTCTTGTCAGTCGCTATTTTGGGTCCAAAGAGTATGGGAAAAATGAAGACGGTTGTGTCAACATCCCTGCTTAGCTTTCTTGTTCTAAGTCTGCTTCTTTCCGTCTTCGGCTTTTTCTTTTTCCTACGTCATGATGAAAGCTTTGCAAACGCCTTCCGATATTCTGAGCGATGCGGTGCTGTATCTCAGAGTCTATTTTATCGGCTTTCCGTTTCTTTTTATGTACAATATCTCTCCACCATGTTTACGTCTGTCGGAGAATCCAAAATTCCGCTGGACTTTTTGATTTTTCCTCCATCTTAAATATTTTTTTCTGGATCTTTGGATGGTAAGAACGCTTGGTCTCGGGGTGTTTGGCATGCGCCTTTGCGACGCTTATCGCACAAGGCGTTTCCGCCGTACTCTCTCTCTCCTATTCTTTTTATCGAATAAAGCGCTATCAAAAGCAGTTTTTCAGTGTTTTGATACTAAAGAGCTGTCTTCCATGCTTCGAATTGCTGTTCCCTCCGTGCTTCAGCAATCCACGGTTTCCGCCGGGATGATGATTGTACAGTCGGTGGTCAATCCCTTCGGCACACAGGCACTTGCGGGGTATTCGGCAACGATGAGAGTGGAAAATGTTTTCTCTTTGATTTTTGTCTCTATCGGGAATGCCGTTTCACCGTTTGTTTCCCAGAATCTTGGCAAAGAAAATTCAGTCGTATCAAAGAGGGCTATCATGCGGCACTTCTTCTCGATACCTTGTTTGCCGTTTTTGCCTTTTCTGATTATTGGAACTCTGCACACAGAGATTTCTTCGCTGTTTCCGAAAGACGGAACTGCTCTCGCCTATCGTGGTGTCTTCCGATTATATGAGATGGCTCGGCTATTTTTCTCTTTATGGGAGTGAAAATGGCGACCGACGGAGTCCTTCGAGGGTTTGGAATCATGCGGCCTTTCCTCGTCGCCAACATGGTGAACCTCACATTCGCCTGTCCGTGGCATTGTCTTTTAGCCCCTCGTTTCGGCATTTCCTTTTGTTCGGATTGCCGTGCCGGCAGGTTGGTTTTGCCAATTTCCTGATTTCTACTACGCACTGAAGAAAGCATTTCCCTGAGATGACGAGGCACTTTGAAAGTTTGCTTTAGAGGATACCGTTTTTATTCTTAATAAGTGGCGTAGTCGAAGCCGGAGACATCTTGTTCATCATGTTTTTCGCAGGCAAGATAGGAACCTATGCAAAATACTTATGAATTCCCTCGTCTATTCCTTTTTCTTATGTTGCCGGAAAAATACAATGCAAATAGTTGTCATGAAAAACAATTCTATATAATCACTGGGAATTATTTTTGTTTCAGGAA